>Ga0247837_1003571_pt1 | contig 26823 bp, 19 predicted proteins | sample LaCtaG_2_FD_187115 | JGI IMG/M metagenome (GOLD analysis project Ga0247837, IMG submission 187115) | Freshwater microbial communities from meromictic Lake La Cruz, Castile-La Mancha, Spain - LaCruzMarch2015_14.5m | ecosystem: Environmental > Aquatic > Freshwater > Lake | place: Spain: Castile-La...
CTGTAGGTCGGAGACTCGAGACTGCATTTCTAGGCATTGAAAGGAGCAGACCGTTAGACTGGGAAACAGCGGGACTGGGGAATTCAGGGGAAAGGCCAGTAGAACGATGGGTTTTAGACGAGGTTAGGTACGTGTTATCTGGATATTGCCTGCAGCTGCCTGACTTAACCCCAGTTCTACCTACTCTCCTGGAGTACAGTGCTCAAGTCACTTTTATCTGCGCTTGGCTACAGGACCTTAGTCATGCTAAGCATATGTCTGTCCCTCGAGACAGGAATAATCATCACTTCCTACATCCTCTTCTGCAACTGTCCTAGATACACTGGAGGTCTTTTATGAGAGTTGCTCCTATGCAGTCAACACGTGAAAGCAGTAGATTTGAGGGAAAACTGCAGCAAGTGGGCTTAGAAAGTCCATACATCCCCACCTATCAAGTATTTGAGTCGCCCATCTTCTATATATAATGCAGCCGAGTGACTGGGACAACCGCTTCTGGCGAGACCGCATTCCCCGCTACAACGCCATCCTAGACAAACACTGCACCGCCTACCGCCGCACCTGTCTCCGTCCCCGCACCTCCTCCACCGACCCCTCCAAACCGCCCCTCGCTCCCTCCAAGTCCTCCGCCCTGCACGAATCCGTGCTCGCCCAGGTCCTCTCAGAGATTGAACAAGTCTGGAAAGTGCACCGACTGCCCGAGGACTGCAAGCGGATATACAGGACGATGTTCGCACGAATGAGTACTCAGGAAGTGGCGCAGTTCGTAGCAAGGGAGGTGCCCAGACTGAGGGAAGGCAGTGCCTGTGTGCAGCAGGCGTTGAATGCTGTAGAGGGCAGGGAAGAGCAGTTGGTGCGAGTGAAGAAGGTGGTGGCGAGACTGGGACTGCTGCAGGTGGAGGCTTTGCAGTGGAAGCTGGCTGAGGCAGTGTTGCAGCTGCGGACTGCTTCTTTGCAGACTGCGGAGTTCATTTTCGCGCTGATTGATCAGATCAAAGGCGTTGCAAGTCGCCCGGAAGCCTTGATTTTCCCCTGGCGAGAGAGAGATTATATAGCGAAAATGACCTCTGATTTGGGGTTTTTGCGCAAATCTAAGGTCAGCAGACTGCTGAATGCCGGGTCCTCTGCCGACCCTATGCTACTCAGTACTGCCCTCAAGCCTCCAGAAAACCAAGAATTACTCATCCATACCGGCAGAGAGAAACTCAGTCCGCAAGTAATTGAAGGGAAAATAGTGATTCCCGTGCTTCGAAAAGAGGTGGAAAGGCTGCTGTATGTGAACACTCGCTTGGCCAAAGAGTGCGGACTGTCCTCTATCCACGCAGTCCGCCCGCCTGCAGAGCGCAGTTCCGGCACCAACTCCCGCTTTGGCGCGAGCGCAGACCCTGCGAAGCCCATCTTGCCCCTACGACTGAAAGTGCTGATTCAGCGGTTTCAGACGGCCGCCACTGATGAGGACAGCTCTGCCTACCATACTCGAGCTGTGAGTCGGACTGAGGACAGCAGGGAAATGGACTGGGAAGAGATACAGGAGTGGGCGATGGAGACAGTGGTAGGGGAAATGGTCGCTTGTGAACTGTGGGAATGGCAACTTGCTGAATTAACCCTTTTCACACTAATTGACGCCTTATTGCTAGATACAGCAATGGAGGAAAGGACCTCTTCGCCTGCAGCTCTCCCAGTGCTCAGCTCCACCTCTCCCCTGCAGCCCTCTCTTTCTCCACTAGTCTGCTATGAAGGCCAGCTGTTAGCACTGCTCCAGACTTACTACCAACACCTCCCTGCCTCCCTCCTCAATCTCAGTGAAAAGGCTGGCCACCTCTGCTCCCTTGCCCTGCAGAGCGCACAGCCCTGCTACTACTGGATCCTCTGCAATAGTCTTTTGTGTGGACTGGTGGTGTACTACAGAGAGGCTGCGGATGTAGTCGTTGCTCACTTATCGACGCTGGAAGAGGACTGGTACGGCCTAGTGCTGCCCTGCGTCCTAGAGAAGCTGCAGGGAGAAAAGGGCAGAATTGTGATTCCGCTACATACTTGGAACGGAGACGAGGGGGAAATCCAAAAGTACTCCGAATCCTTCCTAAACAGCGGCTTTCAGGTTGTATCTGAAGGGAAATGGTCGCAATATAAACGCGTTTATGCTCGAATACTCAGTTCCGAACCCAATATTGGCAATATAATGCTACATTCCAGCATTGGAAACAGCGCGATTTATTGGTATTTCAACAAAATCGATATTTCTCTATTCATCCCTTCATTTGAAATACGAGAAATCGGCGAAATTTCATACATAAGACTCAAATCCGCCCTTATATCAGTATCGGATACGGGCGAGAAACTGGTGAAAATTAGAGATTTAGCAGGGAATTTCGAAGTTTTGTTCAAATCTGTGAAGGAAAGTCCTGATTTGAGCTCTGCTGAGGCAGTGCAAAGGCTGCTTGCAGAGACAGGGGAGGAAACACAGGGGGAAGTGTGGGTGCCTGGCTTCAAAAAACAAGGAATTTCGCTATTTGAGGATATGAGAAGAGACGCAGAGTTGGGTGTGAGTGGGCGCCCTGCAGTGCTAGCCTTCCCCCTGGTCTTCGCAGTACTGCAGCCCTCCACTTCCGTGCTCTGCGCTACTTATGTAACTTCCGCTAGTGATGGGAGCTAACCTATCCCAGACAGCTAATTAAGTCCTCATATGGCCTGCAGCTCGAATCACAGAAAAATCGGTCCTGGCTGATAGGGAAGGACTATGAAAAGGATGGGAAAGGAGCATTTTGTGCACTTTGGCAGTTTCTCATTAGTCCATTCTTATCTCTGCTTGGGTAATAAAATGAAAAGCATCTGTCCGCTACCAGGGTGCGGGAAGACACTCAGCTGCAAGTATAGACTGAAGACGCATATCGAGCGGTACCATAACAACGTCCGCAAGTACGAGTGCCCGGAATGCTTCAAGTTCTTCAAAAGCAGAGACAACCTGCACGACCATATGTCCAAACACCCCAAGCCACAGGAAGTAGACATGTCCGAGGTCCAAAGACTGAGGACTCAGGGGCTGCTGGCGAGTGTGGCAATCGACGTGCCCAAGCTTACAAAGCTCGTAGAACTCACTTCTGACCCGGACCTGAGACCCTTCACTGTCATTCAGCGTGTCTATCCCTATCCGATCGACGAAAACAGGGTCAAGCTGCCGGCTATTGTTAGGGCTTAAGCCGCTATAGCAGTGGCAATGTCTAAAGGGGGGACTCAACTGCACTGAAATCGAGCTGGACAAGTGCTAGTAATATGGTAAAAAAGAGGGTAGAAGCGGCTATCTAGCCTGCCAGACAGCACAGTAGACGCCTCTTCCTTGGGCCAAACCCTGTTCTTTGTATATTCGAGGAATGCTGGTAGTGCAGTGGGGGCAGGGTAATTGTTATAGCGATCGCACATAGGAACTTTTGAAAGTCACTGTAGGTGAAATCACTACCAAGGGGCATTCAATGCACACAATACCCCAAGCTGAGCCACTGAGAAATGGCAGTTCGAAGGGCGAAATACACTAAAGCAATGCTAGAATGTATGTAGCTAGGGACTGAGTTCCCTACTTCAACAGGCTGCCTCAGTCCTACTTGCCCTAGCAATTGTCTATTTGGAGCAAATCTACCCTATTTCTGCCACTTGGGAAATCGGACTTATCTCCTACCCTGCTCCTCCTCCCCGCGCATATCCCTAATAAGAGTCTCCAAGTACCTGAGCAAGCCTGCAAACTGCACCTCTCCTCCAGGCGGAAAGAGCACTCTAATGGTGTACTGCCCTGCCTCATACACCATTGACGTGTGTGCGTTTTGGCTTTTCTCCTCTATAGCGTACTGCTTGGGGCTTGCAGCCTGCACCCCCTCTTTGAGGCATTTCCGCGTCCAGCGGGTCGTCACTGTGCAGAAACGACGCTTGCAGAGGGGACAGGAGTTCTCAATTGCTGCCCACTGCAGCACGCAGTCCAAGCAGAAGGGGTGGGTGCAGCAGTTCAGCACGCCTTGGATAGTTATCGCACTGTGGCAAATGCCGCAGTCCACGGCTCGCTGCATGAATCTCGTGGAAACCATATTTTTGCAGACCCTCTCTGGGCCAGGGAACGGGCTAAAGACAGTGGCTGGCCAGAATTAGGGCCTGGTAGGCTTCGCTCTTGAGTCTGTAGGATGGTAAGCACCCACAAGACGACTGCAAACACTAATCACATTAAAAAAGGGCAGAAATTCGCAAGTATGAGAAAATGTCCGAATTCGACTGAAAGAACCGATTTCCGGGCGCTGAGCCATAACTTGCTCTGAAAGACTTCAAGGAAAGAATAAGCAACTAGTCTATGTGAAAACACACAATTAGCTGTAAACCACTGCTTTCGAATTCCCTATCGAGTCCAATTGCCCTGCGAATCCCTACTTTCTTGTATCTCCCGAGTGACTATCTCCTCTAAATCTGTCTATCTGAAACAGTATACAAAGTCCGATGTAGCTGGAAAACAGGCGTTATTAGCAGTTTACTGGAAGAAATGGAACTAAGGAGCCTGGAAAGAAGCTCTGTGAAGGCGCTTATCGACGTTAGCGACCGAGAAGACTTGCAAGCTTTCCTCAGGCCTGCGGACTTTATCCCTTCCCAACTCTCACAGAGCTGTAAGGATTTCCCACCCGTCCATCTGAAGCCGAAGAAAAGACGCTACCTGCAGCCCTGTCTCAGGACCAACTGCTCACAGGTCCGCAAGTCTGATGTGGTGGGGAAGAACTTGACTATGGAAGCCATGCCTAGACAGACTTCCAAGCAGACTCTGGCAGTGGGCATATCGGCTGCGAAGTGCCGCTGCTTGTTCCTGGGCGGCGGGGGCTTCCGAATCGCCCACTCCGACACTCCCTGCGAGTCCCGAGTGTGCATCAACCGCTCCAGAGCCAAGTTCAATTGGACTCCCAGTGACTCTGAGGCCGTTTCCCCGTCTCTTGACTACTCCAGACAGGGTCCTTCTCTCCGTCCCAAGCCCCATATTCTCCGATTGTCCAGATCTCGTCCCTTTGGGGAACTATGCGCTGCTGGGCCGAGGCAGCGGCCAATGCAGGTCAGTCGCAAAGACGACTATATGGACAGTTCTGCCTACAGCCTCCTTCCCAAGATTTTCCCTTAGTCCTAATAGCAATATGGACTCGAAGGCGGCTGATGACATGATACGCTGCCCAGACAACGACGACTCCAACGACTACCTGCCCTACCTCTTTGCCTCCAACGAAGACCCTGCGAGCCTAATAGCGAAGTACAACCCCTGCAGAGGGGACTTCGACCTGTTTACCCAGCTCAGTCGCTTCATGCTGGCGTACAGTGACTACGGCAAGTACGACACAATAGCAGCGGTTTTGCAGCATTTCCCGGAGTTTCGCGCTTCGAAGTTGTTCGTGTCGACTAACTTCAATGCTCACTTGCATGCTGCGGTGAAGGCAGGCAGTGTAGCCTTCCTGAAGCTATTCCTGGAGGATTTCGGAGTGCACTACGATGGAGATCCGGATAGGGACAACCTGTTCGCAGAGGCTTGTCTGCAGGGCAACTTAGAAGTAATGCGCTACCTGCACAGCATTTGCCACATTTCCATGCATGAAAAGCTGATTCTGCATGCCTTCAAGAAGGGGTGGAGTGAGGTAGTGCGGTACTTGCACTTGCAGTTCGGGATGGAGCCCAGTGACAAGGAGGCCATAGTGCTCAGCGCATACAAAGGACAGGCAATTGAACTGGTGGAGTCGTGCTTCTACGACTTCGGGGTGGTCAACATCAAAACGCAGAAGACAGTGGAGTACGCAGTCTACGCAGCAGCCTGTACTGGCGACATCCACTTCCTATCCACCCTCGCAGACTTGTTCAGCGTCACTTGCCTCATCCCCTCCATCGCCCCCAACCGCACATCTCCCAAGAAGTACCACTTCTACCACTCTTTCCTGATCTTCGCGAAGCGCAATGACCTGGAGCTGGTCCAGTACTGCGTCGAAGTTCTCAAAATCGCCCTGTGTACGGGGGATTTTAATAGCGAATTGGTGCATTATGTGGATATGTTTAGCGCGTGTGCGGCCAATGGCGCTGCTGAGCTGCTGGCCTATCTAATCAAAGACGTGGGCTTGCAACCAAGCCTTTACAAGCGACTTACAGGCGACGAAATCAACGAAATAGTGGAAAGAAACTGGCCGGATGAGACCACAAAAGCCTGGATTTTGGCTGAAATCACGGAAAACGACAGCAAATCCAGCGTCCGAAGCGACTCCGAAGAGGACGAAGTGGTGAAAAAGCGTCACTTCGGCATGTCCTCATAGCTAACTTAGTGCTATTTAGTAGGGAAACTCCAGGCTTCCTGCGCAGTTTTATAGCCTTTGAGGGTGAAGACGAGGGTGAGGAGCAGAGCTGGGAAGTAGTAGGAAAGCTCGTGCAGGTAGTAGGGAACTAGTAGAGGCCAGACCATCCATAGTGCTGTGAAGGAGGAAAACAGCAGGTTGCCGACTAGGCCGAAAGGACGCAAGCTGGACCCTGCGAAATGGAGGATTGCGCAGTACTGTTTGAGGACGCTTCCGCTGGAAAGTCGAAGTGTCTGCTATAGCGATTACCTTTAGGAGCAGACTGACCAGTTCTGAAAGGCTTTTTGAAGCCAGGGAAAGTAGTTTTCCCAGTAGCCGGGTCGTACACTTCCATGTGACTTTGAGAAGTAAACAGACCTGATCGATACAGATATTGATGCAGAAATGAATGTTATCGATACATACTGTATAGCAGTCAAAAGTAGTCAGGCCTACATTGGCCAGGCTATTGAGGAGGTGGCAGAGAGAAGTCCAGGGACTGTAATAGGGAAAGTGGTCCTGCAAATGCCATAAAGTCGATATGTTGGAGTAAAGCAGGACGTACCAAAGGAGGTGCAGACACCACGGTCCAGCCACACAGTCTATCAAGCTATAGACCTTGAGTCTCCAGCACATCACTATAGGCAGCAACCCTAGTCCTGCCTTCACTACTCCCTGCACTCCCATCCACCCTATCTGCAGTCCCTGCAGTCCTATCATCCCCATAGGCTTCCTCAGTCTCACTCCACTTATTGCCTGGTTGAGCGGGGAGTAGTACCTCCACCCACACAGCACCTTTAGCACCAGTAGGTCCAAATACACTGTCATCCAGGTCACTAGTTCTAGGCAAAATAGCAACATCCAGGCTAACTGCAGAGCCAAGTTGTGGTGGACTGTCGAGAGAGACAGACGAAGTGCAGAGTTATAGTGGAGTACTCCACTTGCAAAGTGCGCATACGGGAGGAAGGGGTGAATGTATATTCCACTTTCAAAGCTTCTACGCAGGAACAGATTGTGGCTCCCTGCATAGGCCTCAAAGGGGAGAAAATAGAGGAAAAAGGAGACACACTTCCCTGGGAGTAAGACCAGGTCGGGCAGACTTAGCACGGTCAGTATTGCCTCTTCGAGCACTACGGCTCGAACTCCTAGTCGGTAATCTCTGTCTTCTTCGCTCAGTACTTGGTCTTTTTTCTGGTATTCGCGGTAAGCCTCGACCGCCAAGTCCTTATAGTCGAATTCCGCCTGGACCACTCTTTTGAAGGTCGGCTTTTCCAAGTAGCGGGCATAGTTGTGCAAGTACTGGTGCCTCCATATCGGCTTGTAATCAACTGCCCGAGCTAAATAGCTGCAAGCGCACTGCAGTTTCCCTACATCGGGAAGCTCCAACATCGAGCAAATTTCCCACAATGTGTTGCGACTAAGGGAGCAAAGGCCAGTCTGCCCTCTATTCGGAAAAGAAACAGCAGCGCCAAACCAGCTTTTGAGGATTAAGCGGTACTGAGAGCCTTTGCGCTCCCTGTGCAGGAGACGATAGCGCTTAATTCTGCGGTAAATGTGTCTAGTCCGGACTCCACAGAGCAGCACTATAATAGCCACAAACAGGGCAATAAGGTCTATGCAAAGTTGCAAGAACTGCCCTGTAACCTCTCGAAACAGGGTCGAGTCCGCCTCCTCCCATACCCCGGTCATATACTTCGCTGCGTGGATTTTGATCACATTGATAGTAAACAAGGCTCTCCACCCCGTTCCTATGAGGACCAGGGCCATGGCTAGGGCCGGGTAGTCGAAAAACAGCACAGAAACGACCATGCGGAAGAGCTGAAGTCGTTGGGAGGAAATGGACTTGTAGGCTTTGATGGTGGGGATGCGCTCTGCACTGCCTGTCAAAATAGTCACGATTTGAGGGAGTCGCCAAGGGGAAATCACTGCCAATAGGACGCAAACAGGCAGGAAAGGGAAGTCTTTGGCCCATTCTCGGATAGTTACGAGGACGCAGTAGTGGTAGGACAGGTATTCCTTTGCTTCTGTGGTCTTAGGCTGTCCTAAATGCGCATTTTTCCTTAGTAGTTTCACGAAAAAGGGCAATCTCCACAGGGAAATGACTATAACGACTGATGCAAGTGCACTAGCGACGTCCAAACAGCCAGTCCGACTGCTCCACAGTAAAGCCCGTCTATGCACTTTCTGCTGTCCCAGGCTAAAAGGCACCGAGTAGACCTCTCTGACCCACACAATCAGGCGCCAGGGAGGAGTGAGCAGCACAAAAGGCACATAAAGGAGGTCTTTCAGCCACTCTGTGAATAGGACAAGTGACCCTCCGAGGAAATATTCCACCAATTTTGACCGATAAAGCAGCGGATTTGGGACTTTTGGTGCGGAATTATCCTTATGGATACCTAAACGCTGTTTGAATTCGGGTAATACTGAGGGGAAATGGGTGGAAATGTAGAGGAGAGTGGGAATTCGCCAGATGGTGAGAGTCATTATGGACTGAAGGAGTAGGGAAAAGGCGAAAATCACTCCTGTATATGCGAAATAGAACAAAGCTGCATATCGATGGTGCAAATAAGTGTCGATTTCAGCTGCATTTTCGCCTGTTATTGGGGAAAAAAAGGCGAAAGTTGCCTTTTTCGCATGTACAAGAGTGCAGAAAGCAACTAAATAGCATATAACATTGAAAATTTCACTCGAACTGATGCACGCAATGAACCTCACCTTTTCACATTTCCCCATTTCCTTCAATTTCATGAAATTCCCGCTAGAAAGTATCAGCCAAGGCGTAAAAACCACACACATTCCCAACATAACCCCATGTCCCAACTCAAATACACCCTGAAATAGCAGAGAAATCGGCACTTTTCTCTGTTCTGCAGGAGAAGTTGCACTTGTAATCGCTCGATAGGCTGCAGGGATATGCCAAGGAACCAGAAGCAGCGCTAAAAACAAGGGAAGGACTAGAAAATCGAGCGGAAGTTGAATAAATGCCTCGAAAGTGGCTTGATGGAAGGGAGAATTGTCGAAAGAGTGTGAGTATTTCCGATATAAAGCCGTGAAAAGTGAAATTCGGACGAAACTGACATATATGACAATAAGTGCAATTGCAGTTAATAGGTCCTTCACTACTGCAATCAGCTCCAGTGCCACTCTAGCACTGGTCAACTTGCCCTGGAACAGCAGTTTCCGCAGACTCCAAGACCTCCACAGCCAGGGCGCCGCCACCAAGCACAGACAGGCAAAGGGAACATCCGCCAATAGACTCAGAAAGCTGAGAGTGACCTCTTCCCAGGCTTCTTGCAAGTCCACACTGAACAGCACTCCTGCTAAGTGCTGGGGGTAGCGGTACACTGTGAGTTCCAGGAGCAGCATTGCAGGCAGTAGGAAGGGCAGTAGGAGCAGTTCCACCAAGCACAAATCAATCACTTCCGCCACTGACTTGGACTCAATTCTCGGGTCTGGACGCAGGGAAAAGCACGCACTGCGCACTATTCCCTTTGGCAGCAGGCGAGAAAGCAGCAGCGGCAGGCGAAGCAGAGTCAAAGCCACCACAGTTCCCTTCAAAATTGTCGGCAAATCCGACAGCACTGCTAAAGCTTGGCTTTCTAGGGTACTGCGCCACCTAAATAAACCTTACTGGTCGCTGTTTTGCCTATAAAGTGTGGAAAACAGCCTGGGAATTCGATAAAGTGTTATGAAAATTAAGGCGAGAGGGAAAACATAGAGCAAATCCACTACTGTTTCTTCGGCTATTTCTGCCATTTTCGCCACTTTATGGGTTCCTTGTGTCTCTTTTAGGCTTGGGAAGTCTGCAATTAGCCTCCAGGGCGCCACAAGCAGTGCACAGCCCAGTATTACACAAATAAAGTCGCAAATACTCAAGCCAATTGCTTCAAAAACATCAGAATTGTAGTTCAAAACGCGTTTTTGCATCTTATAATAGCGATAAAAGCCGAAAAATGTAGCAAAAAGCAGCTAAATAGGAGACTTACAAGCGTTAAAAGGAGGGAAAACAGGTCTAAAAGCGCCAAAATGAGAATTGGGGTGAAGCTTGGGATCTCCTTTGCAGCGATTCGCTTTCTGGTTATATTGAAAAGGGTCACAAACAGCGTTAAAACTGTTGGAATGGACATATAAAGGGGCAAATCTTCACTTATCACATAGGAAAGCATCATTCTAACGCCCTGAATCGCTATACAAATGCTAAAAACCATCACAAACGCCCGTAGTAGTACTGAAAAAAGCATAAAATGGACCGAATTGCGGATTTCCAAGGCCTTGAGCAGTGCAAATAGAGTTAAAGTGCTTCCCACCACAAGGTCGCCCAGTACTTTGCCTGTGGCTTGCTTGGCTGCCACCAGACACTTAACAGGGACAGACAGCAGCACCACTATTAGTGGCCTTTCTCCCATTATAGCAGACTACTACCTAGCTAGAGTAGTAGCAGCTGCGCCACTGTCGCGAAGCCCTCACATTTCTCCTTGTGCTCAGTGCACTCCCGAGCCAGTAGGTCGTTCAGCAGCACTTCCTTCTCAGTGCCGTCCACCAAGCGGTAGAACTCGTTGTAGAGCTGAGGACTGATGCCGTTGGAAATACAGCGCTCTCTGAGTGAACGGCGGGTGGTTATGGCCTTGATTTGCTGCAGTGGAGGGAAGACAGTGACCTGAGTGAACTGCTGCAGCGCCAGTCCTGTCTGTTCAATAGCTTTCTGTGTGTCTTCGATGTATTCCTGGTGCTTCACCTGCAAAAAGCCTTGAATGCGCTTTTGCTCCTCCAGAAAGACTTGGTGCTGCACCAAGTAGAGCAGTAGTCCTGGGTAGAAACACGCGTATCGCAGGACTTTGGTCACACCCTTCAGTCGAGCCATCCACGACATATCTGTACTTTCATTCAGTGGTGTACAGTGTGTTGTAATATGAGTGGCCAGGACGACCACCGCAACTACCTGGATAGCAAAGTAAACCCCGTGCTGCAGCACCTCGTCACTGCGCTGCTCGTCACACGTCCAGAGCAACCTGTGCCTTTTATGGTCAAGTGGCTGCGGAGAGAGTACAATGTGCAGGACGAAAACGACGAGTTGCAGCGGCTACGGCAGGAACTCGCAGCCTTACGGGGCGTTTCTCAGACCGGCATCCCCGCCCGAAACAGCGAAGTGAACCTTTCCGAGGAGTCTGATGACGAGGATGAGGAGGACCTGGCGCCCCAGCGGAAAGCCAAGGAAAACCACCGCAAGGCTGTTTCCTCCGAAGCCTATGGCAAGTGGAATCGCAAAGAAGCCTTTGTGCCCAGAGTCATTGAGAAAAACCCGGACCAGCGAGGACGCATACTGGACAAAATCGGCAAAGCTTTCATGTTTTCAGGCTTGGATGCAGGTGAAAAGGAAGTGGTGGTGAAGGCTATGGAAGAGCGTGTTGTGGAGGCGGGAAACAACGTGATTACTCAGGGCGAAGACGGCAGTGAGTTGTTTGTGGTGGACTCCGGCATTCTCGACTGTTCCAAGATATTTGAGAAAGGAGGACAGCCACGCTTCCTCAAGGACTACAAGTCGGGGGAAAGTTTCGGAGAGCTGGCTTTGCTGTACAACGCGCCTAGAGCCGCCACCATCACCGCTCGCACCCGGGCCGTGCTGTGGGTGCTGGACCGGAACTGCTTCAACCACATCGTCAAAGACTCCGCCATGCGGAGACGAGAGCGGTACGAGGAGTTCCTCAGGAACGTGCCGCTGCTAGGTGATATGGACCCATACGAGCGCTCTCAACTCGCAGACGCACTAAAGCCAGCTGTGTTCGAAGCGGGAAACTACGTGATCCGAGAAGGGGAAATGGGGGACACCTTTTACATTCTTGAGGATGGCGCTGCGAAGGCTACGAAGGTCCTGCGGCCTGGTCAGGCGCCTGAGGAGGTGAAGGCCTACGGAAGTGGAGACTACTTTGGAGAACTGGCGCTGTTGCATGGAGAGCCCAGAGCCGCCAACGTGATTGCAACATCAGTGCTGAAGTGTGTCGCCTTGGACCGCCAGTCCTTCAAGCGAATGCTGGGTCCGTTGGAAGACATCCTCAAGCGGAACGCTTCCAAGTACCCAGGCCTCATCAGAGCGTAGTTTAGAAAGCTACAGGCCCTCCTCCAGGCTCTCTGTATAGTCAGTTTTGGGAGAAATGGAGATGGCCACATTACTTCGCCAGCTTTAGCAAGCATTAGCGCTGGGAGTTGGGCTTAAGGGCTGGATCAGACGTAAATTCAACAGGAATGTTCGTATTTGTAGTGTGCGAATTCGGTTTATGCATTTGTCTGTGGAAGCTGCGCAATTGGTATATAGTTGCATATCGCCCACTGCTTCTGTGCTGGGAACTGGCCCTGTGTGTCGTTCTCTCCTCTATTCCGCCTACTAACACCTAGTTCCTGCTCTCATCTACTCGTAAAGTCTCTTGTGGAAGCTTCACTCCGCCTTTTCCACCTTTCTCCTGACAGCTCCCGCAGACTGCCGAAGAAGCAGGCAGGAGCCGCTAGATCCATATTAGATCGCCACGTGGTAAATGAAAGGGTGGCTAATCTTCGCCCTGTTGGTGGGGTCTCTGGCCTCCGTGCACTTCTCTGAGGACTTCTCAGCTGGCTGGGAAAGCCGCTGGCTCGAGTCTAACTGGCGCAGTGACGGCTCTAAAGTCCCTTTCAAGCACTCCCATGGGAAGTGGTTCGTCAATGCGGAGGCGGATAAGGGAATTCAGACTACTGAGGACTACCGGTTTTACGCAATTTCGGCCAAGTTCCCGGAGTTCAGTACGCTTGGGAAGGATTTGGTGCTGCAGTTCACTGTCAAGTTCGAGCAGCAGATTGACTGCGGGGGCGGCTACATCAAGCTGCTCAAGGCGGGCTTTGACCAGACCAACTTTGGCGGGGACACTCCGTACCATATCATGTTCGGCCCTGACATCTGCGGAGGCGAGCGCAAAACCCACCTGATCCTCGGCTACAAGGACAAGAACTACCTCAGCACCAAGAAATTCCGAGTGGATTCCGACGTATTCACCCACCAATACACCGCCTGGATCCGCGCCAACAACACCTACCAGCTACTTATCGACAACATCGAAGTCTCGAAGGGGTCTTTGGAGGACCACTGGGACATTCTCCCCCCTAAGATGATAAAGGACCCAGAGGCGAAGAAGCCTGAGGACTGGGTGGACGAGCCTACGATCATTGACGAAACTGACTCGAAGCCTGCAGGTTGGGACGACATCCCCGAAATGATCCCCGACACCACAGCTAAGAAGCCTGACGACTGGGCTGAAGAGGACGGCGAGTGGACTCCTCCTCTAGTGCGTAACCCGGAATACAAGGGAGAGTGGAAGGCCAAGCGCATTCCCAACCCTGCCTACAAGGGAGAGTGGAAGCACCCAATGATTGCGAACCCTGAGTACGTGGCAGACCCCAACTTGCACGCCTATGAGCATGCCGCGGGGGTGGGCATTGAAATCTGGCAGGTCAAGTCCGGCACTATATTCGACAATATATGGATCGGAGACAGCATTGAGGAGGCGAGGGAGTTCTCGCTGAAGACCTTCGAACCTCGCAAGACTGGGGAGAAAGCTGCGAAGGAGGTCTTTGATGAGGCGAACAAGCCGAAGGAGGAGGAGGAACACGCCCACCATCACCATGAGGAAGAGGCTCATGAAGAGACAGACGAGGACTTCGAGGAAATCAAGAAAGAGGATTTATAAGTAAGTAGGAATGGAGGGACAATAATATGCTCCAGCGGCTGTTACTTCTGCTGCCCTTGGCTGCCTGCCAGCAGTACGAAAGCATGCTTCTAGGCGCCTTGCAGACTTCCTACTTGGTCTCGTCCTCCGCCCAGGCCGACTGTCAACTCCCTACGCCCATGAAATTCCGCTGGGCGCCTTATGAAGCCTATTTCGCGGATTTCCTGACAGACATGATGTATTACTCGCATTTATGTGCTTTCGAAGAAGCAGAAGCCACTATAGAGGAGATGCTAGGCGACCAAGTGATGTTCGACCTGACGTACCAGAACCTGCTCAGAGTAGTGGACGTGGAGACGATATTGACTGAAATCTACACGCAGTTGGAAGTGGATGGGTTGGCCTATGAAGCCGGAGTCAAAGTGGGGCAAATGGTGCGGACCCTAATGATGCTCAATTCACCTTATATTATGCATTTCAAATCGCCCCATGGCAAGCTAGACCCAAAGCTACGTCAAATTTCCGACGGGACGCCCCTAGCGATATTCCACGGCATCGGAGACTGCTGCTGCTTCCCAGGCATGGGCAATTTCACCGCTCACATGGCAGCTGAACTAGGCGTCTACGTTCGCTGTGTAGAGATCGGATCAGGCCCGACTACCAGCTGGTTCACCTCAATGTCAGACCAGGTGCAAATGGCCTGCAATAGCCTCAAGAGCGACCCGCACTTCCAAAGCGGACTGAATGTGTTGGGACTGTCGCAAGGAGGACTGATTGCGAGAGCTATGGTGGAGACTTGTGGGGTGAACGTGAGGAAGTTGGTGACTATGGGCGGGCCGCATATGGGCGTGGCGTCGTTTCCGCAGTGCGAACATGGCTTCCAGTGTGCACTGTTGAGGGATATGCTGGATACGGGTGCGTACTTCTCCTACTTCCAGCATCATATCGCACCCGCGGGGTACTTCAAGGACCCTTACAAGTACAACGACTACGTCAAGAACTGCGAATTCCTGCCAATCCTCAACAACGAGCAGTCCACCCAAAATTCCGCCTATGCCGCTAGCATGGAATCCCTGGACTTGCTGCAACTCATCAAGTTCACCAAAGACACTGTCGTCGACCCTCAGGAAAGCGAGTGGTTCGGCTTCTACGCTGAGAACTCCATGAGCACGGTCCTCGCCTGGAACGAAACTGAGGCGTACCAGGGCAATTGGCTGGGGCTGAAAACGCTGGTCGAGGCGGGGAAGGTGCAGTGGGTGGAAATCCCGGCTCAGCACCTGCAGATGACGATGGACCAGGTCAACCAGTACATCGTCACTGCACTGCAGGACTAAGTCTAGCGCTTTCTCCTACATTAGGAAGGTGCATATGCATACTTCCCTGGAGGTCTTAACTTCTAATCTAAAGCGACTCATGCACAAAGGCCACTTCCGCCATGTAGTTCTCCCCGCCTTGACAACTGTTCTCACAGGTGAACACGTAAATCGCCCCGAACTCCACCTCCTCCAGCCTGCCAATGTCAATAGTCTGCGGCATCACTTGGAACTCAAACACCCGCCTGCAGCCGCAAGCCTCACAGACACTGGGTCTAAGCACAGGCCTGGCCTTGTCCGAGTACCACAAAGGCACTCCGCCTCGGTTGAAGCGAATGCACTGTTTTCGCTCAAATCGCGAGGCTAGGCGGAAAAGCTCGAAGGCAGCGTCGATTTCCACTCTGTGGTGTTGCTTGATGATGGAGTCGAGTTGGTCCATTTCTTCGTCGGGGTAGTCACTGGCTGCAATAGCGGCTTTTTTGGAGGTTTCACAGGGTAGTCGCTCTGAAAAGTCCTCTACGGCCTGAGAGTCGCATAGATCCAGTGTGTACAGTTCTCTGGCGGCTGCGGTAATTTCAGCTGCTTCCTCGACTATGTCCAGCGTCAAATCGGTCATAGGGAGAGGTGTGGGAGTGGCAGGGACTGGGGCCTCTAGCATGGCTAGCAACTGCTCATCACTCATTTCCTTCTCTTCCTCCAGCTCTCCACTGGTCGCCACCGCTGGGTAGAGCGAGTTCTCCTGCGGCAACTGGCACCGGAATATGCTGCACTTCTTGCATCTCTGACACCAGAGCACGTAGATGTACCGATGAAAAGTCTGCGGAAGCTCCAAAGGACTGTAAACCTGCAGCAAAAAGGTCAAGTTTCCGCTGCAAGTGGAGCAGACTTCGGGTCTGGACTCAGGCAGCAGCCACAGCGGCGCTCCTGCCACTTTGCCCAAGGGGAATTGCTGGATTTGGAGACTTGCGGCTCGGACTGCCACACCGAGCTGCACAGCCATAAGTCCTACTAGAGGGAGCTATCTAGGCAATTCGACACTTAGGAGATTTTAGCTTTTAGCGATTCGCCTGAATCAGCCGATTTTTCAGTGTGAGTAATTCCCTGTAAATACGCCTTATCGAATGCAGGAATATAGCCTCTATCCGGTAAAGTTCAAATTCCCTGTGTTCCCATCTAGACTTGAACTCATTCCCAGATCTCTAAATAGTCCTAATGAAAGCTATCGAATTGGACTGGTTTGACTTCGAAACTCGCATGCGTGAGCTGCTGCGGACTCAACTGGAGTCCGTAGTGACGCAGGCAGCGAGAGACAGAGAACAGGCCGGAACTATGAAGAAACAGCTGGACTCGCAGCATGCACGCATAGATGAGCTTGAAAACGCAGTGCTGTGGAATAAGACCAGAGCCACCGTCTTCGAAGATATCTATCAAAGAATCGCTGAGAACGAGGGAAATCGGCAGAAAGACTTCATCGAAATGACGCAGGAAGTCGGGGAATTGGGCAAGCAACAGAAAGCGGTGGAGTTCAAAGTGCAGAAGCACCAGGAAGCCATAGGCAATTTGGACGCGATTCTGCAGAGACAGAGTACTGACTTGTCTACCTTCAACGACAAACTAGCCCAGCACAAATCCACCATCAGCAACGAACTTTCCCAAGTCAACAGCGAATTCAAACAAGCCAACGAAATCTACCTCGACTTCGTCCGCCGCACCGAAGAAAAGGCCACTCAAGCCTTCCAAAAGTCCATTTCCACCCTCGCCTCTTTGGCCAAGCAGGAAACCGCTACTGAAACTGTGAAAAAGGAACTAATTCAGCTGCAAGCGGAACTGCGGAATATCAAGCAGACGAAGGTGGAAATGGAAGTGCATGATGCGGATATGAATTCACTGCGTGTTGTGTTGGAGGCACATAAGAAATATCATGCGGTTGTGGCGGATCAGTTCGAAATGAGGGACAACTTTCTGGATCGGTTTTATCCGTACAGGTTTCTAACGATGCTGAGTGACATCCTGCATGCAGTCTGGGACAAGTCCATGCGGCGGAAGCTCGCCGAGCTCGAGAACGGCTACCTGAAGGAGCTGAACCTGGACGCTCTCGCCACAGGCGCCAAAGTGGACAGCCGAGAAACCGCCGTGCAGAAAATACTAGACGAGGTAAAGCGCGTGGAACAGCGGAAAATGGGACTTTTAGCAGAAAAGAAACACAAGCGAAACGCTACTAATTCCTCAGCAGCGGTTGAGTCCCAGCCCAGCAGTGACACTCCCCAGTACTCCCGTCTCGCCTCCACCGATATGAGCCCTGCCAAGCCTCGTGCAGCACTGCCCGTCCCTGCCAGAGAGGAGGACGACGGAGAACTGGAAGGCCTGTTGCTAGCCAAGTTCCAGGCAGAAGCGATGCGCTTGACGCAGGAAACGCACAGACAGTATGAACGCATGAAGAGTGACTTGGGCAGTAACCAGGAGGAACTGAGGGTGTATATTCAGCAAGTGTTGGGGGAAGTGGAGGTGGTGGATCGGAAGAGACAGCAGCTGAAGGAGGAAATCATTGTGGATTTGGGAGATATGGCGCAAAGACTCAGTGAAAGTGAAAGCAAGGGACAGGAGACGACGGTCGCTATGACCAACTTGGCTGATATCGTAGCTTGCCTGGTGGAAGACGTGCAAATCGCACAGGAAATGGAAGCGCAGGAAGAAGATGACAGACACACTCAAGCCGTCAACATCGACCCTCCCAGTGACAACCCCCGGCCAGCAGGCAACAAGTCCATGTCTCCCTCCGGCGTCCTCGCTATGCAGAAGAAGTGCTTGTCCTGCCATGGCACCACCAGCCTGGCTCTCGCAGGCGTGAAAACCGCAGTGATGTACCAATCCACACCCTTGAAATACCGCGACAAGCAGTACACACGAGCAGAACTGATAGCCGTGCGGAGACGCATGGTCCGGGGCATGTGGGCGCAGGTCTGTTCCCTGGCTCCCTGGAAACGTCCCAATGAGCCTATCGACTCAGGGCCTTCGTCTCGCCCTCCCAACCCTGTGGCTGGCAGCGTACTGCAGTCGAGACCCAGTTCTGAAGGCAAAGAACTCGAGTCTGCCGGGTCTTTGCAGTCGCCGTCTCCCGCGCCTGTGTACATCTATGGCAGAAGTTCGCAGAAACATCGGCGTTTGAAGCAGGCCGGCTAGCTGTAGTTACTAACAGCGAGGACACTTCTTGCCCTGTGGAGTTGTGGGACTTCTCATACTGCGGAAGGACGATGTTTCAGTGATGTCACTAGGAGAAAGTGATGTGGGAAGGAAAACAAGGGATAAATTAAGCACTGGGAACTCGGAAATACACGTCTTTAGATCCTTAGCAGACTGCAACTCCCTTCGATGACCACTAAACTTCGCAATTGTATATGACTTGTCGCATTTTGGCTCTTCCTAGGTAGTGCTTGACGAAGTGCTGCTCCTGTGAGCATGTTAAGGTCCATAGACAAACCCAATCCGAGGAAACTCCAAGAGTTTGGACCCCTCCTCCCGTCTCACTGGCGCTAAAACTCACATGACAGATGGAAAAAGTGGGGAAGTATTTGACATCACTATAGTATGGGAGACTATAAGCCACTCAACGCAGGGTCTCCAGACACTAGTCAGGCTTCCGGACTCTCTCTAAGGCCTATAGACGGCCCAACGCCTGAAGCAGGCCTCAGCACTGACGAAGCCAAGCGCCGCTTAGCCAGAGACGGGTAAAGTCCACATAGACTCAATTGTCTGCCTGAGAAGAGGCGGAACCCTATCCTGAACTTCCTGCGGTACTACTGGGGCCCTATGCCCTGGATGATTTGGGCCGCGATTATTATAGAGATTGCAAGACAGGACTGGATTGACTTCGCGGTGCTGTTCGTCCTGCAGTTTATTAATGGCTTTCTAGGCTGGCACGAGGAGAAAAACGCTGGAAACGCGATAGAGGCGCTCAAGCAGCGGTTAGCGCCTAAAGCCTGCGTAAAGCGAGATAACGAATTCATCATCATTGACGCAAAAACGCTAGTTATAGGTGACCGAATCAAGATAAAACTAGGCGATATTGTCCCTGCGGACGCCAAGCTCGGCCCTGGATTCGCGGAAGTGGACCAGGCGGCCCTCACAGGCGAGTCCTTGGCAGTCACCAAGTTCGAGGGGGACGAAGTGTACCAAGGGTCTGTGATCAAGCGGGGAGACTTGGAGGCCATAGTGTCGGCTACGGGGAAAAACACCTTCTTTGGGAAGACTTCCACGCTTGTAGCGAGTGTCAATCAGAGGGGGAACTTCCAGAAAATCCTCTTTAAGGTGGCGATGTTCTTGCTCGCCCTGGCTTCTGTGTGCGCGATTATCATCCTAGTGGTGGTTTCTCTCAAGGGCAACAACTTCCTGGAAACGCTGGGTATTTGCGTCGTGCTGATGGTGGCCTCCATCCCCATCGCTATGCAAGTGGTGAGCACTGCTACTATGGCTGTAGGCGCGCACGCCTTAGCCAAGCGACAAGCCATCGTCTCCCGTCTCGCGTCCATCGAGGAGTTGGCCGGAATGGAAATCCTCTGCAGCGACAAAACCGGCACATTGACCAAGAACATCCTCACAGTGCAGCAGCCCAGGTGCATCGGGTCGGTCACTGAGAAGGATGTGTTCCAAGTCGCGGCTTTAGCCTCGAAGCGGGAATCAGGCAACCAGGACGCTATTGATAAATGCATCAGTGAATATGCGTTTTCCAAACTCGCACTCAATTTTGAGGGGTGGGAAGAGGAGGACTTTATACCCTTCGACCCGAAAATCAAACGCACAGAAGCCACAGTCCGGTCTAAATCGACCGGAGAAACTATGAAGTGCACCAAGGGAGCGCCTCAAATCGTCCTCGCACTCTGCAACGACCCTTCCATAGAGGAAGAAGTGGCGAGCATGGTGCAGGAACTCGCGGCCGGCGGCTACCGCACCATCGGAGTGGCTCGAACGCAAGCAGACGGGAAGTGGAAAATGATGGGACTCATCCCCCTCTACGACCCGCCCAGGGACGACACCAGAGAAACCATCAAAAAGGCCAGACTTATGATGGTGTCGGTAAAGATGATCACTGGGGACCAACTCGCTATTGCGAAGGAAACTGCCAAGCTGCTCGACCTCGGGGACAAAATCTACAACTCGGAAATGCTCAGTGAAAAGAGCAGTCCGCTGGAGCGGGAAATGCTGGACCAGGTCCTGCTGGAGGCGGATGGCTTCGCAGAGGTGTTCCCCGAGCATAAGTTCGCAATAGTGAAGATGATCCAGGAAAAGGGGAAAAGATGCGGTATGACTGGAGACGGCGTAAATGACGCTCCAGCGCTAAAAAAGGCTGATGTGGGCATAGCAGTAGAGGGCGCTACTGATGCAGCCCGGGCAGCGGCTGACATTGTACTCGCCAGTCCTGGCCTTGCTGTGATCATTGAAGCGATATACCGGGCCAGGAAGTGCTACCAAAGGATCAAGAACTACATGATCTACCGAATTGCCACCACACTGCAGATCCTCTTTTTCTTCTTTGTCAGCATGGTGGCTATTAACCCTACGGACTTCCCCTGCGTAGCTGACCAGCACTGCGACCGTCCCAACACCTTCACACTGCCTGTGACTGGCTTAGTCCTCATCACTATCTTCAACGACGGGACAATTATCTCTATTGCGTATGACAAAGTGACAGTCAGTAAAGAGCCTGAAAAGTGGAATTTGACTATTGTGTTCATCATGTCTACGATGCTAGGCTTCCTCAGCTTCATATCCGCCATAGTGTTCCTCATACTGGGACTCAAGCATATGAACAGGCATGACCCTGATACTGTGCTGCATGCCTTTGGACTGAACACGTGGAATTATAGTCAGTTGATGACGCTGGTGTGGTATAAAGTGGCGATGCAAGGATTCGCGAATGTGTTTTCAGCACGTACTGATGGATTTTTCTTTTCACGAATGCCAGGAAAGCTGATGATGTGCGCAGTTGCCCTTGCAATGGTGATCTGCACGATCTTGACTCCCTACTGGGTGCTGAATCTGTCCACAGGCACAGGCACGGGCGGCGGCAAAATGCCTCAAATGCACGGCGCAGCCTGGCCAGCCACCGTATTCGTCCTTATCTACACCTTTATTTGTTTCCTTGTGTTCGATGTAGTGAAAGTGGGCCTGTACAAACTAATCAAGGTCTACTATGACATGAAGGCCCCTGAAAAGCAGCTGTACACAGGACAGTTCCTCACTGATACCTTCCTAGTGTTCACTACAGGGTATGATCGGCAGCACCGGAAGAGTATTGTGACGCGTAGGTCCATTGCTGCGGTGGAGGAAAGCCAGGCGTACAAGCCGGCCCGACAGGAGCACTGAAGTAGGTAGATAATAAGGCTTTAAGCAGGGGGAGGACTGCAGCACTATGTTCAGTTTCGCTATTAATTATGGCGAATTAGAAGAGTCGGGCCTTTGTCAGGCCTGCGTGCTTCTCCAAGAGGATTAGACGCTTGTCACTCAGAGTCATCTCTCGTCCGCAAATCGGACAATCGCTCACACTGGCCTGAGGACTATAAGTGACCAAGTCCTCCGCACAATAAGTGCACAGTGCATGTCCACAGCTGAGGGCCACCTGCGCCTTCCCTGCACTGCACCCCGTACACTGCCAGTCCTGTTCTCCAGTCATCAGTTCCAAGTTCCCTAGTAAGTTCGAACACAGTGGGCGGGAAGCTGCGTACAGAGCAGGGTCACTACTGCGTAAGGCCGCAAAAGCATTGGAAACGCTCTTTTTGAGGCGAGATGCGCGGCTTTGGGTATACTTTTCGCTGCGACGAGGGTCGTGCATCAGCGAGGTCAAAGCAGCGATATCAGTGCACAGGTCAGTAGTGAGCGCCACTTGCCGCTGGTAGGCCCTCAAGCCTTCGTCCTCTGCTAGTGCGGGCTCAGTTTCACTGTCTCGCAGTCTCGCTTCGAAGGACACTTCCTCCTCCCAGCCTTCCTCTGCTAGCATCGCTTCGGGCTGAAACGTGTTTGTCTTCAATACTTTCACCTTCCTCCCTTTAATGTCACATAGTCGGAGGCCGGGTATTGCGTCTCCTTTGGCTGATTTGACCTGGCCCTTGGCAATAGGAATCCACGTTCCTTGGCTTTTGACCAGGAAGTGTTTGGTGGTCTCCCCAGTCACTATCCCGACAAGTGTCTTTTCTTTGCCTGATTTCCCTGTTCTCGAAGTATCCAGGCCGTGCAAAGAGTCCACACTTTCCTCCCGCCACAGACTAGACCTGGGCAAGGGCACTGGAGACAGGCGAGAGAAAGAGTTGGGAGACTGACTGATTGGCCGGGTTTGCTGATTGGGGTCGGTGACCACCAGCCTCATCCTAGTATAGAAAGCCACCATTGACTGGGTGGTTAGGCTGGGACTGGGGAAATATATGGGAAATTGCCAGCTGCAGGACTGCTGGGACAGGATTAAGACCTGTGAGCCCTCGCCCGACTCGCCTTGTCCTGTGGATCTCACCTTCACCAGCACTGAAACCTATACGGAGTACCGGGTTACTCGCATTTTCAACGAGGAGAAAGGCTACTACGAGGCTCAGGACTCCTCCGGCTCCCTCTACCGCCTCAAATGTATGCAAATCGACGATTTCGACCTAGTCAAAACTCTCCACAAGCGACTAAACCTGCTGAAACTACACCAAAAAGTGCTTCACAGTGCTGTTATTCTGGACGTCATCGAAGAGCCTCCAGTGCTTTCTAGTTCCTGGGTGCTCGCCATCATCCTGAAGGCCGAGGACTCCCTGGGTCTCGATGCACTGCTGACAGGCTGGCAGTTAGAAGAGGGCAATGATGGGGAAAAGCGGGGCTTTGCCTTGGAGGATGTGATGAAAGGACTGGGGAAAGTGCTGGGAAGTGTGGAAGTGCTGCACCAGTTGGGACTGACGGTAGGGCCCATTGGACTGGACTGTGTGGAGGTGGTGAGGCGGGCGAGTGGGAAGTTTAAGGTGCGAGTGGACTTTCTGCAGTGCTTGGCAGTGGCTTTCGGGGCGAGCAAAGCAGAGGGAAGGAGCAAAGAAGCAGACCTGAGAGATATAGGCATGGCCCTGCTCTCAGTGCTTCTTTCCCAGCCGATCCCCACCCACCCCACAATGGACTTCCTCCTCTCCATCCCCTACCCCAGTCTCCTCAAACTCTACCTGATCCGCCTCCTCAAGCCCATCAGTCGCCTCACTGACCCCTCCCCCATCCTCACCTGCGACAGTTTCCTCCTACTACAACAGCTCCTCCGAAAGCAGGAAATACAGACTGTCCGGCCTCCAGAGTCCTTGGTACTGGTGCTGGCTTTGGAATTCAGGACTATGGAGCTCAGAGTGAGAGCGCTAAAGCTGCTTTTGCAGTTATTAGCGCGGTGTCCAGTGCTTCGAGAGGACGCTGTGATGAGGGAAATTAGTCCTTTGGATGTGGGGAGTATACTGGATATGGTGGATTTGGAGGCGGACAGTGACCTAATAGCCCCTGCGTTTGAGCTGTTGCAGAGCATTATTGAGGCGAAGGGTCAATTGGCATGCAAACAAGCAGGCATTATACGCTTTTTTAGGCGCAGTTTGCGTACTTTTCCTTCATTTGATCGGCGTTTCCAAGGCTATTTGCCCGCTTTACTGTCGTTTTGCAGTGCGTTTGACTGCGGAAGCTGTTTTTACCTGCTGGCTCTGCAGGTGTTTCCCTCAATGTCCACTGCCAACCCCAGTACCGACTTGAAGCAGTACGTGTTGAAGACGTGTCACCGGTACGGGGACCTGTCTCCAAGCATAATAACAAGTTTACTGGAGCAAAGACTGGTGGCAGGGCCGGTGGATTGTCTGTGACTGCTGTTCCAAGTGCCGAGCCACCTCTACCGGCCTATATCTGTGGAGGTAGCGAAGGTGTTGATAGTGCTGTTGGGCGTGCACGACGATGTGAAGGTGCGGTTTGAACTGGTCACTGAGTTCCTCCGCTATGCACTGCAGCAGACGTACATTTGGAGTCACTTCGCACTCAAAGGACTGTGCTTTACGCTGGAAAGCGGGGCGTTTCCCGGCAGCACTCGGCCCTGTGCGCATGGATATCAGTGCAGGTCCTGCAACGTGCAACTGTGCTCGACCTGCGTAGCGTTCCACTTCCCCCACTCCGTCACCTACCTGGGCTCAGTGCAAAAGTGCCAAGGCACGCCTATTGGTCCTCTGTTCCCCCAGCTACTGTACCACCCAGCCACACCGACGCTTTTCCTCAACTCCGAGAGCAAACACCCAATAGTGTCGGACTGCCTTAGAGGTCCGGGTGTGTTTGAAACTGCGTTTTTGGCCCAAGACGGTAAAAACGGGCCTGAGTCGCTGGATTTCTATTTAGAACTGCAGATCCGGACAGGGGGAGACACCGACAATGTCACAGTCTCAATTGGAACCGCTGTTAGTTACAGTTCGCAAGACGGCCTTATTCGCGTAAGGAGTGAAAAGGCAGTCCCCGGGCCTCCACTCAGTGCCTGGGACGTAGTGGGGGTTGGCTTCACCTCTCATTCCAGAGTGGTATTTACCTTTAACGGAGTCGCTCACGCTTACCGCATCTACTGTCCTGAGGTAATAGGCAGGGAAAACAAGGTTACTATAGCCTTGGAAGCGGACTGCGAAGTGACGATTTTGCCGCTTAAGCAACACCTCTTCCAGCCCGGGCTGAGTCTGCAGCCTTCGCAACTGCTGCTCGCCCACTCCAGCAAGGTAAGGCTCCCTCGCGAGTTCTGGTCGCTCTACAAAGCTGCACTCAAGAAGGTCAAGCGCATGCACAAACCCTCGGCCTGCAGAGAGACGGCGGAGCTGTTTCTGAAGAGCAAAGACCCGCAGGACCAGGAGCCCATGCATAGTCACAGCTGCCAGTGTCTGCTATCCTAAGTAGCAATGGAGTTGTGTCCTAACTCTATAATCTAGGAATAAAGTGCATTTCTGCACTTACTGGGAAATACAGGCTTCGCCATGAAGCCTAGTCTATAGGGGTTTTCAGGGTCGACAACTATCTATAATTAGCCGGCTCACTCCGGCTGTAGCCGCCTTCTCCTAGTCTAGGTCAAGCGGCTTTATTGTAATGGGGCTATGTTGGCTGTGGGGTGGTAGCTAGGCTGCCAGTTTGTGACGAAAGCGGCTGTCCTCAGAGTTGAGTATTGGACATACAGCGAGGGGATAGACATTGCGACCTACCCTGCAATATAGCTCCCTGCAGCTTCGACTTGGGCGCTTCGGATGTAGCTGAAGTCGATTTCACTCAAAGTGATTGCTACATGCAAAGTGATGATTTGATCTGCTATGATGACGAATGGAATATGTACCTTGCTCTTACCTACCCTGCACAGAGGCAATTAAGCATCCCTGTTAGCACTCTATTGGCGATATTCCATTTCAGTGGAGAGGGCAAGCCTCTGCATTGCTACCCGCTAGCCTGGTTTGTGTAAATAGTTCTTTCCCGCTGTTGGATAAGGGAGTGGCAAAAAGGAAAAGATGCAGGGTTTGGCCATTAACACCCATTCTTGTTGCTATTTCAGATAGAAATCAAACGTTTACTAGTGGGAACTTCTGCAAATGCTTCTATTTGTGGCTTTGACAGATATTTCTGGCAATTTCACTCTCATGGTTAGGGAGAGAGTGGACTTCCCTATATTAATACAGCTCCTAGAGACGCCTAGCCACCTGCACTATACGGCTTGAGGAAAAACAAAGACTTCCTGCAAGAGTGGCCGAGTCCAGCTGGAGAAGTGCATTCCTAGGCAAATTAGAGGCAGAACTGATTAAATCTCTGCGCAAAGGTCTTTTCTCGCAGAAATGTGCGTGCAATAGGCTGGGAAGTCTAATAAGGCAATGGTGCTAGTATGGCTATGGACACTGTGGGTCGGCTGTTCAGCCAAACTGCCAAAATGCGACGAAAACCGCTGCCCTTTGGCCTGGGTACTTTCCACCTAGAGAGGAGACGGAGTCTGCGATATGGCCTGCAACCTCGCTTCCTGCGGCTTCGACTCAGACCTATCTGATTTGCCTAATTACGACTACTCTACGAGTGACTGCTACGACCTGAACGTATACTTTGGGTATATCGACGAGTATACCTCAGAGGATGCTTTGTGTGTGTTAACTTCGGACATATGCAAGCGTGGGTGTAGTGGCTATGCCTCTATCGCATTATCAGCCTGGAGAGTGGGAGTGTGTGGGTACTGCGCAAATCATTGTGAGAGATAGGTAGGTCTGATGGAGGACTTGGGAGATGGAGTGTGCAAGGAGGAGTGCAATAACAGGGCGTGTGAGTTCGATGTGGGGGACTGTGTAAGGTCTATGTAGGGCTTCTGTGCAAGTGGGTGTTTCGAAGTCATGTTGGGAGATGGAGTGTGTCAAGCGGAGTGTCTGAGTGCTGTATGTGAGAACGACAGAGGGGACTGTGAGTCTTTGACCTGCAGTGTTGGGTGTTACCCATACATGCAGGGAGATGGAAAGTGTCAGGAGAGCTGTAAGGTCG
>Ga0247837_1003577_pt1 | contig 26777 bp, 23 predicted proteins | sample LaCtaG_2_FD_187115 | JGI IMG/M metagenome (GOLD analysis project Ga0247837, IMG submission 187115) | Freshwater microbial communities from meromictic Lake La Cruz, Castile-La Mancha, Spain - LaCruzMarch2015_14.5m | ecosystem: Environmental > Aquatic > Freshwater > Lake | place: Spain: Castile-La...
CCTGTGACTAATACTTTTTGATTGTTAAACATTGTTTAATACTTTAGTAAGGTTTATAATTTGTTCATCGGTCAAGTCCGTGTGATTTCCAATATACAATGAATAGTTGTGGACATAATTAACATTATCCAATTCCCCAACAACTCGATAGTCACATTTCTCTAAATAAGGTTGTAACACTTGATTTCCACCACCCGAAGTTCCTAATCTATACTCGACATCCTCTAAAAATAAAATGTCACACACTCCATTAAAATCATCATTCTTATGAAATCTATTTTTGTAATCTTCTTTAACAATTAAAGGTAATGCAAAATTACTATTACCGTCTAAATCAAAATCCGTTTTAAATTTATTTTTATCTAAATTAGTTAACCATACATTAAGATTGTGTCTTCTTTTTTCAACATTGTAATCAATTCTCTTCATTTGTTCGATACCTAATACAGCATTCATTTCCGTACTTCTCATATTAAAACCAGGTACAACAAAAGTGAAAAGAGGATTTAAATTTGGATATTCGTTTCGATATTGGATTTGTGTTTCCTCTGAAACTTCTCTAGTCATTCCATGTGATCTGAATAGTTTAGCCAATTCATTTATTTTTTCATTGTTTGTAGATATCATTCCACCTTCAACGGTTGTTATATGATGTCCAAAGAAAAAAGAAAAAACAGAAATATCACCAAATGAACCAACCTTTTTCCCGTTGTAACACGCTCCATGTGATTCACAACAGTCTTCTATCAAAATTATATTTTTTTCTTTTACAATTTGTAATAACTCATCATCAATCGCATTAAACCCTAAACAATGTACAATTACGATTGCCTTGGTATCATCCGTAATAGCCTGTTTAATGTTTTCTGTTGTTATTGAAAGATTTTCTAATGAGATGTCAACAAAAACAGGTTTCATTCCAAGTTGTACTATGGATGAAACATCTGATACCCAACCAAGTGGAGGCACAATAACTTCACCAATACCAAGTAATTCTTTTACTATTGCAATTGAAATATAGTTTCCTGAAGATCCAGAATTTAACATGGTTGAATTTTTTACCCCCAACCATTTTGACCAAATTTTTTCAAATTCTTTTACCTTTTCACCATTAGTTAGTCTTTGATTTGATAATAAAAACTCACTGAGGGCAACTCTATCTGAATTTGAAATATTGTCGTTTATAAGTGGCCATTTATAATTTAGCTTCATATCTATAGTATAATAAAAAAAATTAGGTTTCAAAGGTTATTAATTGATTTATTTAAAATCAAATCTAACAAATGTGGAGAAATATTTATCGGATTATGTAATCCAAACGAATTAGGATGAAATAAAATTTCAGTACTAAATTTCATTGCAGTTTCAATATCAGGTAAATTATGTTCATCTATCCATTTAACAAAAAAAATATCTTCCCACCTTGGCTCATAGTCTTTATGATTTTTGGTTATTTCTAACATAACATCTTTGGTTCTCAATGATAGTCCTCCGTTACCTATAAATCTATTTTCTTTTGGTTTTGACCATGGTGCTCCTATATAGTCATAGTCTAAAAATTCATCAATTCCGAATCGTAGTAGTAAAGTATCTAATTGAAATGTTAGTATTTTTTCCCCCTCAACAAGTGACCAAAAATCATTAGATTTTATATATTGGTTATATTCTATTTTAGTAAAATCTTTGACCCCTGTATTAACATATTTTACATTCTTAATATCTTTTAAGATATCGTATACATACTCTCTATTGTCAATACCATGAAAAACTTGTAGCCCCCATTTTATATTTGAATTAGTTTCATTTAGAAAAAATAAATGATTTTTTATAATTGATAACATTTTGGGGTCAATTCTTGGCTCAACTATAACGGCATAGTAATTGGTTTCAGATGGCAACGTGGGATTATACTTACCAATTTTTTTTATAAAATCATTCAGATATTTTTCAATTAAATAATGTTGAGTTGTCATAATTTATCGGTAATACTCTCATATATGTATTGTCCAATTATTTTGTATCCAAGAAGATTTGGGTGGTAATCTCCTTCGTAAAAATTTTGTTCGTCATTCCATACTAATCTACTATTGTGTTCCCAAACAGATATATCATTATTTAGTTCATACTCTTTTAATACGTCTGAAACGGTTTTATTTGGATTTATAAAACAAGATGATAGTTCCTTTATGTCAATTTCTGTTTCATATTTAAATGTTGGGAAAAATGAATTAAAATAAAAGTGTTTATAACCATTAAGGATGTTCTCAATTTTATTGTAAACTTCAATAACTGTATAGGTATCTCCCGTGTACCTATAAGGGTAAGAAAACATAACAATAATAATGTCAGTCTTTTCAACAAAATTATGGTTTATTGCGGATTCAATTTCACGAAAAATATATTCGTTCCCATAACCACAAACACCCATATTTACATATTCAATACCACCTAATTTTTCCGATGTCCATCTTGGCCAAGAATTTTGGTTTCTAAGTTTTTCAATAAAAATGGGGGCATTTGCAGTTTCTTTATATTCAGTATTATTTTCAATTCCATGTCCTGCAGTCCAACTATCACCAAAACAAATTAATCTCATGACATGATTGTTTTAAAAAATTCATAATCATCATTGTTATTTTTGATTTCACTAATAATTTTTTGATTATTTATTAATCTATGAGTATTCTGTTTATAGAATTTTATAACATCTTCTTTATTGTTTTTTAGTCTAATTACTTCATCAATTAACATTGTTATTCTATCACCTATATATTTTTCATTATCGTAATCATGATTAATTAAATCATCGTAAAAATCAAAACCATATTTATCTTTCATATATTTTATATGATTCTGAGTCGCAACAATTAAAGGTAAGTTATAGTATGCAAATGGTCTAAATGATTTTTCACTAATATGGATAACATTAAAATCGTCTCTAAACTGAGATTCTGTTACAATGTTCACATATGAATTCATATATGAAAAACTATCTTCAGGTATCAATAATCCACCCGACTCCATTGCAGCATCACCTAAATCAGGAAATTCATTTTTATCAAAAATTATTTCACCATCTTCACTAAAATATTTTTTATTAACCTCATAATCACTTTCTTTTACTTTGATTGAAAAAAGTTTTTTTATTTCATTTTCACAACTGTTAACAACATCGATGGGTAAGGCCTCGTTCAACCAAACATAATCTTCGGGTGGTCGTATTTGACCGGTGACTAAAGACCAATTCACGTCGTCAATTAAACCTCTTTTATGTAATAATGCCAATGTTGCATATCGGTGTGGCTTTGAAGACTTGTTATGGCATATAAATAATTTACCAGTTTTTTCAGTTATTAATGGTGGTTTGAAATCGGAAAAAATACTATTACTTGTAATTGGTATTAGTTGTAATTGATTAAACTGAATATTTCCATTGTGTTTTAGATTATACATTTGAAAGTTCCCGTTATTGTTCAATAACATAAAGTGATTATCATTTAAACCATTTTTGGTGATATAATCTTTCAATTCCACATATCCCAACTCATCATCACTTTCATGTTCGGTTAAAAAAACAATTGTGAAATTATTACAACTTCTCAAACAATTCAATACTTCTTCAGAAAAGGAAAGTTTTCTTTCTTTAAACATCTCGTTAATAGATAAAGATGTTTTTATGAAAAAGTAGTAGTTTAAATCTTTATTATTGTAGACCTCTTGTATTTTATGAAATGTTCTTGGAAGAGAATGTCTTCCATATTTTCCTAAACTATGGTAAAATCTTTCGTAAAAATCGAAAAACCCATCTTCATATCTAAACCCATCCGATCCAAAAAATTCTGAACAATTAGGTAATGGTTTATCTCCGTCCCACTTTTCAAAAACAAGCCTAATATTTTTATTCATTGCACATATATTTTATAAAATTTTCGTCGTCTTTATTTTTTAAGATATTAAATAATTTAATTTTATTTAATTCCATCCTTTCTTTCAACGACGGATATATTTTTTTTATTTCCTCTTTATTATTATCTAATCTTTTTAATTCCAATGTTAGTTTTTTCATTCTTTTTATATTATCAAATTCATCATCATAATCATGGTTAACAATATCTGAAAATAAATCAAAATCGTATTTTTCTTTAAGAGATTTAACATGATGATGTGTTGCACAATATATTGGTATTTGATAGTAAAAAAAAGGTTTTAATGACTTTTCTGTTATTTGTACTACATCTTCTTCTAAGAATAAAGATTCCGACACTATATTAATATATGAATTTTCTTGGTCTTTTACAATTTCAGAAATGTGTCCAATATATGGCATATCGGTTGAATCGTTTTCAAAATCAGCATTTTTTAATTCAATATTATTAAAAAAAAGAATATCGTTTTTTAAATTATTAAAATCATCTTCATTTAAAATATTTTTTAAATTATTATAGTTATCACAACTAAAATTATTATGGCCATCTCTGTAGGACCAATTAACATCATCTATTATTTTTAATTTTTTTAAATTAGATAACAGAATCAAACGATGTATTTTTTTTATATTATTTAAACAAATAAAAAATTTACCTATTTTATTTGTAACAAAATTAGTAATAATATTTTTATTTTGAACGGAAGAAACATATCCAATTGGTATCAATATGTTTGCGTGATACTTTATATTTAGATGATTTTTTTTTATTTGTTTTTCAGTTAAATGATTGTTATTAATAACATAAAATCTTTTTTCATCTATTTTATTTTTTTCTATAAATTTTTTTATCAACAAGAAATCTTGATTTAAATAACTTTCATGTCCATCTAAAAATAAAATATTCAAGTTTTCACATTCATGAAACAATTTTAAAATAACATCTGAAATAATCATTTCAGAAGATAATATTAAATCGAGTATTACACTGTTGTGCTCAATAATATAAAAAAATTTTTTATTTGGGGTTTTTTTTATATCTTCTAATTTAAAATATTTTACATTCAAATTATATGTTTTAGAAATATGTTCACCAATCCCTAAATTATATTGCGGAAATATTTTATTTCCGTTTGGTAACGGCACTTCATCAATCCAATCATCAAACACTAAATTAAGTTCCGTTATTAATTGTTGTATCTCCATAATGAATTACCTCAATATTATTATTCATTTTAATAATTCTATTAATTTATAAAATCCGATGGGAGGTTTAAATGTAGAATTAAATAGTAATACTTTTGAATTATGTTCTAATGTTGGTCTTAACCAACCAAACCATTGTAGTTTATCTCGATTTGATTTTAACGCATTTATTATATCCTTGATTGCATGAAATCTATCATTACTATTCAGATTATCATATGATTCATCTATTAAATCATGAAAAGTTTTATATCCTAATTTTTTTAATTCTTTCAAAGAACCTTTATTTCCTAAAATGACAAACGGATGTTGACAGGCGATTGGTTTAAATACTTTTTCACTTAAAAAAACAGTTTCTTGACTATCTTCATATTGAGCTTCACTAACTATAGTAAGCCAAGAATCTAATGTTGCCTGTTCATTCAGATTATCCATGTAAAATCTGAAGGGTTCAACCTCATTACTAACCCCATACGCATAAGTTGGTAAGTCTTTTAGTGCATATTCTATTTCTAATTCATTTAAAATAGAGGAATCAATTTTTATACATGAATTATTATCAAAAGAATTCATACTAACCAATCCATGTTTAAGTAAATTAAATTTCTTTAACATATAATAAAACCATATTCTATGGTTTCTTGATTTTTTATTTAAAAAGTTAAAAATTTTAATATTATTAAAATTTTTAACTTTATAATCAAATTGGTCTTGAAAATTTGGAATTTTTTTTAGATTCAAATCAGTCCTGTTTCGAACTACCTCCGATACATCGAATTCAAAATGAGAATAGGGGATTACTTGTATTAAATCTTTTGTTGAATTTTTCTTACTCCAATCTACCAATCTGTCTTCTATAACAGAGTTTCCACTAACATATATAATTTGTGTTGGTGATATATTATATTCCAAACATTTTGAATGAAAATAATCAAAAATAAAATAGTCAAAATATCCCTCTTGTGACGAATCAAACAATAAAAATGCTTTTTTATTTTGTAAATCATTTAGATATTTTTCAGATAATTTTGAAAATAAATCAGGTAAATTTCTTTCTATTTCTGATTTACCATATCTCCCACCAATCCAATGTTCAGGAGACTGAATAACTCCAATCGGTATAATATATTTTTCATTTATAACTTTATCAGAGTCATAAATGTTAATAGAATACTCATTTCCCAAATATTCTATTATACCTTCTTCACCATCTCTTAATTTAGAATAATATACCCGAAGTTGGTTTAATCTATTTACATAAGGAGACATAACTACTCTTGAAAATCCACTTGTTAGTTTTTCCTCTTCATTATATAAATTTCGAAAATTATTAATATCTTCAAAAACAAAATTTAACATTTATTATAACTTTTTAGAAGTATCATTTAGTTTTTAAAAATTTACCGTTATTGATCTCTATTTTTAATTCTTGTATCTCCGTAATGAATTACCTTTAAATCATTGTTATTATATTTTCTCCATGGGTCTAGTACAATAGAATTTTTCGTAAACTTATAATCGTGATGTTTATCATAATGACCTAAAAGATATACCGCGTCAATTGGTATTTCTAAATCGTAAATTACCTTTATACCCTCTTCTTCAACATAATACCCCACCAATACTGATGATGAACCATCAATATAATCAACATTTGGTTTATATGATTTACCTAAAATAACCACAGGTAAATTATGTTGTGCAGAAAGTTGGGCCAGTTTTAGTGCCATATTTTTAGCTTGTTTTTCTCTAGCCGTCATAATAGAATCAAACAAATCATAACCCAAATTTAATTTTTCCGCTAAAAATCTTAATGCAATATTATCTCTAGGGTGACAACCTCCGCCATCTCCCATACCAGCCCTCATATATGCGGGCCCTAATATTCTTTGAGTACTTCGTTCTAACGCTCCAGTAACAACATCAACATTCATATTACCGTTTTTTTCAGCAACATCTTGAATCATATTCACTAATGCAACTTTGGTTGAAATGAATGTATTGTAAAATATTTTTATACCTTCGGCTTCGTCCCAAGTACCTACTTCGTATCTAATTTCGGATTTTACAAATGTTTTATAAAAATCTATTAGTAATTTAGCGTCTCCGGTTGTGGTACCATCCTCTGTACCAATAATAATCATTTCAGGATTAATCATATCCCATTTAACAGTGCCCATCGCAATTAGATATGGATTATATATAAATCTAAAATTATCACATAAACTAATAAATTCTCTTCTAATTGTGCCTGGAAGTACTGTGGAGATTAAAACAACCAATTGATTTTTATTAGTATACTTGTTAACCTCAGTCAACACACTTTTAACTATAGAATAATCAAAATCCTTGTTTTCTAAGTGTGATGTAGGGTATCTACCATCATAATCAACATGATGTGGTGTTGGGACCGCGATAAAAATTATTTCTCTACCTTTACAAACATTCTCAATAGAGTCAACCACATCAAACCTATCGGTATCAACTTTTTGTATGTCATAACCAATTATATCGTGATGATATGACATCACTTCCGCAGCATCTTTACCTAATTTACCAATGCCTATAAATCCTATTTTCATATTATACCTAATTTTATTTGATTTATTACTGATAGTATTTCTTTGTAATTATTCATACTATCACCGTTAAAAGTATATTTATATGTAACCATTTGAAGATAATTTATTCTATTGTGTTCACAAATTTCAGACATTTCATTTCTAATCTGTTTTAATTCATCAACTGTCTTATTTTTAAATTTTTCAATTTCATTTATTATCATTTCTGACCTAATACTCATTTCCTCCTCATTATCGTAACTTTCATTAAACCACTTATCAAAAGTTTTAAACCCAAGTTCTTTTAGTTTTTTGAGTGACCCTTTATTACCTAATACCATAAATGGGTGACCGCACGAAATGGGTTTCCATATTTTTTCAGATAAAAAAAGCGTATACTTATCTGTCAAACTTTCAGTCACAATCGAAATAAATGTATCTTCGTGGTCTTGAATTGCAATCTCATTAGCCCAATTATATTCTAACCCTCTATCAATTTCAATTGGTGCTCTTTTTTGTAATTGATTAATTGGGTGTTCATCGGGTAAATTTTGAACATATTGAAATTGATTTAAACTTACCTTACCTATATCTAATAGATTTTTTGATAAAATATTAGACAAAAAATGCACTCTGTGAGGTCTTACATTTCTATTGTAGGATAAATATAGAAATTTATTATCTCTTGGATTGAATGGGATTGGTCCAGTTCTTTTTCTCATCACGTGGTAATTAACCCAATTATCAAAAATTGAAATTGGAATACATTTAAAATCCATTCCTTTGCTTTTTGCAATTTCTTCAATAATTAAATTACCACTTAATAAGAAAACAAATTTTGGTGGAATATCTAATTCTTTTATCCAAGAATTTAATATTTCTAAATCATTATTATTTTCACATCCAATATAACCTTCCAAACCGTTTAATAATACTAATTTACATAATCCTGATTTTATATCTTTTATATATTTTTCTGAAATACACTTGAATCCAATTTTTTCGTTTTTTACAAAAAAATTAGGGTGAAAAACATTTATAAGATAAATGTATGTTTCATCATTTATTTTTTCTTTTTGTCTAAAATCTACAAATTCTTCGTAAAAATTTGGGGCTACTTGGTCTTTATATGTACCATATCCGAAAAGTTTATAGTTACTATTCACATCCATCAAATTCCATGTCCCCCACATTTTGGGTATATCTAATCTCCCCTCTTCTTCCAAATACCAAGTTCTACTCGACCCATTAGGTCTTGGGCAACCTAATATTGAATCGTATTCTTCTAACCCAAAAACAAGTTTTTCTTTAAAGAATATCTCGTATATCCCTCTTTCCAATAATTTTGGTGAAAAGTTTAAAATATATTTTTCTAACTTATCAAAGTTAACGTAATAAGACCTAAATTCTAGCCCATCGTCCACAAAATCCACATCAATTTTTTTATTTATTGATTGTTCAACTTTATCTATTAATTGTGTTTTAGTTATATTAAATCTATTATAACCAACATTTATTACCTTGTTTTCTATATTTTCCGTACATAGTCTGAAAATAATTTCAGCACAATCGTTAACATTTAAATTTGGTCTATAAGCCTCTGGCTCATATATCTGAATCTTTTTGTTGTTCTTAACATCGTTCACTATATTATTAATCAATAAATCGTCCCTTTCAATAATTCCCACCCCATATAAAGTTGCCAATCTCACAATTAAATAATTTTTAATATCGGAGTTTAAAATTTGTTTTTCACCCTCTATTTTTAATTTAGAATACATGGTGGTCGGTACCAATTCAGTGTTTTCATCAACAACATCATTGGTATTCCCGTAAACACTACAACTACTAAAAAATATCAATTTATAATTCGGTGATACCTTACTAATACATCTTAATGTGTGGTCCATTAATAAAATCTCTGAGGTAATATGCAAGTCGTCTCTAACCTCACTGAATCTTGGTGACGCCATATACAAAACATAATCAACATTTTTAAGTTTATCCAAGTGATTTGTTATGTTTGTGAGGTCATCCTTAATATATGTCACATTTTGCCGATTGTCATTCACGTTCCAATACTTGAACGTATCATATACAATGACTTCTTGTCCTCTTTCCGAAATTAATTCGGATAATACGCTACCGAGGTAACCACCACCTCCTAATAATAAAAATCTCATTTTAATCTCTTAATAATTCTGTTGTGACACAATGAAATGATCCTCCTAAAGTTCTAGAGTGTCTTATTTTACAATCCAATGCGTCAATATTATGTTTTTTTAATTCTTTGATTAAATCTGTTTGCCTGTTGTCCACAATTACCGTATTTTCATCTACAGATAATAAATTAACTCCAATCCAAACAGATGCCCTTATTGTTTTATGATACCCAATATCAACCATCGGTGGACACCATATTTTATCCCATGATTTTAAAAAATCAGGTATATTATTTTCATTAACTCTTTCAGGATTTAACAAACAAAGCCCTTCACGTAATAACGCAATGGTAGAATCTATGTGAATATAAGAATATACATTTTCAATTGTATGTACTCTATATTCTTTCCCTAAAAAGTTTTGTAACCATTTAGCCCCCTTTAAATTTCCAGTGTTAGATACCAAATACAGTATATCATTATTAGATCTAAGTATATTAGCAGCGTCAAATACGGGCTCATGATTATTTAAAGTAATTTTCGCCAAATCTTCTCTTTGATACATTGAATCTAATAATCTTGGTTTGGGGGCACTAACCCAATTTGCCCCTTCTTCCATTTTTTCTATAAAAATGTCCCTAAAACAATCAGTTTCAAATTGTCTCGATCTGAGAGACATGGGAGATTCTAATATATTATTACCAATTACGGTCACAGTATCTCGTGGACAAAATGTATAATACTGTGTTGTTTCCCAATAACCGTTGGAAACAACTTTTTGAGTATTAATCGGGGATGGCCTATGAACCTTTATTCCAACATTAGTTAGTAAACTAGAAAGATTTTCTAAATCTTCTTGTGTTTCATCATAAACCTGCTTATCCCAAAAACCAATTTCATCTTTTGGTATCTCCGTTTCAGTCGCATAATTAATACAATGTAAATCTTTACCGTGAGTAGGCATGTTTGCATTATCAATTGTCCCAACAATTATTTCTCGTAATCTACCCCATTCATTATTAACCGATACCATTCAAATTTAGTTTTTTTATTAGATATTTTATTATTATATCTTGTGAATCTCTACCATTGTGTCCACAATCTCTAGCTTTACCTTGACTATCATCAATTACATTTATTAAATCAACATTATTAGAAATAAAAGATTCCTTATACATCATTTCAAAATCAGTAGAATAAGTCCAATGTAAAACTTTGACTCCCGCAGCCTTCCAAATTGCGTCTACGGTCATTGGACAAAAATTAGTATCTTTTATCAATTCCCCACAATTTTCTAAATAACTATGATAATACCATTTACCATATTCCAATGAATTCTGTGGATGCCACTCTTCAGGTAATGCCCCCGAAAATGATTCAAATTCTATCCCATTATAGTTATTTGTTTTAAATGCATATACTATTCTATGTATTTCAGGCCATTGATAAACCACTAACTTAGGTAGTTTATTTAATTTTAAAACATGATTAAAAAATAAAATTGTGTTATACAATTGAAAATTGGGGCTAGTTCCTCCCGCACCCAAATTAAAAATATCTAAATTTAAAGTCTTAGATAACTTAGTGGACCACATATCATCATAATGTAACCCAATACCTTCTGTATATGAACACCCAAATGTTAATAGATAATCTTTATCTAAATCATCAAATTCTTTTGTTCTATATCCCCATGAATTGAATTTATATTCAATTTCATTATCATAGTAATACCAATCGGGGCCTTTTTCGTTTTTGTTTTTTTGATAAAGTTCTTCGTAATCGGTTGAATGAAAATTCATTTTTTGGTTAGATAAACCAAAATTCTTTATTATAGGGGTTTCATTTGTAATTCTGAAATATGACATCTCCAATATCTATTTTTTCTTTGATAATGATATGATGTATGATAAAAAGTTTTTTCATCGAATTTTACCCCACTATCATAGTGATTTAAATATAACAAATTTTCTTCTAAATTTAAACAATACTTTAAAGCATCTTTTGAATACTTTTTAGTCATAGGATATGAAATTCTATAATCAAAGCACATGTCCATGTTTAATTGAACTACGTCTTCTAAATCCATATTAAACTCATCATTAATAAATTTTAGAAATTCTTGACGTAAGGTTTCCCTGTTTTGATGGAAAACAATACTAGTGGCACTTTTGTACTCCCAAAATATATCATTCTCCCCTAATACTTGTCTACCCCAAAACCCATTATTGTAGAATACAGATTTCAAAGATTCATCTGTTTTTTTTATTTCAGACCCTATTAAAGTTTCAGGAGTATTAGTAAAATACAATAACATTTTTTCAATAACATCAATATGTTTATATCCATATTTGTTAAAAAGATATTCTAAGAGATAATGCCCCCACCCATAATAATATAAAACAATTAATAAATGTGAAAATGAATGTCCTTTAAAAACATCCTCTTCACTTGCTGTGTTAGTTTCCCTAACCCCCCAAGTATGTTCTACAATGTAGTTTTCCAAATCTTCAACACTTAAATAAAACGTATCTAATGGAACCGTTTCATATTTTAAACCATGTTTTTCCATATACCATGGTTGACCCATTGTAGCGTTGTACGTTAACACTAATGGATGAACCATTAAAAAATCTTTTTGTCCTAAATCAATTAATTTTTGGATTCCTATTTTTAATGTATCATAGGTTTCGTTCGGCATTGGCCAAATTAATTCACTGTACGTCGAAATATTTTGTTCCCTATATTTTTGTAAATAAGAGTACACTTTATCTTGTTTTAAATTAAATCTATTCGTTGCTAGTAATGTGTCAGTGTTGAAACTTTGCATCGCAAATGTAATTCCCTTAAAAAGTCTGCTTTTAGCATCATTATCCATGGTGGCAATTTCATATATTTGTTCAACATTTGATTTAGCCCACGTCACATCCCAAAATTTAGGGTATCCAGTCTCTAACTTTTTTTGAATGACATATTTTGTGATGTCTTTGTCTCTTTCCATCATCCCCCAATTTGAATCACAAACACTGACATATTCAATTTTTTTATCGGACATCCAATCTATTTCTTTATACACTCTCTCTAAATCAAATGTTTTGATTTTTTGCCAATATTCATCACCAATATCACAGAAAGCACATTTATATGGACACCCCCTCAGTGTTTCATATGTCACCTGCCATATTTGGGGTCCAATCTCCGTTTCAACTTTTTCAATAATCCAATCATAGAATCCAGAAAGTATTGGACTTGGTATTATTTCTAAATTATTTAATCTTGATGGTTGCTCACATAATTTTCCACTTTTTGGAAACACATGTGGTATGTTATTATAATTTTCATTTTTTAGATATCTTTCTAAAATTTCTTTAAATGCGATTTCACCCTCACCAAGAACCGCGATATCAAACATTTCATTTTTTTTAAAGAAGTCCACGTCTCTTTTATCGACGTTTGGTCCTCCGGTTATAATTAAACAATTAGGATATTTCTTCTTTATTTCTTTTGATAGTTCTCGATTGTAATTCCAATTCCAAACATAACTACTTAGGGCTACAACATGCGGTTCAAAATCAATACTTTCAACGTATTTTTTTGGTGTTTTTTTTTCAATAATTACATCCGAAACCCTGAAATTGTTTTTTACCATTTCACTTGTCTGCGCGTACATCCATTGATAACTGATAGCAAGTGGTAAAAAACTATTAGGCCCGTATTTATCAACGACCTGTACCAATAGTAAATTATTCATTTATAAAAACAGTATTCAATCTTAAATCTTTATAACTTTTATAACTGTGGGAGTCATCATTAATTTCAGATATTTTACTCATAAGGATTAGACCCCTCGCGGCATCCTCTGGTGTCATATACATATGCCAACCACAAAATTCAATATCATCATTCATGTAGTTTTTTTCTAAATTACGACCATCATAACAAGCTTTTTTTAACCATTTATACGCCTCGTAATCATCACACAAAATAGCTCCACCTCTTCCAATCGGTAGCCTTTTTTTCATTTGAAATGACAATGCCTGAAATCCACCTTGATACATTCCTTTTGTCCACCTTCCCGCTCCGTCCCAAACGTCCAGTGGGTTTAATTTATAAACTCCTGACCACTCACTTTCGATGAATTCAAATTCATAACCCGCATGTAAAATTTGCATCGGTACTGATGCATATGTATAATATGGTATTTTTAATTTTTGTGGTTTATTTATATATTTTAAAATAAGAAAAAGAGCGTTACTACAACAATCAACCGCAACCGCGTATTTAGACCCACAAAAATTAGCAATCTTAGATTCAAAAATAGAAACTATTTCATTTGGATTATTCCAACGATATCCCATTTTTAAAATTTCTTTTAATTCTGGTCTTTCTAGTTCTTCGGGTAATTGACCCAACGGCCATTCTTTGTACATTCTAAGTTATTTTTAGTGTTTTAATATATTTCTCCCTAATTGTATTTTCCCAATCATCTGTAACAAATACACTTTCTTTTTTTGTGTAATTTTCAGCGAAAATTGACCATGTCGATGTTGGCACCTTTACCAAAAAAGAAGTATATGATAAAGAAAATAAATCGACTAAATTTTCAACAACATTACCATAGACAAAATCACTTTTTTTAAAACCTGAATTCAAAATATAGTCATAAACAACATTTAAAATGAAAGTCTTATCAACTAAATTATTTTTATATTTTTTATAAAAATAATCCATAATTTCATCTGGTACATCCGTACTAATATAAAATTTTTGATTTGGATTTATTTTCAACATATTATCCATAATGTTAAAATATAAAATGTCTCTATGAAATGAGTATGTTGAATTTGATTGTTCCGTTATTACTCTTTTAATTAAACTAAATTTATCTCTTTTATTTTCAGGAAGACTATTTAAATCATCTGTAGTATATGGTATCCCATTACCTCTTCGTATATGAATACCAACAACATTTTTCATTTCATTTATAATAGACTCTTCGACACTTTTATGTTTCAGTTTAATTTTGGATAAAGGTCTTTCTATTTTTTTAAAGTCTTTCCTTGTATATAAATTTGATAATTCTTTATAGCCAAAACTACTATAATAATGACCCTTATCTTCGAGTTTAAATTCATTATTTTTAAACATTTTTTCTATGTCATCGGTATATAATGGAGTTGCAGTATTTATCTTTTTATTGATAGTATCATACACCGCAATGAATTTCAATTTTTCAACTTCATGTGGGTCTCCCTCAATATTTGTTATTGTTTTTGTTGTTGGTAAATCTAATAATTTATTTTCAGGCCAATATTTTTCTTCTAATAAAATATAGTATTTAAAATCATTTTTTCGATTGATTTCATACGCCACCTCCCAATGAAGTATTCTATTACAGAGTCCCGTATCTGTTGTAAATCCGTTCCAACCTCCAAACGGCTCTAACCATCGTAATGTTCTGTCGTATTCTGCCACCTAATTATTTTTTTATAAATTGATTATACTTTTCCTTTATTTGATTTTCCCATGATTCATCTATACGCGATGAAAGATTATTTTCTTTCCAATCAGCAAAATCAGACCATGTAGAATGTGGTACTTTGATAAGATACCCACAGTAAACCAATGAGAATAAATCAGAAACAGTTCGCACAATATCCCCATTTAAAATTTCGTGTTTTCGATAACCTGCATTGTATAAAAATGTTTGAACCGTGTTGTAAATGTGTAAATTATCTATTAAATTATATCCATATTTTGTTCTATAATATTGCATAATTTCATGAGGTAAGTCACTACTAATATAAAACTTTTGATTTGGATTTATTTTTAACATATTATCCATGATGTCAAAATATAAACTATCATCATAAAAAAAACAATTATCACAAGTATCAACCGTATATTGATTTTTGAATAATCTAATTTTTTCCCTTACCTCTCTTGGGAAAGTTTCATAATCTTTTTCCTTCAGGTATATCCCATTTCCTCTCCTAATATGCAACCCAACTACATCTTTTAATTCATTTTTTAAATAGTATTCAATACTTTTATGCCTCAAATTTATGTAATTAATTGGTCTAACTTCAGGTAAATCGTCAATTTTGTATTTATTAGCTAGCTCATTCAGTGTCCTGAACCCGAAATCAGAATAGTAATGATTTTCAAATTTATTTAAAAAAAAATTATTTTTTGAAAACAAAGATTCAATCGTGTCAGTATCTATTGGTGATGATAATCTAACGATACCATTTTGAACGTCATATACAGTTTTGAATTTAAAAGAACTAAGTTCGTCAGAATCCATTTCATCAGTATCAACAATTACGGTATTAGGTAATTCAATAAGCGCCATTTCTGGCCAATATCTTTTTTCTAAAAGTATTGTGTATTCGTAGTTATTAAAACGGTTTATATGTTGAGCAATTTCCCAATGAAATATTCTATTACATAAACCAGTGTCGTAGTTATTGCTTTTATCCCACCCATTCCAAGGCTCCAACCATCTTAATGTTTTTTTATATTGAGCCATTTATTAATTATAATTTTGCTTATCTGAAATGTATTCCCCCGGTTCATAATGTGTTATTCGGCCATCGGTTACTTTTACATTAGGTATTGTTTCATCAACCACAATCGAGTTGTACCAATCTTCTATTTCAGGAAAAGTTTCAACAAAACTTTTCTTTCTTCGTTTATCATATTGAGTATAAAAACTTTTAAAGTCGTGAAATTGCATTTCCATATCCATTTCAGTTGTGTTGTGTCCTCGATTAACAACCTCAATATAATCAATTAACCTTTGGATTTGAGCCCCCTCATGCATATTAATCAATGGATTTTTTTTGTTTTTTCTCCACCACATAGATAATTTACCATGCAACTCGTGTTTAATATCATCGGGTAATGTTAATGGTGACATGAATGCCGGCCACCTAAGAATATTAAAATCAACAATTGGTTTATTTGACCCATATTTAGACTTTAATATTAACATATCATCTAAAAACTCAGTAATACTAAATAAACATAAACTATTAATTGTCATCATTATGACGACTTGTCTAATATTTGCACTTTCAATAACTTGAACCAAGTTTTTTCTCCAAACTTTGTAATCCAATCCATCTCTTATGTACTCTGCTTGAGCACCATAAGCTTCACAACTGGTATATATATCAAATTCTTTGACATCAATTTCCTGAGTTACATTAATTAACTTATCAATAATTTCTTGATTTACCCCTAAATTAGAATTAATCGCAACTCTCAAATTAGGTGATGGATATTTTTTTACTTCCTCCATAAATTGCCAAAAATTATGACTCAAGGTAGGCTCACCCCCTGTCACTCTAATTTCTTGTAGTGTTTTCGTTATATCTGGCCACCACTCTAAAAATGCGTCGACATATGGGTTATTTTCGTTGTGTTTACCATAGATTTCAGACCAAGACCCATCAGCATAATATGCCCCCGCACTTGTTGTTTTAAACTTTTGATAAGCTCCGTTCTTTTTAATGTCTTTTCCCCAAGTAGTAGAATAACCCGAATTACAATATGAACATGCAAAATTACAAGTACGGTCGAAACTGACCTCAATTGTCTTTGGTGTAATGTCCGCGTCCCAAGGAAGATGTTTGAGTTCTTCAATTTCTTCTTCCGTGTAAATTTGACTTTTATAAACACGATCGGAAATATTATTCCGTCCAATATCTTCTATCTTCCAGCAATATGAACATTCTGCAGGTTTAGTCCCCTCCAACATCATTTTTCTGATTTCTTTTTTGAAATCAGTATTATGTAATGCGGATGGATTTGTTTTAATTTTTTCTAAGTCAATGGGATGTGGTAATGGAAGATGACATGAATTTGTGAATCCATGACCCAAATGTAAACTAACGTTATACCATTTTGCAGCACAAAAACTACAACTCACAGAATTTAAATGTTTATCTCTCCAATTTGCTAATTGCTCTGACATTTTTTATTTTTTTTTAAAATATACATTATTTTTTAACTATAATACAAATTCATTCGGAACTTTTTCCAAAAAATTTGTATTACTCGACTCATCGTAAACTATTCCAATATTATTAATGATTTTAAAATCATATAAACAAAGAATATTGTTATAATTTTTTTTATTAATTAATTTTTCATTTTTAGAATTGTGAATAGCTTTAACTTCTTCAATATCACTTACATTTTTAATTATTGAAAAAAATTCATAATCAACTTCACAATGATACCTATGTTTTTTCTCGTATGATTGAGGACTAGCACATCCTAAGAATAATTCAGGTATTTTATAATCCTCAACAAACTCACCACCAAGTTCCATTCTGTTAATTTCTTCAAAATTTTTATAAGCAATTAAGATATCATTCTCCCTTACAATTGTAATTGTTACTCCATTTTCAATATCGTCCTTATCAACACCTATCATATTAAAATACCTAAACTCATCAATACCATTACTTGTAACCCAATATTCGAATGCTATAGATTGACTTGATGTATTATAGGAAAGCCCAATTGGTTTTCCAGGTTTCCCATATACCATTGCAATATCATCTCTTTCAAATGTTTTTTCAATTTTAAAAGTAGAACTAATTACAAAAGATTTATTATGTAAAAAGTCAGTAAACTCATTATTAACATGTTTATTGAACTCTGTAACGTATTGGTCATCAGGTTGTTCTTTAACATCCCATTCAAATTTTATCCAATAAGGTTGTTTATATCGTATTTTCATTATCAATTTTTTTAAAAAAAGATTCTAATTCAGGATAAACTTCTAAAACTTTTAATCCTCTTCGTAATTCATATTGTTTCACAAAAGTATTAAGGTCAATTTTATGTTGTAATAATGAGGAATCATCTGAATTTTTATCTGACACAAAAATGTCTCTTAACCGTGAAACTTTTTCTATTTCTTGGGTAGAGAATCCAACATCTTCAACAGTTTGCATTTGAAGAAAATTTAAACTTCTGTAAGTAGAATTAAACTTCATGTATTTTATCCACCTATCAAAAAAATCTTCACTGATATATCCTTTAAGTAATCTAAAACTCATAAATGAAGGTTGTCTTAAATAAGATGTATCTAATATAATTGAAGAGCTCCAATATCTGTGTGGATTAAAATGTTTAATTTTCAATTCGTGTATTTTTTTAATTAATGATTCATATGAAAAAACGCTAAAAATATTGAACGTCGACATTACAACCACGGTAATCTTTGGCAATGCGGATAATACCTTATCTATATTATTGAACAATTTTTCAAAGTTCATCCCATATCTCGTATATTCTGACTGTATTCCATACCCATCACAAGAGGTAAATATGATTATCTCTTTAACTAAATTATTTCTGATTATATTGTCTAATTTTTCTATTAATCTATCAATCAAATTATCGGGAACTCCCAAATTACTGTTTATTGAAAGTTTCAGATTTCTATTTGGTTCATTAGTCTCTAAAATAAAATCTAATACTTTCCACGTATCTTTAGACAATAGAGGCTCTCCACCAGTAATTCTGAATGTATCCATGCTCTTATATAGGTCAGGAAACCATTCCCAAAAACTGTTCACATAAGGGTTATCTTCAGAATGTTTATATGGCTTAGTATTACGTTCCTCCATTCTTTTTGTTCCATTATATTCGAATGAAAGTTGATATGGTCCGTGGTCATTAATTTCTTCCATCCACTTGGATGAATATTCTGGCCCACAATATGCACACTTGAAATTACAAGTATTCGAGAAACTAACTTCAACATATTTCGGATTGAAATTCGACCTCCAATCCGACTTAGAAATTTCATCGAAATAAGGTTCAGACCATGGCTCAGAAGATTTGAAAACCCTATCTGAAAACGAGTTCGAGAGGTCCTCAACATTCCAACAATAAGAACATTCACTTGGTCGTTTGTTTTCCAACATCTCTTTTCGCGCCATTTTTTTTATTTTGCTATTATGTAATGCTGTTGGGTTACGTGATAATTCTTCTAAACTAACTTTATGTGGCTCAGGGTGGTGACAAGAATGAGTAGTACCGTTATGCAAATGCATAGTCACTTGCGCCCATTTTGCCAAACAGAATCCGCAACCAACTGCATCCAATTTCTTTTTAACAATTTCAAATCCTATACTAGAATTTTTATTCTTTTTTTTCAAAAAATACTTGTCTTTATACTCGTCCAAGATAATAAATTCATCCCCATTTTGAGATTCAAAATCAAAAAGACACAAAAGATTATCACTAAACTTTTCTAAGTTGCGGTTTGTTTGGTTAACAAACATTTTAACTTCGTTAATTGGTAAAGATTTTTTGAACGCTGAGAAGTGAAATACATCCATTTCAGTCAAATTTCTATGTGACTGATTTATACTATCAATATTATGACAACCAATGTAAATTGGTTCATTAATATAGTCATCAATTAATACAGAATTAGACTCGATTATATCTAATAATTTGAAATCGAAAAATATTTTGTATTTGGAACCATTGTAAGTTAGTGTTATATTGGTTTTTTTATCATACATTTTTTCAGTAATTGACTCATATGTATAACAATTAAAAACAGGATTTCCTTTTGGGTCTTTATCCCAAAATTCAAAAACAAATAATTTTTTTACATAGTCATAACTTATTCCAAAGTTTTTACCTGGAACTCCAAAAAATCCTATTTTATCATCTCTTTTATAATTTTGGCCGACACTAAAAGATAAACTAATAGTATATGATGGATTCATAATAATATTAGTTTGGTCTTCACCTAATTTTGGTTTTACAAACCAAGGTTTTTCATACTCTATTTTCATTACTTCATTTTTACGTTTATAAACCTTGTGTTTGGATATAATGTTTCATCAATATCTACCAACTCAGTTACCTCCAATATTTTATTATAACCCTCTTCTTTGTAATTGATTTTATTTTGTTGCATTTCTGTAACAAATCTTTTCTCATTTCTTGCGGTTGTTTCACCTTTTGCCCATTTTCCATTTACAAATCCTTCATCTTCATGGTAGATACAATCAAAAGAACCCTCTCTTCTATACGGCAAAATTAAATCTTTTATTTCAATATCTTCATTTACAAAGATAGTATTATTATTATAAAATTCATAATCATTGACAATATCTTTCTCCGAAACATCAAAATTATAGTGAAGTACTAAACCACTTTTATCCTTAAAAATTGTGTTAATGTCTTTTACAAATTTATCATAAATCTTAACTTCAGCAATTTTACCTTTAAGAAAAACTGAGGTATGAGCACACACTCCTATGAGGATAGGTTTAATTGAATCATGACTCTTTAACTTTTCAATATGTAATGGTATATGTTCTTTAACCCCATTCATATTGTAGTTCAATTCATCATTAACATAAAGATAATAATTTCCGTTTTCAGAGTCATATGTTACTGTGACCCATGTCCATTCATTTTCAAATCTTTTTGCATAATTATAATGATGTTTACTATCCCTATCATATACTATTGAAGAAATTGCTCTTGAATTATTAAAGGAAAGCCCCCAATTAAAACTACCATCTTTTCTAATTAATGGATACTCAATGAATTTTCGTTCTTCGTCTCCAACCAACCAAATTGGGACTTTGTCAGGTTGTTGGTCCGCACTGAATAATAGTGATATAGTATGGTCTTGATGTAAGCAAGAACTTATTTCTCTATTAGTTTTGAACGCCAAATATGAATCATTTCCATTAAATTGTGCAACCTTCCTATTTTGATGTTTTTCAAAAACTTTGTAAGTTGTCAATCCTTCAAAATAAGATCTCCAAAATAAATCATCATCTTCTTGTCCCCAATCCCAATAGTCATTTGAATACCCATTTGTTTTCAAAACTTGGTCTTTGGTGAAAAGAATTATCCCACCAAAATATTGCTCATAACCTAATTTATATCCATATTTGGATAGTTTGGTTGCAATATGGACAGGGAACTCATCGGGATAAGAATAGTCACAAGTATCATCATGAGGAACCATGTCAACATCATGCCAGGCAATGTAATCACAACCGTCTTCGAAGGCGTGATATGCCGCGATATTTTTCATTGCACCTCTATTAAACAACTTTTCATCCACTTGATGTCCTACATAAAATTTATGAGGGATATCCATTTTATTCAGGTGTTCCGTTAAACTTGGAATTAGTTTTTCAATGTGTTCTTTTCTATTTCTGTATGGGATACAGATTCCTAATTTTGGTTTCATATTCCTACGTTAATGTGTAAAATATTTTTATCCGTGTGTTTCCCATATTCTTTGAACATACATGTAGAAAGACCGTCGTTTTCAAATTTTACGCTGTTATTCAAGACTTCATTATGAAATCTAAGTTGATTATATCGAGTTGTTTCAGTTTTCCATCCTCCGTCTTCATATCCATTTTCTTCATGTGGTAATAGTTTGAAAGTTGATTCTCTACGATAAGGTACTTTTATTTCTTTATATTCATCAAATGTATATCCGACAATTTCACAATTGTAAATCCATCCATTATTCCCCTTTTCACTTAAATCAATTAACTGATACCCTTTGATAAATTTGGCATCATAATATAAAATTAGTTTATAATCCGATTTGTAATTCCCAAAATTTTGGGTTAATCCAAAAAATTGATTTTTGGAAATTTCCTCAATTTCATCTTCTCCTAAGATATCATTGTAAACTGCAAAAGAACTAATTGACCCTTTGAAATAGTTATTGTCTTTTTCTCTGTGTGGATTTCCGCACCCTAAATAAAAATGTGGTTCTTGTGAGTAATCATAAAAAGTACCTACCCTCTTGGTGTCAACCAATTTTCCATTTTGATATAATGAAAAAAACTTTTCTTCTCTATCTATAGTAACGGCAATATTTGTCTTGACATTTGGCAAGATATCAGTGTAAATAAACACAACTTTTTTGTTTTCGGTAAACATTTGAAATGTATACCTTCGATATGAGTTATATGTTATTGTACAGTCATATCCAGGTATTGAAAATACCGACATAATATCTTCTCTTTTATCCTCATCCAGCTCTAAATCATCAGGATTAAATGAAATGAATATCGTAATTTTTCCATTTGGATTGTAACTTGTTTGATTATTGAAATCAAATATGTTGTTAGATTTAACATACGCATTTTTACCATTAAACTTTAATGCCGCAGTATTACCCCCATCCAATCTTATTGGTTTGGTGTCTAATGGAAGATGGAAATATTCACACCTATGTAACAAATCATCATCCTCGTAACCCCACCCCCAATAGTTATTAGAATATCCATTAATTTTTTCAAATAGATATAACGGAAAAAGTGTAACTCCTCCGAAATACTGGTCGAATACTATCCTTTTGAAATCTTTAGTTCCTATTAGATTAGTCGCTAAATGAAGTGGTACTTCGCTATATGAATAATCCACATTTTCGGGAAGCATGTCTAAGTCATGAAACACAACGTAATCACACCCTAACTTTTTAGCGTAGGTTACACCAATGTTCAATAACTTCCCTCTATTGAAACTTTTTTCATTATCTTGTTCCACAATAATTAGAGAATAATCAATACCGGAATCTGATAGATATTCAGTTATGTGACTTTTGAATTCAATCAAGTCAAAATATCTATCCCGATAGGGTACGATTATTCCTAATTTATGGTTATTCATCTATGGTTTCGTCTTTTGGTTCGATTGTTTTATGCCATTCAGAAAGGTAATATTGGATACGGTCACTCCACTCTTGTTTTTCAATTTCTTCAACCCAAACTGTAAGAGCATCCAACGTGTTTGCTATTTTTTCTAAGGCTTTAACTTTTCGTTGCTCAAGCAACATTTTCTCTTTTTCTTTATCTAATTCTGTCATATCAAAACTATTTTTTTAATTAAATTATTCCATTTTCTATATCTCTTGAACTCATCAATCCCTGAGGATTCTTCTATCATAAATTCTTCGTTATTCAAATCTATTAAAAATTTTGATTTTTCCAACTCTTTATACATTTTCATATACTCATCTGAATATGAATAATCTTTATTAGTGTCAGCAACTCTTTTTATTCTTTCTATTGAGGTTTCGTCCCACTTAAAATGATGGACTTGTACTGAATGAGTGTTAATTGGTGCAATCAAAGGATGTCCCCATCCTTGCCATTTCCAAGTTGTATGACCGTCAATCGATGCGTAATGTTGTCCATTAGTCAATGTAACCCACCCCCTTGAAACAGAAATTTTATTTGGACAAGCATAACTCATTGGATATCTAAAAAATCCCATAACAGGAAATTGATTCCAAATACTTTCATTATCTCTAATTTTTGGGAAAGTCCCACCTTCTCCTATTCGGTCGATAAATCCTCCTCTAACAATATCCCACCCATTTAATTCACAATCCAATATAAGTCTATGTAGATTGTCTTTTGGATACAAGTGAAATTCATCTATGTCTGCAACGACCCACCAATCATTTTTATATTTTGATTTAACTTCATTGTATAGTTTAGTCACCATTTCCCAATCAAAATTGTGATGAAAAACCTCCTTTACAACACTAACATTTTCGTATTCTGAAATAATACTTTTTACTTCTCCACTTATGTTGGGATGTAAATCTGAATTATAGCAAGCGATTTGAATCTCATTTACATATTTTTGGTAATGTTTTATGAAGTGTGGTAATAAATTAACACCATGACCAATAACGGTAACCAATCTTATCATTTTTTCCAAAAACTATAAATTCCCTTATCTAATTCATAATCACTCCAAACAAATCTATCTCTCATTGGTTGTTTGTTAGCCCACTCCCACATTTTGGTTAATCCTTCTTTCAAAGTAGTTTCATGTTTAAATCCTAAAATGTCTACAGACTTTTGGAATTTTGGTATTGAATGTTTGACTTCATGTCGACTCTCTAAGTGGACAATATCCCCATCCCCTATAACTTCTCGTAAAATTTTAGAGGCATCTTTAATCGATATTTCTTCCACCCCACCCAAGTTAATAATCTCCTTTGATGCTTCGGGTCTTACCGCAGCATTCCATAATGGTTCAAGAGAATCATCAATGAAAGAGAATGCCCGAGTTTGTTCACCATCACCAAAGATAGTCATTGGTTTCCCAATCATATGTTGGTACATCCAAATACCTAATACATTTCGGTATTTATCCCAAATGTTTTGTTTAATACCATAAACATTATGTGGACGAATAATACACCAATCTAATCCATGTTGCTCTCCAGCAATTTGTATATCCATTTCACACCCATACTTCGCAACCCCATATGGGTCAATTGGCTTTGGTATTTGATTTTCATCAAACACTCCACCATAACCGTGTCCATATATGGCAAGTGTGGAGGTAAAAACTAAACGCTTTACATCATGTTTAATACATTCATTAATAACATTTGCAGTTGCTACTAAGTTATTTTCATAATTATATTTTCTGATGAATGGAGATAGTCCTTCAGCAGCATAGGCTGCAAGATGATATACAAAATCTGGTTTAAAAGTTTCAAAAATGTCTGATAATCCATCAGATTTACAATCAATGTTAAAAAATTTAACGTCTGGATGAACATTTTCAATGTATCCTCCACTTAAATTATCTATACCTATGACTTCAACATCTTTTATATTTTTGATTATCCAATCGGAAAGTCTAGACCCCAAAAGACCGGCAACTCCTGTAATTAATATTTTCATATTTTTTTATTTATTATTGTTATTCCGCTCGAAGAAGGCTTATCTTTTAATATACGGAAGTTATGTAACTTTATCAAGTTCCACTCAGGATTTTCTCCCAACTCTTTAACAAATTTGGCTGGTCCGTCGAACCTATAATGGTCTTTTTTTGTATCTTCAGAGACTATTAATGTCTCTTCATAATCTGAGTCGGTATCATGTATGATGATTAGGCCATTATCAGATAATATTTTAGAATATAAATCAAAATCTGTTTTCACACCATCATATGAGTGGTCACCATCAATAAATAATACGTCTATTTTAATGTCCTGTCTGACAAAAAAATCATAGTAAGCGTCTACCGATGTAGATTTTATCAATCGTGGGTAAAATGTTTTTCTGAAAAATGAATTTTCATCTTCTATATCAGTTGGCCCTCCCACACCATTACATGCGTCAACCAAATAAGTTACCCCAATATCCCCCCAATTGTAGTCTGGGTCTCCCTCAAATATTTTTTGTTTGTGAAGGTCGATTTTAGCTTGTGTCATGATTCTTGGGATAAAACCTCCACCTGAACCGATACAAACACAAACTTTTGCTCTCATATGTTGAATTAGAGAGTATATTATCAACCCATCTCCCAAATGTGATTTAGTTGCTCCATGTGTCCATAGGTATGGAACTAACTCTCCATCATTTGTAGTTATGAATTTTTCAATATAGGACTGGTTTGTAATCATATTCAAAACTTAATTTAATTACTTTTTTTTGGAACTCCATTCTCGTTTTTTTTGAACGTTTGCCGATAATCCTTTCCCATACGCAAATGTTCCAATATGATATATATCATTACTCAAGTTCATATCAACTTTAACTTGATGTCCAACCTTATTTAGTTTCTTAAATAAGGTAAAATCTTCTCCACCCCAATCATTAGTCTTTGGTTGATATGTATATTCAAAATATGGTTTTTCTAATTTTTTAAACAGTTCTGTTTTCATTAAAACACAACCCATTCCAATTGCTTCAACTGTAACTAAATCATCTTCAGATTGTATGGGTATCCAACTCTCAAAATCGTTGGTGTCTGTAAATGCCACAGATTTGAATGGGGAGACCCTTTTCATATAATTACATGCTACAATATCTTGTTTATGCGCAAGTAACCTCAATAAAGTTGTTGGGGGGAACATCATATCAC
>Ga0247837_1003580_pt1 | contig 26762 bp, 26 predicted proteins | sample LaCtaG_2_FD_187115 | JGI IMG/M metagenome (GOLD analysis project Ga0247837, IMG submission 187115) | Freshwater microbial communities from meromictic Lake La Cruz, Castile-La Mancha, Spain - LaCruzMarch2015_14.5m | ecosystem: Environmental > Aquatic > Freshwater > Lake | place: Spain: Castile-La...
GCGACCATTAATGGCTTCCTAGCCGCATTGGGGGCAACCCTGCTCGTTATTTCTTCACTGTGGCTGGAGAGCCTGTGTGTTGCGAGAGACCAGGGCACAACCCCGGATAAGTGATCAAAGTACTGTGCTCCTATGAGTGAAATCCAGCTTGAAGACCTGCCCTTTGACGAACTCCGGCACCAGGCTTTCCACTTGGCGGAAAAGAAGTTAGATATCGGTTTCTTCACTGATGTGTTCTCGCATATGCCGGGCATGATTGCGATTGAGAGCGAAGGTGGCGACCTTGGATCAATTGGCGGAACATTTATTGAAACCGTGCGGGCCACCAAGCAAATGTTTGGTCACGGCGAAATAGATCCCGACATGGAAACACTGCTTCGGGCTCGATTCGCCACCTATATTCGGGCTAACGATCCAAGTCACCAATAACAAGAAACATGCTGCTGATAGCAGAAGCTAATTGATCAACGCGGTGTCCCACCAACGTGGGAACCAGTGCTTGAAAATTACTAAATGAAGCAGACCGCAATTTCAATCGCCATGGAGTCTTATCCCCGGCGCTCACCAAATACCAACCGTTAATACCTGTTGGTCCGTCAACCCAACTGTAGGAATTTCCCTCGGGTGCGCGCACTACTTTGGGGAGAGCAACGTTGACATCTGATCCACTTGTGACCTCAAGGCGTGGCAATATTTCATTGATCACATCAATGCTCAATGTCACTTGATCAATCAGTGCCAAAAAACGAGAGTATGCATCGCCATCTCGGTACACCGCCGGTTTATTGAGACCTAATTCATTGTACTTCAGGTAATCGGTGTCAAAGCGAAGATCGTTGTCTAATCCGGTGGCCCAGCTCACTGGTCCACTAGTCCCAAATGAAATCGAATCAGCATTGGAGAGAACCGCCAACCCGCGCAGTTCGCTCTGATTGAGACTCTCGCTCAGACTGGGGAGAATCTTTTGCAATTCACCAAGGATCCTTTGAGTTTGCATGTTTGTGTCTGCTGGGATGTCGTGGGCTACTCCGCCGATCCGCGCATACATTGGATGCACTCGGTTACCAGTGATGAACTCGAATAAGTCAGCAACCTGGTTGCGGACCTGCTGCGTCAGTGGTGTTGGCAGGAATGCAATGAGCGCTGATATACGGGTGAATTCAGCCAGCAGCATTCGGATCCACGTGGCCCGTTCAGGCGGGTGGATTCCCATTGCGGATTCAAGGGTCAAGGCAACTCCGAGTTCCGATGAAAACGGTGCGTACCAGTCATGACGGTTGGCCAGCATCATGATCTGCCGGTAGTCGCGAACCTCAAAGAGTTTTTCGGCGCCACGGTGCATAAAGCCAATGCGGGGTTCCACGCTGGTGATCACATCACCATCGAGAGTAAGGTGTAGTTGAAAACCTCCTTGAGCGCTGGGGTGAAATTCACCAAGATCAATTCTGATCTCCCCGGGGGCCAATCCAACACCGGCAATCACGCTACGCATGTGCGCATCGTTTCATGGTCGAACTCCAAAGTCTTGAATGAGCCATCGGAAGTCACTGTGATCAGGATCGATGTCGATGATTGAAGTTGATGTGATGTCTGCCCGCGATGCCATTGCAGCACTTGCACAGGAATCCAATGCGACATGGGCGGTGATGTTCACTTCACCATTGGGAATCGCACGAACAGAACTACCACGTTGATAGCCGGTGAGGGTTCCGGCGTCAAATAATCCGTTGGTCCGTTGATCTTTTGAATGCGAGTAGTCAATGGCTATTGCCCGACCAACACTGAAGATGTTAACCAATTTAATCCAGGTCTGATCACGTGTGATTCCCACTTCTCGGCGAGCATGTGGTGCGGTTGGTGGCCACCAATTATTGAGCCAGTCACTTTCTAGTTGTGAAACGGATTCACCCAATTGTTCATGGCCACTGACAGGGTCGACCAGAACTAAACGTGGTGTGAGATCGAGGTCGAACTCGACAATAGAAGTGGGAATGTCATCCAGGAGTTCATGGGCTATCACGACACCTAATTTCTCCTGGATCGGAATTTTCCGCGCGTCACCACTGGATACATCGTAAATTTGGGTTTTCCAGTTGAGTCCCTTTTCACGGATGAGGGCTTGCAAATTGGTCATCAGTAAGCCGTCGGATCCACCGACGTCGAGGACTAAGAATTGCGAAGGTGAACCGCAGTACTTATAGGTTTCGAGCAGATAGGGAAATAGTTGCCCTGCCAAATCCGGATTTGACGTAACAGCTGTGCGAAAGTGCCCATATGGATTTTTCCCCTTGGACCCGAATTCACCATAAAAGCCACTGGGGCCAAAAGCTGCGCCCTCCCAGGCATTGATCCAAGGAATGTATGGGGACATGTGACATGACGCTAGTCACCCCTAGGCTTTTGACATGGACGCACCTCCCCGTTTGCGCATTGGGGTAGTCGGGGCGGGCCGCGTCGGAGCTGTCTTGGGTGCGGCACTGCGCTTGGCTGGTCATAACTGCACGGGTGTTAGCGCTGTTTCAGATTTGTCCCGACTGCGTGCAGAAGCGCTCCTTCCTGGGGTGCCAATAAAACCCGCCGATCAAGTAGTTGCGGAGTCTGAGTTGGTTGTTCTGGCTGTTCCCGACAGTGTCCTTCCAGATCTGATTCGCGGATTCTCCTCCAGTGAAGTTTTTATTCCAGGCCAGTTTGTGGCACATACCTCCGGAAGTTATGGGATTTCGGTATTTGATTCGGCGCAGCAAGTATCACCCATGGCAATTCACCCGGTCATGACGTTTACGGGAACCAGTGTTGACCTAGCGAGGTTGGCAGACACACCATTTGGAGTTACCACTACCGATGCACTCCGCCCGGTAGCCGAGGCACTCGTGGTTGAGATGGGTGGCGAGCCGGTTTGGGTTCCCGAAGAATCACGAGCGATTTACCACACCGCGATGGTGATGGGTTCAAACTACCTCAATGTCCTTGTCAATGAGGCCGCATCACTTTTGGCACAGTCAGGCATGGAAAGTCCGCAGCGCCTACTCGCACCACTTCTGAGCGCTTCTTTAGATAATGCTTTGCGACTAGGAGATAAAGGTCTCACCGGTCCGGTTGCTCGTGGAGACTGCGAAGTGATTCGCAAACACCTTGACGCGTTGCAGGACCGTCCAAGTTCGCAAAGTGCGTATCGCGCCCTCGCCCGGCTGGCAACCGACCGAGCGCTGGCTGCAGGTCTGCTTTCCGTTGATCAAGCAGCGGATCTTCTCATTGAATTAGGGGAGAACACATGACCAGGTTGATCCATGAGATCAGTGAACTGACACGAGAGCCGGGGGTCGTTCGGGCTTTTGTACCCACGATGGGCGCATTGCATCAAGGGCACCTCGACCTCGTTGATGCATCAAGGACGTTGGTCGGAACCGGTAGCGAAGTTGTCGTGTCAATTTTTGTGAATCCTACCCAATTTGGGAATGCAACCGAAGTGTCGAAATACCCAAGAACTTTGGAAAGTGATCTTGCACAATGTGAAGCCAGCGGGGTTGACATCGTGTTTGCTCCCAGTGTGAGTGAGATGTATCCCGGCGGGACGCAAACCTCTCAGTATGTCAGCGTGCAACCAGGACCATTGGGTTCGATACTCGAAGGGGTGGACCGTCCCGGGCATTTTGCCGGAATGCTCACAATTGTGGCGAAACTTCTGAACCTAGTTCAACCAAACTTTGCGACTTTTGGGGAAAAGGACTACCAGCAGTTAGCGCTTATTTCGCATATGGTGCAACAACTGAACTTCCCCATTAAAGTCGTTGGAGTGCAAACGCGACGCGAGCCCGATGGATTGGCCATGAGTTCGCGCAATACTTTCCTCAGCCCCGAGCAGCGCACCGAAGCGGCTTCCATATCTCGTGCTCTCTTCGCGGCACAGGCAGTTGAAGGAAACATTGACGCGAAACTAAGTGCAGCGCGGGACGCGCTATCCGCGCAGATCACAACTTCTTATCTAGTCGCTATGACACCTGATCTTTCACGTGAGCTTGTCGGAACAGAAAATGCAACACAAGGTCGAATACTCTTTGCCGGTCTCCTTGGGTCAACTCGTTTGATTGACAATGTGTCGCTGGACGGAGTGAATCCAGATGAGTGACATTCACATCCCACGGTGGCTGACCTCGGATTCACCCGGTTGGCAGATCACAGCTGACGTGATCGTGATCGGCTCCGGTGTCGCTGGCCTTTCTGCAGCAATTCACGCCCGTCGCACGGGTCGAAGTGTTGTCATCCTGACGAAGGCTCAAATAGATGAAGGATCAACCCGCTGGGCGCAGGGCGGCATTGCTGCAGCACTTGCAGAAGATGATTCACCTTCTGAACACAGGGATGACACTATTACTGCCGGCGCCGGGTTGTGTAATCCACAAGCTGTCGAGGTGCTGGTCACAGAAGGACCGCAGGCCGTCCGGGATTTAATCACCTTGGGTGCAAATTTTGATCTCGATCCGAGCGGTCAAATTTCGCTCACCAGAGAAGGCGGACATCACCGCGACCGCATTGCACACGCCGGAGGCGATGCAACCGGCGCCGAAATCTCTCGGGCTTTGGTCTCCGCGGTTCTGAATGACCCAGGTATTGAAATAGTTGAGAACGCACTGGCCCTTGACCTCTTGACTGACGAACATGGCGCGGCTCAAGGGGTGACCCTCCACGTGATGGGGTCGGGCCAGCGGGATGGCATTGGTGCCGCTCTAGCACCAGCGGTAATTTTGACAACGGGCGGTTTCGGTCAAGTTTTTGGACAAACTACTAATCCTTATGTTTCAACAGGTGATGGGATTGCACTTGCGCTGCGAGCAGGCGCGAGTGTCGCCGACCTTGAGTTCGTCCAGTTTCATCCAACCGTTTTGTGGCTCGGTCCACTCGCTAAAGGCCAACAGCCACTTGTGAGTGAGGCTGTACGAGGTGAAGGTGCACGTCTGCTTGACCCAGACTTTCAGCCTTTCATGAATTCAATTCACGAACTTGGTGACTTAGCTCCCCGTGATGTAGTTGCAAAAGAAATCATGAAAGTAATGCGTGCATCAGGTTCCTCGCATGTGTGGCTTGATGGTCGTATGTTGGGTGCTGACACGTGGGTTCGTCGATTCCCCACAATTCTTGCAAGTGCAAGATCACGCGGTATTGATCCGGTGACCGACCTCATCCCGGTAGGTCCCGCCCAGCACTACGTCTCTGGCGGTGTGGTGACGGACCTTTTTGGTCGCACGAGTATTTCGGGTCTGTACGCCGCGGGTGAAGTTGCCTGCACTGGAGTCCACGGAGCAAATCGACTCGCCTCCAATTCGCTGTTGGAGGGTTTGGTGTATTCCCGCCGAATCATGAACGCCATTGACTCGGATCAACTTGTAGGTCACCCGGTGAAAGCTGACTCCTCAAAAGATTCATTTTTAATCCCGCACCGAGTGAGACGAGATATGCAGAGCGTGATGGATCGAAATGCCGGTGTTCTGCGCAGCGAGGCATCTCTAACCCATGCGCAAGAGTGGCTGGCTAATATCGAACGCACGGGTGCCCGTGCGTGCACCGAAGATTGGGAGAGCGCAAACCTGTTCACGGTGTCCCAAGTGTTAATCGCAAATGCATTAGCTCGGAAAGAGACGCGTGGTTCACATTGGCGCGAGGACTACCCCGAGCGCAGCACTGATTTTGAGGTTCGGCTAGTTTCACACCGGTCACCGGATGGTGAATTGATCACAACGACCACTGGAATAGGGACCTGATGCAGTCGCACAAAATCAAGAAGGAACTGGCAGACCAACTCATTGCCGGTGGACTCAATCCACTTGATGTATCCGAGGTTGTCCTGCGCGCCCTACAGGAGGACTGTGACGACAACGGTGACGTGACCTCAATTGCAACTATCCCCATTGATCAGTTTTCCACATTGGATTTGGTGGCCCGAGAAGCCGGAACAATTGCCGGGATCCCGGTCGCAGCATCTGTATTTGTCATTCTGGGTGGCGTTTCCGTGTCGATTAAGACCCCCGTAGGTGACGGCGACAATGTCCTCGCGGGTCAGGTTCTCATCTCGATCACCGGTCCGACTCGAGTGCTGCTGCAGGGGGAACGTCCCGCACTGAATTTGCTGAGCCATCTGAGTGCCATCGCAACAGCGACACAGGCGTGGGCCACAGCGCTGGGGGCGTCAGGTACCAAAGTGCGTGATACCCGAAAGACAACTCCCGGGCTTCGAACACTGGAGAAATACGCGGTGAGGTGTGGCGGGGGGCTCAATCACCGGATGAACCTCTCAGACGCAGCCCTGATCAAGGACAATCACGTGGTGGCCGCTGGTGGGGTTGGGCAAGCTTATGAACTAATTAAGAAGTCTTTCCCCGACCTCCCGGTCGAAGTTGAGGTTGATTCGCTTGACCAACTAGAGGAGGCCCTCGCGGTTGGGGCAGACCTAGTTCTTCTGGATAATTTCTCCATTAACGAGTTGAGAGAAGCCGTGAAAGTCAATGCTGGCCGCGCGAAGTTGGAGGCCTCAGGAGGTTTCACGATCGACTCGGCTGCCGATGTAGCGACTACCGGAGTTGACTACGTTGCGGTTGGGGCGATTACCCACTCTGCGCCCGTTCTCGATATTGGTGCCGATCTTCGGATGGAGATGATCTAATGCTGCTCGCCATTGATGTGGGAAACACGAATACTGTTATTGGTCTATATGAAAACCGGATCCTTCATAAATCGTGGCGAATTAACACCGACCCGGCGCAGACAGCGGACGAACTTGCGCTCAAGTACCGCGGCTTACTCGAAAATGAACCTAGGGCCACGGGTGTCGCTTTGTGTAGCACCGTCCCAGCAGTCTTGCATCAAATGAGACTCATGATCGAGCGTTATTACTCAGACCTTCCCTTCGTGATCGTCGAGCCTGGGATCAAGACGGGAGTCCCGATACTTACCGACAATCCGAAAGAGGTTGGAGCGGACCGAATTGTTAATACACTCGCGGCCCATCATCTTTTCGGTGGTCCTTGCATCGTTGTTGATTTCGGAACTTCGACGAACCTTGACGTGGTGTCCGAGAAAGGTGAATTCCTTGGTGGCGCGTTAGCACCGGGTATTGAAATTTCAATTGAGGCACTAACTCAACGTGCAGCGCAATTGCGCCAAGTTGAATTGGTGGCGCCGCGTTCGGTGATTGGGAAAAACACGGTCGAAGCCCTTCAATCCGGGGCGGTCTTTGGATTTGCCGGTCAAGTGGACGGATTAGTGGGCCGGATCATCGAAGAACTTGGTGCTGTCACAGCGGTGGTTGCAACCGGTGGACTCAGTCAGGTGGTTGTGAGCGAATCACGAAGTATTACCCACCATGAGCCCGATCTGACTCTTCTGGGTCTGGCGTTGCTTTTTGAAAAAAACCAGGCCTAGCAAAACCCGTCCTAGCAGAAGCTAAGAGTCAAGGGCTCTAGATCCAGCGACTACGCCGAGTACCGTGGCAAGACCGTGAATTGGTCCTGTAGTTCGCGGAAGAATCAAAGTTCGAATCCCGGCAGCGCCTGCGCCACCGTCATCGATCGCATTGTCTCCCACCATGAGTAAGTCCTCCGGGCCAATCCCGATCGCTTCACTCACTGCCAGAAAAATCTCAGGATTCGGTTTAACGTAACCTAACTGCGCTGAGGTAAAGACATGATCAACGCAGTTCGCAATACCCATCCGAGCCATTATCTCGTCCAGGTCAATGGCAATGTTTGAAATAATCGCGGTCGTGATTCCTTGCTCGCGTAGGGCATCGAGAACCGGGAGGGTGTCTTCATAGGGGAACCAAGCCTGGGTAAGACTTGAGTAGAGCGCAGAGGTGAGCGGTTCCTCGGTGAAGTCGCCAAGGAGCCGGGTAAATATTTCTTTATGGGCTGCCCCGTTGAGATCTCGGGTGTGGTGTGGATCCTCAATGCGGGCGAATTCAACAATCGAGTTCAACTTGGCAACGACGTCCATGTGTTCCATGTATTCCAGTGGATCAAGTTCCACACTTGCGCACGCGATTTCCAGCCATAATTCACTACTTCCTTGGTCAATCAAGGTTGAATGAAAGTCAAAGAGCACCCCTTTGATTGGACTGGGGCGAAATAGCGGATGCGAAAGGCTCACGACGGTGAGTCTAGGTCCAAGTTTGTGATTGACACGCTTCTAATAGCCTTAGCGACTGTGAGTGACGAGTTAGACGTTCCCGAACAGGTCCAGATCCGGCGAGATAAGCGCCAGGTCTTGCTGGACAGAGGGTTACAGGCGTATCCCGTTTCCCTTCCCATCACGACCTCCATCGCAGAATTGCGCAAGCAATACGGTCATTTGGAAGCGGAAGCGTCAACGGGCGTCACTGTGGGAATCGCCGGCCGGGTAATTTTCAGCCGCAACACTGGGAAATTGGCTTTTGCAACAATCGCTGCGGGCAGCGGTGAAACGATCCAAGCCATGGTGTCCCTTGGCCAAGTGGGTGAAGAAAGTTTGGCGGACTGGAAAGCTCTCGTTGATCTTGGTGATCAAATTTTTGTTCAAGGCGAAGTGATTTCATCGAAACGCGGTGAGCTTTCCGTTTATGTTGATTCATGGAGCATGGCGGCTAAATCATTGCGCCCGCTTCCTGTGGCGCATAAAGAAATGAATGAAGAGTCGCGAGTGCGCCAGCGGTACGTGGATTTAATTATGCGCCCAGAAGCTCAGGTCATGGCTCGTACAAGAGTCAAAGCCGTTTCTGCGCTCCGAACATCACTGTCCAATCGTGGGTACCTGGAAATTGAAACCCCAATGTTGCAAACCCAACCGGGGGGCGCCACTGCTCGACCGTTTATCACCCATTCAAATGCATTCGGAATAGACCTCTACTTGCGAATTGCTCCAGAGTTGTTTTTAAAACGTGCAGTGGTTGGCGGTTTGGATCGAGTGTTTGAGATCAATCGAAATTTTCGTAATGAAGGCGCGGACTCCTCCCATTCCCCTGAGTTCGCGATGCTCGAGTTTTATCAAGCGTTCGCAGACTACCAGGACATGGCAACCATCACGCGTGAAGTGATTCAAGAAGCCGCGCAAGCAGTTGCCGGTTCGATGACGGTTATTCACTTTGATGGAAGTGAACACGATCTGTCTGGAGTGTGGCCTCAGATTGATCTTTATGATTCACTTTCCGCGGCAGTTGATCAGGATGTGACACCCGAAACACCGCGAGCAGTACTTGAAACTTTGGGTAAGGCTGCTGACATCAAATTTGCTCCGACTTGGGTGAATGGCAAACTTGTTGAGGAACTTTTTGAGCATTACGTGATCCCAACCTTTACTGGACCAACATTCGTTATGCAATTTCCCGTGGACACCTCACCACTGACACGTGATCACCGATCGCGTCCCGGGGTTGTCGAAAAATGGGACCTCTACATTGACGGTTTTGAGTTGGCAACAGGCTATTCAGAATTGGTTGATCCCGTAATTCAGCGTGAGCGGTTGGTCGAACAGGCATCCCTTGGGGCAAAAGGTGACAAGGAAGCTATGCCCCTCGATGAAGATTTCTTAAGAGCCCTAGAACATGGAATGCCACCCAGTGGTGGAGTCGGAATGGGCGTGGATCGACTTCTCATGGCACTCACGGGACAAGGAATTCGGGAAACGATCCTGTTTCCCTTAGTGAAGCCGGAGCGGGATCAATGATCACGGTCAGGGCGGCCCGAACAGCGGATGTTCGCGCAATTCGCGACCTCATTGACGTGTATTCGGCGGACGGCAGTTTGCTCTCCAAAGCAACCGTGACGATTTTCGAGCAAATACAAGAATTTCTCGTTGCCGAAGTCGATGGCACGGTCATCGGTTGTGGGGCTTTGCACGTGATGTGGGAGGACTTGGCCGAGGTTCGCACGCTCGCTGTGCGTCCCGATCAAGCCCGGCACGGGATTGGCTCCCAGATTCTTGAGCAGCTACTCACCAATGCCCGGGAGCTCGGCATTAAACGGGTGTTCTGTTTAACTTTCATGAAAGAGTTTTTCGGTCGGCACGGTTTTGTAGAAATTGATGACACCCTGGTTGGCCATGATGTCTATGAACAATTGCTGCAGTCCTACGACGAAGGTGTGGCCGAGTTCCTTGGACTTGAGCGGGTAAAGCCCAATACTCTGGGCAACTTTCGCATGTTGCGCGAAAGTCTCTAGCCCCGTAACCCGATCCCAGAGGGGGCACTGGGGCAGCCCAATTCATAGCGGCCAGGGTGACTGACCATGGGCCCAAACCGGACATCTGCTGACATTGGCGGCTGCTTAAAGGCGGATTTGCTCCGATTTCGCGTTGGGCGTACGGGTTCCGGTGGATCTCGGGTTTCACGCATGTGATTCATGGGGGACAATGGGGGAGTCGATTTGGGTGCCCACACCCAAAGGCACGCATGAAGGAGAGTGGCCAATGTTCGAGCGGTTTACAGACAGAGCCCGTCGCGTGGTTGTCCTTGCCCAAGAGGAAGCCCGCATGCTCAACCACAACTACATTGGCACCGAGCACATTCTGCTCGGCTTGATCCACGAGGGTGAAGGCGTTGCTGCCAAGGCTCTTGAGAGTCTTGGAATTTCACTTGATGCCGTGCGCCAGCAAGTCGAAGAAATTATCGGCCAGGGACAGCAGGCACCTTCAGGACATATCCCGTTCACCCCACGAGCGAAGAAAGTTTTGGAACTATCGCTGCGTGAAGCACTTCAACTGGGCCACAACTACATTGGAACCGAGCACATTCTTTTAGGTTTGATTCGCGAAGGCGAGGGCGTGGCCGCTCAGGTGCTCGTCAAACTGGGTGCAGATCTCAACAAGGTTCGCCAGCAGGTTATTCAACTTCTGAGTGGCTACCAAGGCAAAGAACCTGCAACAGCCGGTGGGCCGGCTGAAGGAACACCATCAACTTCACTGGTCCTTGACCAATTCGGTCGCAACTTGACCGCTGCTGCTCGCGAGAACAAACTGGATCCGGTTATTGGCCGCTCAAAAGAAATTGAGAGGGTTATGCAGGTGCTTTCCCGCCGCACCAAGAACAATCCAGTGCTCATTGGAGAGCCGGGTGTTGGTAAGACTGCAATTGTTGAAGGTCTCGCCCAGGACATTGTGGCCGGTGAAGTCCCCGAAACGTTAAAGGACAAGCAGGTTTACACCCTTGACCTTGGTGCCCTTGTTGCCGGAAGTCGCTATCGCGGTGACTTCGAAGAACGACTCAAGAAAGTGCTCAAGGAAATTCGCACTCGTGGCGACATCATCCTGTTCATCGACGAGATTCACACCCTTGTCGGTGCCGGTGCAGCTGAAGGTGCAATTGATGCGGCCAGCATTCTCAAGCCAATGCTCGCCCGCGGTGAACTTCAGACAATCGGCGCGACAACCCTTGACGAGTATCGCAAGCATATTGAAAAAGATGCCGCACTCGAGCGTCGATTCGCACCTGTACTCGTCGAAGCACCCGATGTAGCCCACACAATTGAAATCTTGCGTGGACTTCGCGACCGTTATGAATCCCATCACAGGGTCTCAATCACCGATGGCGCGCTGGATGCTGCTGCACGGCTTTCTGACCGCTACATTTCTGACCGTCAATTACCCGACAAGGCGATTGACCTCATTGACGAAGCGGGCTCACGCCTGCGCATCCGCCGGATGACAACACCACCGGACCTGCGCGAATTTGACGTCAAAATTGCCGATGTTCGCAGGGCTAAAGAGTCTTCCATCGACGAGCAGGATTTCGAGAAGGCTGCTGCATTGCGCGATGACGAGAAAAACCTGCTTGCCGAGCGTGCCGAACGCGAGCGCGAATGGAAAGCCGGAGACCTTGACGTTGTTGCTGAGGTCGACGAGAAACTGATTGGTGAGGTGCTCGCACTCATGACCGGCATTCCGGTCTCTGATCTTTCCGAGGATGATATTGCTCGACTGCTCCGGATGGAAGAGGAGCTTCATCGTCGCGTGATCGGGCAAGAACAAGCGATTAAGGCACTCTCCAAGTCCATCCGCCGAACACGAGCGGGACTTAAAGATCCCAAGCGTCCTAGTGGCTCATTTATTTTTGCTGGGCCTTCGGGTGTTGGTAAAACTGAGTTGTCCAAGGCTCTGGCGGAGTTCCTTTTCGGCACCGAAGATGCCCTGATCGCTCTGGACATGTCCGAATACAGTGAGCGCCACACAGCCTCGCGGCTCTTTGGTTCACCCCCAGGGTACGTCGGTTACGAAGATGGTGGCCAATTGACGGAAAAGGTACGGCGCAAGCCATTCAGCGTCGTCCTTTTTGACGAGGTTGAAAAGGCCCACCCGGATATTTTCAATTCCCTACTTCAGGTTTTGGAAGAAGGGCGCCTCACGGACTCGCAGGGTCGGGTTGTGGACTTCAAGAACACCGTGATCATCATGACAACCAACCTTGGTAGTCGTGACGTGTCAAAGGGGCAAAACTTAGGATTCGCGCCCGATGACAATGAGTTCAGTGCCTACGAGCAGATGAAAGCCAAGGTCCAACAGGAACTGAAGCAGCATTTCCGCCCCGAGTTCCTGAACCGAATCGACGACGTAGTTGTATTCCACCAGTTGAGCAAGAATGAGATCGTCGAGATTGTTGACCTCATGATCGCCGGTCTCGAAAAGCGACTGCTCGATAAGGACATGGATATTGAACTGACCACCGCTGCGAAGGAGCTCTTGGCAGAACGTGGTTATGACTCAGCACTGGGTGCGCGGCCGCTGCGTCGCGTAATTCAGCGCGACCTTGAAGATCCATTGAGTGAAAAGATGCTCTTTGGAGATCTTCTTCCCGGCAATATCGTGGTCGTTGACGTGGAGGGTGAGGGCGATGCCCGCGAATTCACCTTTGTCGCAACCCCACGGTCAGTTCTGCCAGATTCACCCCCGGTTGAAGCTGCGGGATAAAGAGGATATCCTCCGTTATGAGGTGCGGGGGATATGAATGAATGTCGGACCGCTGGTTCCCGGCTTCAACGAGTTTGACCGGCCTAAGCGCGGCTTTCCGCGCTGGGCCGGTTTCTTCATTGCTGCTGTAGTCGCTATCGCGGCATTTCTCCTTATTTGGGGTTTCGCCGCAGGCAGTGGCCCATTTTCTTCGCTGGGCCTTGTCACCGAAGAGCTACAGCCATCAGGCTATCGACCAACTGTGGACACTGATGTGATCCAAGTAAACGCGGCGCCACCCCAATCGGGAATCTGTCCGGACCAAACTCTAGATGTTGCGGTCTCTGAGTCACCGAGTGAAATCGGGTTAGCGTTAACACTGAGCGGGCCAAGAAGTAGTAGTTGTCAGGGCAACGCTCAATCGGAATCAATCTGGATTGATGTGCTCTTGAATGAGCCCCTTGGTGATCGCACCATAGTTCGGACAAGTGATGGGCAGGAAATTTTACGAACTCGGTAATGCGTAGCGACCTCTAGTTTTCTCGATCATGCCCTCGTTCAGTAGTTGTGTGAGTGCGGTTTCACACTGCTGCCGGTCAGGTGATTGATGCACAATCTGTTCAAGGCTCGTTGAACTTTTGTGCTCGCGCAGAATTTTCAGGATTCTGCCACGCTCTTGGCGCAAACTTCCTTCGTATCGAGCCTGAACCTTTTTTGGAATATTGGAAGTGGGCTTGCCCTGGGAAAACCAACTGCAATTGTTGACTATTGGACATTGTGCGCACAATGGTTCACGAGCGGTGCAGATGAGCGCGCCCAACTCCATTGAAGCCGCCGACCAAGTCGCAGCGTGTTGATCAGCGATCGGTAGGAGCTTTTCGGCGAGCGCACGTTCAATAATTGAAATAGTTGGTGCTTGGTGCGATTGGCCGAGCCAAGCACGTGCCAGCAGCCGGCGCACATTCACGTCTAAGACCAGCGAGCGTTGGCCAAATGCAAACGCCAGAATCGCATTAGCGGTGTATTCACCCACACCGGGTAGGGAAATGAGTTCGGTGAATGTGTTAGGAACCTCGCCATGGAATTTTTGGGTGAGGATCACCGAACTTTCATGAAGACGCATAGCCCGACGGGGATACCCTAAATTTTCCCAGAGCCGGATTGCCTCAGCAACGGGACTCTCGGCCAGGTCCTTGGGTGTTGGCCAGCGCTTGAGCCACTGCTCCCATTTGGGTTCAACGCGTTTCACGGGTGTTTGTTGCAACATGAATTCGCTGACCATTACGCCCCATGGGCTTGTATCTCTCCACGGAAGGACCCTCGCCTCGGTGGTGAACCAGGCTGAAATGGCCTGTGGGTCAGGCAAAGGGGTGCTCACCCGGGGATCGTTTCATGCGGCCCTATGGCCGCATTACTGTGGACTAGTGAGTATTCAACCTATCGGCCCGGAGTCGCCCAGTATCTACTGGGTCCGTCGGGCAGCTCTTCTCGTGATTGTGCTACTCATTCTTTTCGGGCTCGTGTGGGTCTTCCGGGCTGTCTTTGGCTCATCGAGTGGTGAAACCCCGGTGTCTGAACCTGCGGTTGCCGTAACGGAATCCGCCACAACGGATTCGGAAGCCACCCCGTTAACACCTGTCACAACGGACCCTATCGACTGCGTCGACATGGCAATCCTGGTTGAAGCAACAACGGATTCATCGACATACAAAGTGGGCAAAGAACCGGTACTTTCATTGTCGATCGAAAATGTTGGTAGCGTCGCATGCCTGCGTGACGTTGGACCAAACGCTAATGAACTTGTAGTGAAGTCGGGTGGTTATGACGTTTGGTCAAGTGATGACTGTTCCTCAAATAACAAATCAAAGATCGTAACCCTTGAGCCGGGTGACAAAGTGGCATCGACCATTACCTGGAATGGCCAACTCAGTGAACCGGGGTGCCCTGACATAAAAGAGGCGGCCAAAGTCGGCCGTTATGAGGTAATTGGGCGTAATCTTGCTATAACCAGCGATGCAACACCATTCGCATTAACGAACAAGAACTAGAAATCCGGTACACCTTCTTGCTGAGAATTGGCCGTCAATTTGGCCATCACGGTCACGGCCTGTCCAATGTTTGAAACCGGGTGGGTTGTTATTCCTTGGGTTTTAATGCTCGAACCGGCTGGAATCATTGCATCGGTGAATCCGAGTCGAGCAGCCTCAGCCAAACGACGTTCAAGCCCCGTGACCCGGCGAATGTCTCCTGCGAGTCCCAGCTCACCGATTGCAACGAGCCCGCTGGGAAGTGAGATGTCTTTGACACTGCTGACTATTGCAAGTGCTGTAGCAAGATCCGTTGCAGGTTCCAGCAGGCGCATGCCACCGACGGTGGCGACAAAACAATCGGCGGTTGACAGTTTGAGCCCGGCCCGACGTTCCAAGATCCCGAGCATCATGGCGGTGCGAGAAGAGTCCAATCCGCTGGTGACACGACGAGGTTGAGGTGAACTTGATGGGGCGATAAGCGCTTGGACTTCAGCGACCAGCGGTCGTTTCCCTTCTACGGTGATGGTGACGCAGGTTCCCGGTACCGGGTGGGTGCGATCTCCGAGAAATAGGCCACTTGGGTCGGGAAGTCCGTGGATTCCATCCTCGGTTAACTCAAAGCAGCCAATTTCGTCGGCTGGACCGTAGCGATTTTTGACCGCGCGAACCAATCGAAGTGGTCCATGGCGATCCCCTTCGAACTGGAGCACGACGTCAACGAGGTGTTCAAGTGCTCGGGGACCTGCAACGCTTCCATCTTTTGTGACGTGGCCAACCAGCACCGTTGTCATATTTCTTGACTTGGCAGCCCTGATAAGTGATGCGGCAACTTCTTTGACCTGGGTAACCCCGCCACCGACGCCGTCAATATCGGCACTTGAGATTGTTTGCACGGAGTCAACAATCAGAAGTGAAGGGTTAGTCTCTTCGATATGTCCAAGGGCAACTCCAAGGTCAGTTTCAGCCGCCAAAAAAAGTGAGTCACTCAGGGCGTCAATCCGCTCCGCGCGTAACCGAACCTGAGCGGCCGACTCTTCACCGGATATGTAGAGGACTTTGTGTCCCAGTCGCGCCCACTGGGCAGCAACGGCTAGTAGCAGCGTTGACTTGCCGACCCCTGGTTCGCCTGCGAGCAGCAGCACGGCACCGGGAACAAATCCACCACCGAGCGCGCGATCAAATTCGCTGATTCCGGTACTTTGGGATTGGGCAGAACTAATGTCAATGGCACTAATTGCAAGTGCAGGAGATGAAGTTGCCCTTGCTTTGGTGGTCGCGGTGACGACACCTACTTCTTCGACAGTGCCCCAGGATTGGCATTCGCCGCAACGGCCAGCCCATTTGCCGGTGGCCCAACCGCACTCGGTGCACCGGAATTGGGGAGTTTTTGTGGTGCTTTTTGCCATGTGGGTTCCTGAGCGTTAGTCCTGCGGGTCAGCGGGATGAATGGAAAGCCCAATTCTGGCAGTTGAGTCTGACTTTTTACCCCGCTGATTGAAAGCTGTGAGGACTTCGTCACGGTCACGGCACAATTGGGCCAGTTCCTCATACGCGGGTGCACCGATTAGGGCCACGATTTCGTCTTTCGAGTTGATATAAACGGGCTCACTGGCCGTGTGAGCCTCGGTGTTACCCGTGCAGTACCACTCAAAATCTGAGCCTCCAGCTCCCCACCCTCGTCGGTCATATTCACCTAATACGACGACGGTGCGCTCGCGGCCATCTTCGTAGGTCACATTGTCGAAGGAGCGACGTAGTGGGAGTTGCCAGCAAACATCGGGCTTAGTCTCAATGAAGGAGACACCCTCCTGCTCGGCAAGGTGGTGAAGGGCACAGCCATATCCACCGGCGAAACCCTCGGAATTGTGAAAAATACAGGCGCCCTTGACGACGCGAGTTTTATCGGAGCCGTCCTCTTTCTGCGTCCAACCTTTTTTGCCGTGGCCAGTTTCAAAATTTTCCCAGAGTTCGGGGGTGAGTTTCTTAACCCATTTGCCCACCCGTTTTTCATCCTTCTTTTCCGAAAAATGAGCACCGTGGGCGCAACAACCGGCATCGGGGCGCTCCGTATCTATCCCTTTACAACCTCTTCCGAATATGCAGTTGTACTTGGACATCAGCCAAGTCAGGTCGCATCTGATCAACTGGTCGTCATCGGCCGGGTCAACAAACTCAACCCATGCTCTCGGGAAATCAAGGGGGACCTCAGGCATGACGGCAGCCTAGGTCAACAAGACATCTGTTAAGGCACTGGCACCGTCAAGTTGGTGCAGGATGGTAAAGGTAGAATCAAAATATTGGGGTAACGTGGTGGCATGAGCCTCAGGCACCCAGCCAGTGCCGATTCAGCCGATTCAGCCAATTCAGCCAATTCAGCCAATTCAATCGATTTAATGGGACTGACCCAAAGTGAAGTTGATCAGCGCATCGCTGCGGGGGAAACAAATGATGCTCCCGATGCAAACTCTCGCAGTCTTGCCAGCATTATCAAAGAAAATACGCTGACTTGGTTTAACTTCCTTATCGGGTCGATGTGGATTGTAATGCTCATTGTTGCGCCGTGGCAGGATTCCCTTTTTGGTTTTGTCATTGTGGCTAATACTTTGATCGGCACAATTCAGGAATACCGAGCTGCGCGTACACTTCAAAAACTTGCGGTCATCGGTGAAGCCAGACCAGTTGTGCGTCGTGACGGTGCCGATCTCGAAATTAGCACAACGCAAATAGTTCTCGGTGATCTCATTGTGCTGCGAACTGGTGATCAAATAGTTGTCGACGGTGAAATCGAGCAATCCCAAGGCTTAGAAATTGATGAGAGCCTACTTACCGGTGAAGCCGATCCGGTTGACAAACAAATCGGGGATACCGCCATGAGCGGTTCATTTGTGGTCGCTGGTAGTGGCTATATGCGGGCGACAAAAGTTGGTCGAGACTCGTTTGCGGCTGGACTTACTGAGGCAGCGAAGCAGTTTCACGTCACAAACTCGGAACTCCGTGACGCACTCAACAAGTTCATTAAGTACGTTTCTTATTTCTTGATTCCCGTAGGTGTTGCACTTCTCTTTTCTCAATTATTTCGAGCGAAATTGCCACTCGATGAAGCGATCAGAGGAACTATCATCGGAGTTGTCACCATGGTGCCCGAGGGACTGGTTCTTTTGACTTCTATCGCGATGGCTGTCGCTGTGATTAATTTGGGCCGAAAACGGGTATTGGTACAAGACATGCCTGCTGTTGAAGTTTTGGCACGCGTTGACACGGTATGTGCGGACAAGACCGGAACTCTGACAGAACCAGGGATGCAGGTGCAGGAAGCCATCCCACTCGGTGATGTCGGCTTGGTCGACATTGAGGCCGCACTGGGGGCAATTGCCGCTTCCCAGCCAAATGCCAATCCCACTCTGAGTGCGATTGAGTCCAAATACGCACAACCCAACTGGCAGATCACCGAATCTGTACCGTTTTCAAGTGCGCGCAAATGGTCAAGTGCAGCTTTCGTCGATCACGGCACATGGATTCTTGGCGCTCCCGAAATGGTTGACCCAAATAATGCTGAAATGCTGGCAGTGGCGAATGAAAATGCGGCATCGGGCGCTCGAGTGCTGGTGCTGGCGAAAAGTGCTGCGAGTGTTTCGGCTGATGAAGCCCTTGGTGCGGTTGACTGCGTCGCCCTTGTCGTGATCAGCCAGACGCTTCGAAGTGATGCTGCGGAAACGGTCGCCTATTTCCTTGGCCAAGGGGTCAATGTGAAAGTCATTTCAGGTGACAATGCTGAAACTGTCGGTGCAATAGCGCGCCAAGCAGGAGTTCCTGGGGCAGACCACCCCTATGACGCGCGCAATCTCCCGGACAACACTGATGAAATCGCTGAAGTATTGGCGACCACAAATGTCTTTGGTCGCGTAACTCCAGCGCAAAAGCAAGCCATGGTCGACGCATTGCATCTACAGGGAAAAACTGTTGCCATGACGGGTGACGGCGTAAATGACGTATTGGCGCTCAAAAGTGCTGATCTTGGAATTGCTATGGGGTCTGGATCGGGGGCAACGCGAGCCGTTGCGCAGTTGGTATTGCTCGATGATCAGTGGTCGGTGATGCCCAGTGTGGTGGCTCAGGGGCGAAAAGTTTTGGGAAACATTGAACGTGTCTCAGACGTTTTTCTTACTAAAAGTTTTTACGCAATGATCGTGAGCAGCGCAACCGTTATCTTCGCCGTAGCGTTCCCATTTCTGCCACGGCACTTAACTTTGGTGAGCGCGTTGACCATCGGGATTCCTGGCTTCTTCCTTGCATTGATGCCGAATACCGAGAGATTTCGACCAGGTTTCTTCCGGCGGGTGCTGCTTTTTGCTGTCCCCGCCGGCGTGATCGCCGCACTTGCCTCGTTCATCAGTTATGGAATTGCACTCTATTTCAAGGAACCGATATTCAATGCTCAGTCAGCGGCGACTATCACTCTTTTCATCGTGACTATTGCGGTACTAGCTCAATCGGCGAGGCCGCTAAATGCAATCAGGGTGTCGCTGGTAGCCCTTATGATCCTGGCTTTTGTTGCGGTGCTTTACATTCCATTTTTGTCAAACTTCTTTTTGCTGTCACTAGGTCCTGAGCGCTATAGCATTATTTCGATAGTCGTGGGCCTGATAGGCGCGGTTGCGGTGGGAATTGCTTCAAAGATAACTGACCGTTGGAGGCGCGCACCATGAAAATTGGATTGTCTACGTCTTCGGTGTACCCCGAGTCAACCGCAGCCGCATTCGAACTCGCGGCTCTCACCGGTTACGACGGTGTCGAGATCATGGTTGGGGTGGATTCTGTGAGCCAAGACTCAACCGCGTTAAGAAACCTGGTTCAGCACTATCAACTGCCGATTATCTCCTTGCACGCGCCGTGCCTGCTGATCACTCAGCGGGTCTGGGGTACCAATCCGTGGGGCAAGCTTGATAAGGCACGTGAGATCGCAGAACTTGTCGGCGCAGAAAGCGTTGTAGTTCATCCACCATTTCGTTGGCAACGAGAGTATGCGAAGAATTTTGAAAATGGAATTGCGGAACTTAATATGAATTCCCCGATCGGTTTCACGGTTGAGAACATGTATCCGTGGCGGGCTGGTCCCGGATCGTTTCCGGCTTACGCCCCGGATTGGGACATCAGGAAACAGGATTACGGAAATGTGACCTTGGATTTTTCACATTCGGCAGTTTCACGAACCGATCCCATTGAGATGATTCAGGAATTTGGGGATCGACTACGGCACATTCACTTGGCGGACGGCACGGATTCGCCCTTCGACGAGCATCTAGTGCCTGGTCGCGGTACCCAACCAGTTCGCGAGGCATTGGTATTACTCGAGCGAAATGGTTTCAGCGGCAATATCATTGCAGAGATTTCGACGCGTTCGGCGGCTGATCGAAACGAGCGAATCGCTAATTTAAAGGCCAGTCTTGATTTCGTGCGCGAGGTTTTCCCAGGGAGCAAGGAGTAAGAGTGGCCCAAGAACCAGAACAAGAAGTCGGCGGGATAGTTGGGGTTGCGCGCTCCATGTTCCTCAATTCCGGCTACGCCCGAACTACCATCAAGTCAATCGCGGCTGCAGCGGGAGTCGCGCCAACGGTTGTTTCAAACCTCTATTCGAATAAGGAGGCACTATTCGCTGCCGCCATGTCATTCCCCAGTGATCCACAAAAGGCGATTCCGGCATTGGTCGCGCCCGGAATACAAGGGATGGGCGAGCGACTTGTTCGGGCAACGCTGCAACTAGTTGCAGATCAACAGGTGCGCGAGGATCTGGTTAAAGCTGCAAATGCTGGTCGCTCACTGAACTCGGGAATTGACATGTTTGCTGTAATCAAACCGCTATCAGACTATTTCCAAAGTGCTGTTGTGGATCGTGCATTGGTTTTGATGGGTATCCCGGATGCACGGATTCGAGGCGCCCTCATCAGTTCATACTTAACGGGCGTCATTTCATACCGCTATTTCTTGAAGATTGAGCCACTGTCGAGTTTGCCCCAGGAGCAGGTGGTGGCTCTGGTGTCTCCGGTAGTTCAGGACCTTCTTGATCCAACCAAACCACTACCTGGTGGTGGGAAATGGGAAAAATGAAAAAAATAGGTGTGATCGGATCCGGTTCAATGGGCCAAGCATTGATTTCTGGCTGGACAGAGTCGGGGTTAAGCGTGGTTGCCGTGGTGCGTGATGTTGCGAAATATCAGCATCTTGAAAAATCACTCGGCATTGAAGTAACCGAAGACCGAAAAGCCCTTGTCGACTGTGATGTTGTAGTGATTGCAATTAAGCCCCAAATAATCAAGGAAATACTTCACGAGTTCCAGCCTTTCATTGGAGACAAAACAATCGTGATTTCTGTTGCAGTCGGTACCACCACGGAGTTCATCGGAAAGTGTTTCCCTCAAACTGTGGAAATAGTTAAAGCAATGCCAAATACGCCTTCACAAATTCACATGGGTGTGACCTGCATCAGTGGTGGCGAGAAGTGCTCTGAAAACTCAGTGGCGGTGGCGATTGAGTTGTTAAGTTCGGTCGGCGAGGTTTTTGTTGTCCCCGAATCCCAGCAAGCCGCGGTCGGTGCGCTCTCGGGAAGTGGACCGGCTTACTTGTTCTTTCTTGCAGAATACTTACAGCAGGGCGCAGAGCAACTCGGTTTAGGTGCGGATCTTGCTGATCAACTAATTAGGGCCACCCTGCGTGGATCCGCAGAGTTACTCACTCAATCTGAGTTAGCGGCCGCCGATCTGCGTAGGCAGGTGACATCACCGGGTGGAACCACACAGGCCGCCATGGAGGTCCTTGATTCGCGGGGAGTTGATCAGGCAATTGGTGCGGCATTAGCGGCCGGTGTCAATCGTTCAAGTGAACTTGGCAAAAGCTGAACTCGATTTTCCTGAAGTTGCCCATTTGTATGCCATGGGAAGAGAAACTCGTGGACGACAACTTTGGTCCGGATCCAGAAGTAAATTCTTGGTTTTAGCGTGTCCTTTGACCTATTTTGAACTTTTTAGGGTATCCGGTCACGCCACGCGGGAGCGATCTACTATTGTTCGTTACTCCTGAACTAGGAAGTTTTCTAACACGTCGATCGAAAAATGGAGGCGCCTCATGTCAACATCAGCTTTTGGTGATGTTCGTTTTCTCACCGTGGCCGAAGTAGCTGGAGTTATGCGTGTCTCCAAGATGACGGTTTATCGTCTTGTACATAGTGGAGAATTGACAGCAGTACGGGTCGGCCGTTCATTTCGAGTCCCCGAGCAAGCGGTTCAGGATTACCTCCGCGATTCGTACATAGAAACAGCGTAGTCACCTCCAAGTAGCCTCGTAACACAGACATAGAACGATCACAGATAGGCTGCACTCCGCTTTAAATGACAAATATCTCACGCACTTCAATTAAGGAAATATTTAATGGGCTCAGTAATCAAGAAGCGTCGCAAGCGGATGGCCAAGAAGAAGCACCGCAAGCTGTTGCGTCGCACGCGAGTCCAACGCAGAAACAAGAAGAAATAACTATAAGGGCCTTCGGCCTCAGGTACGACATGGAGAACCTCCCGAATCATGTAGTTTCCAGGACGGCACCCGTTTATGAGAGAGTCCTTGATCAGATTCTCGACCCGATCTACCGCGATTGGTTCCGAACCCAAGTGATTGGTTCAGAGAATATTCCGGCGGAAGGGGCGGCCCTTATCGTTGGGAATCACGCCGGGGCATTTGCGATTGATGCGCTAATGGTTGTTCGCGCACTTGAAAAGAACTCAACACGGTCGCTGCACCTGCTCGGGGCGGACTTTCTTTTCCAAGATCCCCTGCGCGAGTTCATGGCGCACCTAAATGTGCATCCGGCCTCTTTTGATAGTGCTAATGAACTATTACAGGCTGGCCATCTCGTCGGGGTTTGGCCCGAAGGGGTGAACGGGGTTGGAAAAACGATTGCGCATAGATATCAATTGCAGGAGTTTGGTAGAGCGGGCTTTGCCAGGTTGGCTGCTCTCAACGATGTCCCGATAATTCCAACGGCGGTAATCGGATCCGAGGAGGCGTATCCCCTTATTGCTCGAGTTGAAGGACTACTTGACTGGGCTGGTTTTCCTTATTTGCCGGTAACGCCAACTTTCCCAGCTTTAGGGCCCTTGGGACTAATTCCCTTTCCCAGCAGATGGACAATTTCTTTTGGAACTCCCATTGCGCCACCAAAATCAGACAGCCCAGTCGATGCGTTTGCTTGTTCAGATCACGTTCGCGGCGAGCTCACCCAGACGATTCGTGAATTACTTTCGCAACGTTCAAGTATTTTTTGAGCCGCGCGCCACACGTCCCAGCACGTAACCTGCGGTAAGTCCTGCTGCAATCCCGGCCGCGGTGACAGCAGCGGGAACCGCATTGGCCCGCAATTGAGCCCGCCTTCTAAAGTCACTGACTTCCCAGTTCATCTTTTTGGCAAAAGCACGCAGCTCAGGATCAGGGTTAACAGCAGTTGGAATGCCAACCGTTGACAGCATCGGGATGTCATTCGCCGAGTCCGAGTAGGCGAAGCAGGTTGTTAGGTCGTAATGCTCGCTAGCAGCAAGTGCGCGCACCGCCTCAGCTTTGGCAATCCCATGAAGGGGGTAACCAGCTAATTTGCCCGTGTAGATTCCATTCTCTGTTTGGGAGACGGTTCCCAGGGCTCCTGTTAGTCCCAAGCGTCTGGCAATCAGGTTGGCAAGTTCAACAGGAGTTGCGGTGACCAACCAAACATCAACACCGGCATCAATGTGCGCCTGTGCCAGGGCCAAAGTTCCTGGAATTAGTTTGTCCACCATCCGGTCGTCAAAAACAGTTTCGCTGATCCGAGCGAGTTCTTCGACGCTGCGACCTTGAACAAAAGAGAGGGCGGCTGCGGTCGCTGAGGCGACATCTTCCAAGTCCTCAGATCCGGATAGTACGAATTTCATCTGTTTCACGCCAAAACCGAAGATCTCCCGTCCGGAGAAATACTTTAGTTTGGCTAGACCCGCAGCAAAATAGTAAAGGGATGCTCCTCGCATGATCGTGTTGTCTACGTCGAAGAATGCGGCGGAGGAACCGCTGTTTCTTTCGCTGCCTCGTGAGTCATGGGCCGCGGCAGCCGAGGCGACACCCGATTCGCGATAAGTGCCCAAGACATTGCTTACCTCAGGGGCTTTATCCAGCGACACACGCTCAGAATACTCACCGGGTGTCCCTGGCTCAGGATATGTGTCAAACTGCGTCCGTGAACTCCGTCCATCCCGCCACCCAAACGGGCACCTTCGGTGAAGTTGTGACCGTTGCCGATTTCTTGGCTAATTCGGCCCTTCGAGACCCTGATCGAATCGCATTAATTGAAGCTGAAACGGGGGAGCGCATTTCTTATTCCGCTTTGGATTCCAAGGTAAGCGCTACGGCGGCCGCATTGCTTGAAAGCGGCTTGACTCCCTCCCGATCAGGAGATCGGGTAGCGATGCTGATGGGCAACTCAATCGAGTTCGTGGTCTCCTACTTTGGAATTGTTCGTGCTGGACTGGTTCCCATTCCACTGAACCCCGGCTACACGTCTCGTGAAATAACCGAGATCCTGGAAGTTTCTGAAGCTAAAGTCCTACTGGTCTCATCGGAGTTAGCGGAATTGGGCGCAGACTCGGTGCCAGATTCTTGTCCCGCAATGTTGTGTGAAGAAATAACGTCGACACGCGATTCCATTCGTAATTTTTTAAAGGAGTCAATCAGGAGTCTCACCCGAAAGTCTGACACCAAAGTTGATTTCCCCAAAATTGCAGTTGACAACCTTGGGTTACTTTTGTTTACATCAGGCTCTGATGGAACCGCCAAAGGCGTAATGCTGACACATGCAAACGTCGTCAGTAATGTTTCTGCATTGTTGGAGTTACGCAACCCTCCCATTGTCAGTGCGGAAGATACAGTCCTTGCAGTCCTGCCACTATTTCATATTTATGGGCTGAACACAGTTTTGACCATGTCACTTGCGGTAGGCGCATCGGTTGTGATGCTTGACCGCTTTGATGCATCCGAATCTTTAGAAGTAATTGCGCGGGAGCACGTGACAACGGTTGCTGGCGCACCCGCGATGTATTTATTGTGGTCGCGGATCCCTGGCGTAGCTAATGCAATGCGACCCGTCAGGCTGCTGTCATCGGGCGGGGCCCAACTGCCCGTTAATGTTTTCAATCGCTTTGAAGAACTCACTGGCATGCGAATCTTCGAGGGCTACGGGATGACTGAAGCCTCACCAGTAATTACCTCAACGGTGGTCAATTCACGGGCCCAGGCGGGCTGCGTCGGTCTCCCAATTGCGGGAACAAGTATTCGAATCATGGCTGACTCTGGCGACGAAGTCGAGTTCGGGGACCCAGGTGAAATTTGGATCAAGGGTCCAGGGGTTTTTCTCGGCTATTGGCCTAATCGTGATGGTGGTCCAGATTCCAGCGGGTGGTTTGGTACGGGTGACATCGGTTATCAAGATCAAGATGGTGCATTGCACTTGGTGGACCGCCGCCGAGAACTAATAATTGTTAATGGCTTTAATGTTTTCCCACGTGAAGTTGAAGCTGCACTAGAGGCACTCACCGATGTCGCCGAAGCGGCTGTTCTTGGACGACCCGATCCCGACACCGGTGAAGCAGTGAGCGCTTTGATTGTTTTGGCTCCCGGTTCCCTGGCGACACCAGAGTCGATTGGGGTCAGTGTTGCCAAAGCCCTTGCGCGGTTTAAATGCCCCACTGAGATCCGGATCGTGGCGAGTTTGCCGAGGTCTGCAACGGGCAAGATTGCGAAAGGCCGACTCCGTGAGGTCTATGGGGTTGACGTTTCTGGTGAATCGACAGTGCAGGATTGAGCGATTTACCGCGGGTGAGCGTTGTGGGAAAGCCTGATTGTCATTTATGCGAACAGGCCATTGAGGTCGTGGCCCAGGTGTGTGAAGAGTTAGGTCAGGAGTTTCGGGTGCTCTCGATTACTGAAGACCCGGAATTGGCAGATTTGTACTGGGAAAAGATCCCGGTGATACTGGTTGATGGTCAGCCATTTGATTTCTGGAAGGTCAATCGAGACCGTTTGGTCGCACGGCTGAGCTCATAATTCGATTATCGGACGCATTCGTCCGGTAATATTTGATATGTATTCATCTAAGTGATTAGAGTTCGGCTTCTTCACAAGGCCGCAATCACCCGTGAATGTGTTGACAGCATGTTCTTTGACCCGAGGTACAAACAGTGACCCTTCCCAGCCGCAAACCCGGTGCCATTCCCGCCGCAACCATTGCCCGATTGCCGATCTACCACCGGGTCTTGGCAAGTTTCGGAGCAAATGGCGTTACCACCATCGCCAGTGAAGAGCTCGCGGCAGCTTGTGGCGTGAGTTCAGCCAAATTGCGCAAAGACCTGTCCCATCTTGGATCCTTTGGAACTCGAGGTGTGGGCTACAACGTGTCTTATCTCACCTTTCAAATTGCCCGTGAACTGGGTGTGTCTAAATCTCGTGGAATTGTCATCGTGGGCATGGGGAATTTAGGACGGGCCCTTGCTTCATACCGTGCATTTGGGGGCCGCGGATTTCACATTGTTGGGATTTTCGATCGAGATCACGAATTGGTCGGCAATACAATTATGTGTGGACAAGAATCCTTCACGGTAAAACCGGTGGGAGATTTACCGGCAGTGGTTTCCCAGAGTGATGTAAAAATAGGAGTGATTACAACTCCGGCTGACTCGGCGCAAGAGATTGCGGATCTCATGATTCAAGCCGGATTGGTGAGCATCTTGAACTTTGCTCCTGTCGTTCTCAATGTCCCCGAGCAGGTCG
>Ga0247837_1003583_pt1 | contig 26749 bp, 15 predicted proteins | sample LaCtaG_2_FD_187115 | JGI IMG/M metagenome (GOLD analysis project Ga0247837, IMG submission 187115) | Freshwater microbial communities from meromictic Lake La Cruz, Castile-La Mancha, Spain - LaCruzMarch2015_14.5m | ecosystem: Environmental > Aquatic > Freshwater > Lake | place: Spain: Castile-La...
ACCCCAGTTTATGGATATTGGGGTTTAGTGGTAATGACAAGTATCAACCTGCTGTTAGCGGCTTGTCAGGTGGCGAACTTCATTCTTTGCATAGTGGTGAGTCCGGGCTATGCACCGTTCTCCTCGGAATTCCCTCTCTGTGACAAGTGCGGCCGTTCTAAGCCTCCCCGTGCCCACCACTGCCCTATCTGTAAAGCCTGCATCCTCAAACTCGACCACCACTGTCCCTGGGTCAACAACTGTGTTGGCTACCAGAACCAGCGCTACTTCGTCCTTTTCCTCCTCTACAACGCCCTCACCATGGCCTTCTACGTCCTGCTCACCTTTCCACTGCGCAGTGAAATGGAAGGACTGCTCTTTTTCACGTTTACTCTCTGTGCAATTCTCTCAATTGTTATATTTCTATTCGCATCCTGGCACGTCTTTTTGGTCCTGATAGGAAAAACCACTTTAGAGCTGTTTGGCAAGCCGAAGCCGGGCGCAGTGCTAATAACCTACCAAAGTACTTGGAGAAATAACCTAAAACAGGTCTTTGGCACTGCAAATCTGAGGAAAATCCTAACGCCGTCTATGAGGGCGCTAAAGGGGGACGGAGTCCATTGGCCTTTTGCAAAAGCCGTAGTTTAGCAGATATATTTAGTGCAATTTTAGCCTTATTAGCTGCAGTCGGGCTGCTAAAATGGGTTTTCTCTTTGCGAATATGGCTTTTTGGATGGCGCAAATAACTGTTTTCGCCTCTTCTTCCCACTTTTTGCCTTTGATTGCCTCCAGTATTGTCAGTCCGTCCCTGTTCCTGCGAGTTACGTCGACTCCGGTAGTGTGCCAGAGGTATTCAATAACGTCCACTTTCCCATGCTTTGCAGCTATGAAAGCGGCATTTTCACCAAAGTCATTGACCGCAAACGGATCCTGGCGATACTCCGAAATCAGCAATTTGACCATATCCAGACTGCTTCCAGCTGCAATAAGCAGACAATTAGAGCGGTAATAGGTCCTCGCCTCTACATCCAACTTCAGCTGTTTCGCCAAGTAATTGAAAGTGTCGATGTTCCCTCGCTCACATGCATAGTGAAGAGGGGTCCAGAGAGCGTAGTTGAGGCTGTTATGGTGGCCGTTGACCATTTTGCAGTAGTCAACTCCCATTTCAGAGAGTGCTTTTAGCAGCTCTACCGACCCTGCGGCTGCCTTAAAGGCAGGAGTTAGGTGGTAGTCGTTTTCCTCATATAGATCCAGTCCATGCGCTCTTATGAGATAGAGACAGGTCTGCAGCCGGCCACTGTAGGCAGAAACATGCAGCAGTGAGTCGCCTTGGAAGGACTTCATCCTTGCATCAAACCCCAACTCTTCGAGTAAAAACCGCAGTGAAGCTGTATTTTCGATAGCAGCGCTTCTAGTCAGTGGAGAGGTTTGCTTGCTTGTAGTTGCTCTGAAGTCCACACCTAGTTCCAACAGATATCGCATCACTTCCGACTTGAAGTTCAGCACAGCCCAATGTGCAACTGTGAAGCCTTGCTCTTCCCTACTGTCAAAGCGTCTATGCACATCTGCTCCTCTAGACACTAGGAAGGTCGCAATGTCAAGTCGGCTGTATATGATAGACTCGACAAAGGGGGAAAAGCGCACTACAGCCGAGTTGAGAGTGAGGGCTTCTAGAAGGTCGGGCGAGGCGTCTAAAAGTCGCAGGACTTGAGAAAGCCTGTTAGCCTTGATCGCCTGGGATAGGTCTGCACGTGACATTTGGTGATTAAATAGCTGAGAAGTCAGCAGTATGTGGAGAATAGGAGGGACATGTGAGCAGCCTAGTAAATGAAAGCAGTGATGAGTGCTGCAGAGTGGGTCCAAGACCTGCCCTCTCTTCTGAACGGCGAGTTAGCACGGGCAGGCTTCAACTACCGCCTCCGCTTCTCCTCCGCTCACCCCCTGTCTCTGCCCTGCTGCCTCGCCTACTCCCTCTCCCTGCACCACAACGTCAACTACCCCACGATCCAAGACTTCCTCAATATCTCCTGGAAGCCCAAGGTCGGGAAAGTGGTGCCCTGTGCTGAGGAGGCCAAAAGGTATGGGAACAGTGGAGACTGGTGGGAGGGCTTGGGACATACTATGCTGGATGTACTGCAGGAGCAGCTGGGAAGTGACAAAAGTAACCTGCTGGATCGAGTGAGGAGTGGTATTCCCATCACCTTTGATGATGCCCATGTACTCGCTAAAGTGGCAGAGTTGCTGTTTCTGACGATTGTTTGGATTGAAGACCAGGCTGACGGTCCCTTAACTCACGTTTTCGCCCATTCCAAAAAGCAAGACCCGTCTTTATTCGTCTACTTGCTCCAATCCAACCGCACTCTCAGTCTACTCTACCACCCCGACTTTGAACAGCCTACAGGCAGTGAGAGATTTCCCTACTACATGATAGTTGGAGGATCAGTGTCTCCTGTGGTTTTCGGCGATGTGGTGGGCCAAAACCTGGGTAGAGACAGGGCTGACCAAGCCAAAGAGCAATTCAGAGAGGCGGAAAGAAGAGTCATTGCGTCTGCTGTGGCTTTGATTCGGGATTGGTGTCCTTACGGCGTGCCTATGGAGGTGAGTGCCAGTTTAAACCAATTCAGTGAGGAAACTGCGCGCTATCAGCAACTCTCTGCTGTGGCGGAAGGTCCGGTAACTGAGGTTTCCTCTCTACTCCAAGTCATTTCGCAACCGTCTGTCAGCAAAAAGCGACTACCAATCCAGCACAATCTAAGCAATTGCAGGACTTCGCGAATGCCTGGGGAGCTGAAAACACTGACCTGTGGCCATTGCTTCCACACCTCCTGCTTACGTGTCTATATCAACCTCCAAGTCAGACTCAGGGAAGTGCCCTGTCCTATCTGTCCCCACTATATCAGTGAAGAGTTACTGACAATCATTAGTCCTGAATACATCCAAAAAGCACTGTTGCAGAAAAGCCAAACGATGGTAGTCAATTCCGTCAACAATCCCTTGCCGCCCCAGCTCCCTGCAGATGAACAGTTCCATTGTGTTTGGTGCATACTGCCCAATCGTCAGAGGGGCACAGCGCATGGGTGTCCAGTGTGTATGGACTGCATGCATTATTACTACTTCAACGGAGGGAAATGTGGAGCCTGTGGAGAGCAGTTTACTGCTGAAGACATCCAACTAGCGGAGGCCACCTTGGCTAAGTAGTTAGTCCACTTCCAGGCATAGAAATGCAAGATGGAGAGACGCAAGCAAGCTTAGTGCGTACCTCCGCCAGCAAGATGCAGGCCGCTCTCGACCAAGACCGGGCCGAAGAAGCCTTCCACCAGGCCTACAGCCTCTTCACACAGCTGCGGACCACTGCTCTAGTCTCCAGGGACTACTACGAACTCTTCACTAGTGTGTTTGACGAGTCCAGGAGACTGGAAAGCTGGCTTGCGCTGCAGCAGGAAACAGTGCTGAGGGAGTGGTACTTGCGGGTGCAGTACTGCTATGCTGTGCTGCCCAGACTATACCTGATGGTCACTGTGGGAGCAGTGTGCATTAAAGTGGGGACGGAAAATGCGGCGGAACTGCCTTTCGACCTGCTCAGTATGGCGAAAGGAGTGCAGCACCCACTTCGCGGCCTCTTTCTGCGATATTACCTCAATAAGAGTCTCAAAGAGGCGTTCACGCGTCCAAATCGACTATCTGAAATGGAGCCTGTTCGCTTTTTCATCGAGAACCTGGGAGAAATGCACCAATTATGGTCCCGATTGTCCCCTCCCAACGACCTTCCACAGGCCAAAACCGACCTCTGCGTCCTGCTGGGTGAAAACATCACTCGTCTCTCCCAGTTACCCACAGTGACCCTTGGGCTCTACCAAGAATCCGTCTTTCCCCAACTCCTAGCGGCTATCATGAACGCTAGAGACGAAGTGAGTCAGAGCTACTTGATCGATGGAGTCATACACACCTTCCCTGATGAGTACCATGCCTTTACGCTGGGCGCGCTGCTCTCTACTGTGGAGAAATACGGGAAAACTGATAAATTGAAACTTGCAGATGGACTGCTGGAGCGACTTTTACTGTACGCAGAGACAGAAACAGGGAAGGGAAGTCTGATGGACACAGAAGCAGACATTATAATGAAAAGCTTCACTGAGACAGCCATATTGTCCACAGAAGTCACAGACGCGAAAGCTCTCACACTCATTGAGAAGCTGCTAATGCTACTTCTCAGGTTGAGGCCGACTGACTTTCGATTAGCGAACGAAGTGTTGGTGACAGTGAGCACGAAGGTAACCATGAATGAGCGAGAACTCGGCAATGCAGCAGAACAGACACTGTCCTCGGTGTTAGGGCTGATGCTGGGGAAAGGCAATAGCGGGGTGCTCACAATGACGTCATTTCGGAAGCTAATGACATATTTAGGCACGGAGCGGAGAGCAGAAGTGAGTTTACAGGCCATCCGACTCCTATTGGAGGCCCAAAGGCCGCTAGAAAGCGCAGACTTACCTTTGCTCCTGTCACTGGCCGAAAACGTAGTTTGCTACTTCCCCGCTACCGACTTAAGTGCCCGCTCGAGTGCCTTTGTGACGCTAGCGAAGCTACTGCATGGTCTGGCTGTCCTGCCCAGTGAACTCAAGCGACTCATCACTCAGATCAAACCGCTCTTTGCTGCAGTTCCTGAGGCTATCCTCGTCCTCGCGCCTACTCTCATCTTCTTGCTTAGCAGGAGCATAAAATCCTCCGGACTGGAAGACTCCTTCTCCACTCTCGACCAACTTCTCGACTTCGTATATATAAAAGACCACGACTTCGCAATCAAATTGGCTCTTTTAGTGGCTTCAATGCACACTCAGCCCCAACCCAGTCTAACCCGACTGCTCCGCCAATGGCGAGCCGAGCACTTCGACTCCGTGCGAATCGACACACTGCTAACAGTGCTGGGAGCGCTGGGAGCCCGGAAAGGCCAGAGAGTGAGTGAGGAGTGGGGACTGTGTTGGGAAGTTACGCTGGCACTGGGGTGCAAGAGGGAGCAGACTAGGGCTTTGTGTGCCTGGGCGAGACTGCATTCTCCGAGTTCGGAGATTGCTTTGCCGGACTTGCTCACTAGGATGGTCAAAACGGCGGATATGAGTGGGACTTTTGACCTCATCCAGGTTTTAAATGTGTTTCTCAGACATTCCACTAATCCTGCAGCGCATCTCACTATCCCCGCCCTCAACCACCTGGTTTCCCTGCTCCTCCTCCACACCCCCACCAAGCGAGACCAAGCCTACCTGGCCTCCACCCTCTCCTTCCTCCAGTCTCTGCAGCGAAGCCACCATCATCTCGGCCTTGAATAATGTACTTAGAACTAGCCTTCTTACCGCTTGTCACTTGGGTCATCTACTGGTTCTGCTTCAGATCACGTGCTGAACGAATGCAAGGTCTCAGTGGCCCTCAAAGACTGCTATTTGAAGCCGCAAAGCAGGGAGATCTGGCCTCTCTGCAGGCCTTATTGGACGAGCAAGACTTAGACGCCAATTCAAAGACCTACGTAAGGACCACCCAGGGCGGTATGACAGCCCTCTTCTTCGCTGCAGAGCAAGGCAACCCCCTCGTGCTCCGCTCCCTCTTGCAGCACGGCAGCAGCGTCAACCACATCGCCAACGTACTCCCCACCCAGAACGGAGACACTGCCCTGCGCAGAGCTGTGCACAGGAACCACGTCAGAGCTGCAGAGGAACTGCTGGCCTGGCAAGCCAGTGTCAATGAGGTATACGGAGATAAGATGAGTCCACTGCTTGTAGCGGTCAATAGAGACTCTGTGGATATGGTGAGGACTCTGCTGAGGAAAGGAGCGGACTGGAGAGTGTTTGTGAGGCCGGCAGCGAGGAAGATGCTGGAGAACGCGAGGGAGGAAATGCAGTGGCTAGTGGGCAGGTATGAGGCCTGGGAAGACACGAAGAATTTGCTGTTCATTTACACCTGCAGTCGAGGCAGGAGACCTAACCTGCCCACTGACCTGCTGCGCTTGACAGCGGGGTATCTTTCGCCTATAGACCATTATTAGCTTACATCCCAAGACTATTGAGGCAGTGATACTGCATGCTATAGCTCCAGTCAAACAGAGGCTGTCACACTGATCCTAGATAGTAAAGTTGAATAAGCAAAACAGTCCCTGCATACAAACATTGTCCTTGCTAATCGAAGTAAACATCCATAAACATGTACTCCGCAGGTGAAGTACAGAGCCACTTCCACACCCTCGCCACCTGCGCAGACCCCGCACTCATCTCCCAGTCCAACCAGTACTTACTCGGCTTCCAAGCCTCAGCGGAAGCCTGGGGCGTCTGCCGAGGCCTGCTAGTGCTTGAGTCCCAGCCACATGTGCTGCTCATGGCCGCTCAGACGCTGTATCAGAAGCTGAGATCGGAGTGGCATTTGCTCACTGACCCGCAAAGGCTGGAAATGAGGGATTACCTGCTGGGGCTTTTAGCTCTGGGACTACCAGCCAATGGCCATCGGAAAGTGTGCCAGTGCTTGGCTTTTGCGGGGGTGAACCTGAGTGCAGGACTATGGGAGGAGTTCTACGTGGAGGTGCTGAGGATTCCCAGGTGCGAAACTGTGCTGGAGATACTCGACTGTGTGCCTTTCATCGTATCAGAACTCTCCATCCTGCGCAAAACAGTGGAACTTATCAAGTCCCGCATCAGGAACCAAGCTGAGCCCTTGCTGAACTACCTTTGCTCCGTGATTTCCAACACTGCCTACTTCCCTCAAGTCCTGGAAGTCCTCAAGGACTGGCGAGAGCTATCCCTGCCAGTCCTCTCCCACAAACCCATTACAGCCATACTGCTGCAGTAACCCCCAGTCAGGACTTTGCATTCGTTTCAAGCGGAAACTGTGCCGGGGCTTTGTGATGTCCTGATTGAGGCTTTAAGCTCTGCGCAGGGCAGTAATATGCTCGCGAACGGATGTCGTATTTTCAATCAATCGCAAGAGAAGCTATTTGCGCAGATTGATGAATCAGAACGATTAAGCGTGTTTCAGCTTATAGACGTTTTAGGCGCTTTACGCACTCCAATTTTCTCAAATTCAGACGTTTCCCTACGTCTGAAAGTGGTGGAAATGGCGACCACCCTGGTCAGTAGCTACTCCCTCCTGCTGATTTACGTATGTCTCACGCAGAACGACGCAGCAGCCGCCACCATGTGGGGCTTCCTCACACAAGCCCTAGAGGACCGAGCCTGGGAGGTGTCCATGCTGATAGTGGATTACTGGGTGGATGCAAAGGACGTAATGGCGCATGCAATAGTGGATTTGAAGGAAAGACCCTGGCTCTTAGAGGTAATGAAGCAGCACGCTATGGGCATTTCCCAGCACTGCCTGTACAGCAGTGAGGAGCAGGCCTGGGACAGGGTCGATGCAGAGGAAATGACAGTGAACAAGTACCGGGCGTCTGCTCAGGAGGCGCTAGGGGCGATTGTGAGTTTTTACAGTGATGCGAAGGCGACGGAAGAGCTGTTGGCGGTGTTTGCGCCGCTGGCTCAGGGCACTCCCTGCGCCCAGGAGCTCTTTCTCTTCGCCATGCGAGCTTTTCTGCCGACCTTGACGGAGACTAGCCATCACAAGTACTTGCAGCAGGTAAGACTCATGTCAGGCTATTCAGTGCGCTTTGTACCTGTCCAACATCCCTTTAGTGACCAAAGGAGTTGTTTTACTGCTGAACGACTGCAGCTCCTCCCTCTCCTCCCTCACCGATCTGCTCTTCCCAAGCCTAGATTTCCTCTTCACCCGCGGCATATCACAGACCCAGCCCTACTCCCTAGTGTCCCTCTCAGTGGAAAGCCTGCAAAACATCTGTTCCGACTGCAAAGCCGCCTTCACTGCTCCGACTGCTCTGCAGCTCTACCAAGTCGCAGAGTGCGTGCTGCCGCTGTTGAAGCCTGCAGACGCTGATAAGCTAGTGGACTGCATATACGAAACAAGCACAATTCTCCCACAGGCGGATATGCTGCAAGGGATTGAGCGTCTGCTGATTCACTCCTTTTCCGCACTAAAAGAGGTGAATGAGGCCACTCTAGGCAGTGCCAATGGACCGCTGCTAGCGAGGGGACTGATGGTGTTTGCGTCTACTCTGAAGGCGCTGGAGCAACTCAGTGCGCAGTACTTGTTGCCGCTGCTGGAGCCGTACTTGGGACATGTGCTCAATTTGGCGAGGTGGGTACTGATGCAGAGGAAGGAAGGGGAGTTGGTGGAAGCCGTGGCGCAGGTGTACAGACGAGTGTTCACCTCTATAGCGGGCAACGCCGATTCCTTCTTCCCCAGCATCGCCCAATCCATCCTTGTCTCCAAAACCTGCTACAGCGAAGACATCGTGAAGAGTTTGGTCCTGGGAGTGTCTACTCTCGGCAACGAGCCTGCGACCAGCGCCTGGCTGGGCACTTCCTTCGGACCACTTTGCCAGCAGATATTGGAAGAACTGGGAAAAACCACTGATCCGGACCTGGCAGCGACCTGCTTTGAACTATTCACAAAGGCGATAGAGTACATCCCGGACTTTTTCACCTCTACTGCAGTGCTGCAGGCCGTTTTTATAGCTTCGGAAAACTCTCTCAAACACCTCTCCTCCCGCGCCTGCAACTCCTCAGTCCTCAACACTCTCTACTTTTTTTTCAGCAGTACTCGGCTCAAAGCGTCTACCCAGCCCTTCGCTGCTGCCGTCACCACACTGCTCCTCACCTCCCTTAGCTCTCTGCACTCTGCTGCCAACATTAAAGCTGCAGTGCTGATTCTGGCTCTACGGACCTTTTTCCCAGCAGAGTTCGAAACAGGCCTGCAGGCCGGACTGTCCACTCCCCTCTATAGCAGCTTTACCCCACTAGACAAGGAGCGCTGTGCGAAGTGCTTCACCCACCTCCCCAGCAGTCCCGTGGGCCTCATGCGAGTCTTGGTGGAGACAGTCTGGAAGATACACAAAGGACTCGCCAACGTGTCCGCACTCATCGGGTCAGAACTGCAAATCGCTTCACAGGCACACAGTGAACGGAGAGCAAACGTAGACCTAACAGTCTAGTAAGGAAATGGACCTAGTGCAGGCCGCAGTCCGCTGGGTGCATTCCTCAGCCCCACTCGACTCACTGCCTCGAGAACTGACAGCGGGCCTGCAGAGTGCCGGGATGAGACAGGTGCAGGAACTGGTGAAGGTAATGAAGCAAGTCATCAAGGACAGGGGAGTGCAGCCCACTGCCAAGCTCAGAGCTCTCAAGCTTGTGGTTATGGGGATGGACACGCAGAACCCGGCGCTCAGTACTTGTGTGGTCCGGAAGATGCTGAGAAGACTGAAGTTGATGGGGATACAGGGCACTAGAGAAGGACCAGCGGCTTTGTTTGCTGCGGAAAGCAGTCAGGAGACTGCAGCTTCGGCTTCCTTTCTGCAGTTGCTGCTGAGCAGCTTGAAAGATTGGAGCGAGTCCAGTGCTTTCGGAGAGCGGGAAAAGCAAGCCTTTCAGGAAGCCTGCCGCCAGCTGCAAAGTGCTGGAGTCAGCTTCCCTAAGCGGTCTGGCGCTTCCCGCGCCCTCAACGAGTACCGCGACTCTGGCAACGCTCTGATGCGTCTCTTGTCCCAGCGGAACCCTGACCTGGTCTCAGTGCATGAAGCTGCTGAAGTGGTGCGCAATGTAATGACGGTACTGCAGGCAGAGATAGAGACTCGAATAGAGGTCGACCTGAGTGCTGCAGTGCTATTCGAAATACACGACTACTTGCAGCAGACTTTAGTCGCCTACGACTCCTGGGTGCCTACAGGAGACCCGAAGCTGCCTGCACAAGTCGAGCTGGAGCCCAAGGACTGGGCTCTGCGCCTAGCGGAGCCACAGCCTCTCCACAGTCCTGCAGAGGAAGACGAAGACCTCGACGCCTTTTTCAATGACTTTGAAGTTTCTTACCCTCCCGAGCCCTCCTCCTTTTTCGTACCAATCACCCAGAACTTCGAAGACCCAATAGAAGACGACGTCACCCAGGAAAAACTGGCGGAAACAGTGCTTCCTATATAGAGACAAAAGTGCCAGCGACTTGCCAGCGAGCACGAAGAGCTGCTGCTGCATTTGGCTACTCAGGAAGAGGAGTTGCTGCAGAAAAGCCACCAATTTGCGTATATTCGGGAGGAAGAGAACAAAATTAAGGCGGAATTGGAGTCGGGGCGGAAAGCTTTGGAGCAGGCGAAGCGTGTAGCCAAGGAAAATCAGGAAAAGACCACAGTCCTCAAAGGCTCCCTGAGTGAAAACATGCTGACAAGTACTGGAGAAGACGAGGGAAGTCAGCTCGCAGCGGAAAAGAAAGGCAAAGATATGGAAATCGGCAGGTTGAAGACAGAGATAGCAGGCCTCAGGGAGAAGCTGAAGAGCCTGGAAATGAGTCGAACAAGCTTGCGGAAGAAGGAGGAGCAGGGGGAGGCGGTGGCTAGGAAGATCAGGGGAGTGGACAGTGTGGAAGAGGAGCTGTTAAGGTGGAAAGCCGCTGCGGAAAGACTGAGTACAATGGCACTTCCCTCTCTCGACCTAAAGGCTTTAAAGTCTGACAAGGAAAGCCTCCTAAAGCAGGTAAAAGCCGCCAAGTCCTCCTCAGCCATTCACAAAAAGACCCTTTCCCAACTCCTCACCAAGCAAACCTCTCTCCAGTCCCAGCTCTCTCAAGTCCAGTCCTCTCTCACACAGGTACCAACCACTCAGACTAAGGCTCTTTTCCAAGCACTGCTGAGCACTCCCAAGCTAGGGGCCCTGCTCCCTGCCCGCAGCTTCCACGTCCCTGTGTCCAGCATAGCGCAGCAGCTTATAGCCGGGGAGGACCGGGAAAGAACCAGTGGCAGTGAGGAGGTGTGCAATGAGGAGCAGTGGGAGAGGTGTTTGGGCTTGGAGAAGGGGAACTTGTATGAAAGTTGGGAGGTCAGAGTGGGGTTTTGCAGGCTGGTGTGGGGGCTGGAGGCCAGAATTGTGCTGCAAATTGAGGCCAATACTAGGGGAAAACTCGAGGAAATCAGCGTATTGCCCACTACAGCTGAAGAATACTCCCTATCAGTGACTCAACTAAAGTGCTCAGCCTGGGTAGCCAGCTGCACCTGTTACAAAGCCTTTTCCAGCAGTCCCACTGCCATTCTCCGCTACCGCCTACTCTCCGCACCTCGCAGTCTCCGTCTCCGCCTCCCTCTCACCTCTGTGGACCTAGTGAAGCCCAGCAAGTTCCTAGCCAGCGACCCTCAGTCGCTTTGGACCGGTCTGAGCGCCTATGAAAGCCAGAGTCCACTAGTAGGCCTGTCCTCCATGGCTCTCAGCGACATCGCGGAACTGCTAAAGTACCATGGCGCCTTCGAGGTATTGGTCAGAGAAGATTGTCCATTTCTACCCCCAGCCAGCTGCCTAGGCCTGGGCGCCTTCCTATCGAAGCCCGCACTCACAATGGTGTGGAGGCGAGATGAGGCGAACTGGGTGCTTGCAGTGCGCAGTCCCAGTGCCAAGCTACGCACGGCCCTGGCCCGCGCCCTCCTCTGTCAGTTTTCCTTTTAAGCCTCTAGTCTACTGCTTCTTGTAGGCACTACCACGTCTTCGGGTCTGATGATGAACGGCCAGTCCCGCGGCTGGTACTTGATGGTTGCACTTTTCTTGGATAGGAGCAGTTTGGACACGGTTTCCGGACCGTTGGCCATAACGAACTGCATCACTCCCTCGTCGTTGCCGAAGTCGGTCTTCTTGGTAGCGAAGAGAGATGGCACGGTCACTACGTACTCGCTGCCCACGTCCATGGTCACGTCACGGAGGTAGGTCCGGGCGGCCTCTGCAAGCTCCTCGAGCACTGTTTCCGGCCTGAATATCCTCAGCGGTGCACTGAACGACAGCGGGTAGTAGAGTCCAAAGTTGACCAACGGGTTAAGTTCTGGGAACTCCCACGGACACTCACTGTCCTGAAAGCCTGTATCCGCGAACAAGCTCAGCGAGTTGCGTCCTTCAGAAAACACCATATGACTTTTGAGGATTTTGGTCTGGATAAGGAAGGGCGAGAGGTAAGAACCTGCAAGCCGAATATACGTCTTCCCCAGGATTTCGTTCCAATCGATCTGCTTTTCAGGGAATTTCTGCTTCTTGAAGATACCGAAAACGATGGTTAAGTTGTGCAAGTTCAGGAAGAAACTGAGGAGTTCGGGACTGTTGGCGGAGTCCACAGGAGGCACGCGCACTTCTTGCAGTTCACAAATGTCACTTTGCAGTTTCGCCATAATCGGACTCGTATTAATGAGAGACTTCAGCGTAGTCCGTTTTTCCCTCATGACCAGACACTTTGGCTTCGCAGTTCTGATGGATTCAATGAGGGATATAAGCGTTTCCATGAGACTTTCGACGACAAGGCTCATTTGTCTCGCGACCCCGGACCAAGCCATGGACTCGTTTAGTGAGTCGGGCTTGATGACGAGTAAGTTTTGGACGTCGACCGGCTTGTGTCCGAATTGGTCCATGGTGCCACGTCGCTTGAGGCCTTTTTTGCTGCCTGGAGTCATTTCTCCGGGGTTAATGGGCGGGAATGGGCCTGCGGGCTGGGAGAGGAAGGCAGGGCCGAAGTCTCTGATGAACAAGTCTTTGACCTTCTTGAGGATGTCATTGGCTCTGCCGTGGTAAGGCTGCATGCTCTGCAGGAGCGAGGGACTGTCTTTGCCCAGGTTCTCCAGCATCTGAGTGAAGCGGTAGGCAGGGAGCGAGTGTTCATTCAGCTGATACGCCTTCAGCACTAACTCCAAACGGTCAATTTCCGGCCTTCCCATGAACTCATACACATAGGACAGGAGAATGTAGTGCTGCCAGTGTGTTTCTCTATCAATTTCCCCTTGCAGCCACTGCTCCAACTGCCTCCATGCGTTAATCGTAAGTATCTTCCCATGCGGCACCGTGTTAATCACAAACTTGCAGAAGCGAATGAGTCCGTCTGTGCCGTATATGAGGTTGTCGTTGCCATCAGAAGCCTCTTCAGACCGAGTAGAGGTGAAATCTAAAGGGCCAGAGCCTTGCTCTCTGCTGCCAAAGCGTCTGCCAAAGCGGGCTTCTGGAGGCAGACTAGCGGGTCTTTGCGGCCCGAGCATCTCAAATAAGCCTGTTTCTGACTGAAAATAAGGTAATTTGTCCAGTAGTTCGTAGGTCTGCTCCCAGTACCTCACCCGCTCCTGTGGAGATATGTTTTTGTCCTCTTCCTGGATAGTGTCCAGCTCTCCCAGTCTCGGAGACATGGCTAACAATGCGAAAAACTCCTTCGGCTCATAGAGCGGTTTTAGCTCAATTGTGACTGAGTCACTAGTATAGCCCTGACTGCCCTGCTCTACTCCATGTCTCTTCTCCGCAGGGTACATTTTCTCCAGCATCATATTGAAATTGGCTGTATTGGACTCGTCAAAGGTCGTGCTGTCGCCTACAAAGTCCGCGAATAGACTGGTTTCCACGACATCTGTCCAGAACTTCGAGGCTTTGCACTTGGGGCGGTCGCACTTGGTGAGGTACATGATGAAGTTTTTGTGTGTGAATTCGTACTGCAGTTTGTCGGTGTCGTGGATGATGCAGGCTTGGTAGTGCTGCAAGTTGCTCAGGAAGACGTTAAGGAAGGCAGTGCGGAACAAATTGCCTTTGGCCTCATCATCCAGTTTGGGCGTGTGCGGCGGAACGGATATTCTCGCCCTGTCAATATGCTGGTACTTCTGCATTTTGATGGCGAACAACTCGGACCTCAGTTTGGCCTCTTCCTTGCAGCAGATCCTGGGCATCTTCCCGCAGTTGAAGTCGCCTGAGTCCAAGTCCAGCACTATGGCGGAAGAGGCGAGAACTACGACTTCCTCGAAAGTGATCAGTTGGCTGTTGACGCCCATTAAGTAGGGCACTGGCGCTTCCAGACAGTTGGTGTCTCCTACTACTGGGATGAACACATGACTCCACTTCAAGGGATATATCAGCATTCGGAGGGCTTCACAGACTGCGAACTGGACATAGTTCTGCTTGGACATTATGATGATTTGGCGTTCCAACAGCATGCCCATCCATATATCAATGATTTTGCCCATATCCACAGTTTCCATCAGTAGAGTGATGCAAGGCTCGTGATGGGGCAGTTCAGCCCAACGGTCCGCAGGGAACCGAATCGCCTTATCGCCCACCATTATGTCCATATTAGTGTACTTCGGCGGGTACATTACGTCGTTTATGAGGAAAAGGACATAGCGGACGAACTCAGCATTGGCAACAGCATGCGCTTCTTTTAGTCCGTATATCCCTCTGCAGCGTCGCTTGATATTGAACAAGTAGTCGTAGAGTGCTTCGAGGAGTTGACGGAAAGAGTGGTCGTGTTGCTGCTTGGTGAGCAAGCAAAGCACTACAGGGACATAGATGGAGGCGGGTTCTGCAGGCAGAAAGGGACTGCTGGCCTCTGCGGGAACTATAGGCTGCGATATGGACTTCTTGTTCTTGCGGAAGAAGGAGGAGTTGGTCTCCGTCGTCGAAGACTCAAAGACGATTTCAGGGTTGATCCGCTCATAAATCTTCAAGCAGTGCAGCCAAGACCTGCGTCTATCCTGGTCCGTCAACGTAAACGAATAGTTGAGTGCATACCTAGGCTTCGAGCTGAACTGAATACTGCCTTCCGGGAAGATGAGCTGAATAGCACTTACAGAGGGAATGGAAAGGAAGGGGTTGTCCTCCTTAGGCGGCTCAATGGAGCTGATGAGAGAGATGAGTTCAGGCTGGATTTCCCGCTTGTTTTCTATGAGGTGAGCTGAGTGGGCTTTACTCTGCAACTTGTCTGCGGAGGCGCCAATGATCATGAAGGCTTCACAGAGTTTGATCGAGGGCGCCTCGTCATCGGAGAGCAGTTCTGCCATTATATAGGCAGTGTGGGAGCAACGAGACTAACCGATTTCTACATGGACTACAGGCTTTGCTTCTTCCTCTTGGCAGTTCTCTATCCCATCACAGAGAATCGCTAGGTAGTTCATATGAGTTCCCTATTGGTGGAGCAGTGCAGGTGAATTAGCAATTCTTACGTACAGCCTAGAGCGAAAAGGCATCCGCCTTCCACAGTTGCTTCTGCGGCACTGGCGCCAGTGTCTCCGCCTTGAACTCGAAGCACTTCCGTACCATCCCCGGGTGCACCGTTTCCGGCGCCTGCGCACCGCCATACACCTTCACAAGTCCCGCAGGACTCTGTCGATACAGGCCCTCGACCTTCTGTCTGCGCATTAGAATGGACAGACGGGGAGTGCCGCTGGTGTCAATGAGGTGCAGCAGTTCCTCTCGCTGCTGCAGGTCTGTGACGTACTGCCGCACTGCCAACTTCATAGCCAGACGGTTGTTCGTGCAGGAACTGTGTTCAGTCTCGCTTCCGCCGTCTTCCAGGTCTGCCTTAGGCGTCGCTTTCGCCTCTAACTGCGTCAAAACCTCCACCAGACGACGATGTCTGTTTTCCAACTGCTTCACTCGCAAGGCTTCCCGCTCTGCTTGTATCGTTTTCATCGCTTCCTCCAGCTTCTCTGCCAGACTAGCATCTGTTAGTGTGGGACTGCGGTCACTCAGCAGCCCGGGTGTCTGGGGGGACGAGGAGTTCCTGGGTCTGGGCAGGACCTCCGCAGAGTCTGAGTCTGGGCCGGAGCCTGGAAGGCTGAAGGCAGGAGGACTGCGGGCTGCAGCGAGGTCACATTTAAGGACCTTGGAGGCTTTCTTAAGGATGCCTTTGATAGGTCGACGGCTGAGTGGCTCAGACCTGTGCAAACTGCTCATATTGTTTATCCGCTGTTCGGGAAGTCGCAGTTCGCCATGTAATAATGGAGGGTGAGAGGCGGCTGGAGGAGCAGGGCATGGACCTGCCCAACTTCCTTCTGCGGCCTGACTCGCTCGAGTGGGAATTCAGTGAAGGTGCGGAGCCCCTACCCTTCGCGCATGCATTCCTTCGGAAACTGGCCCAGGCTGCCAAGCGCAAAGACACAATCGACCTCCTCTTTCTCTACGACTTCGAGTTTTCCAAACTGACTGAGCACTTCTTCACCCAGTCTCCCTGGCCCACCCCCTCCTCCCTAGCGGCTGACATCCCTGAAACCAGCAAAGAAGTGCTGTGTCTCTACTCGGAACTGTACTACCGCTACGTCCACTCCCGAGCACAGGCCTCTGCTGATCAGCGCAAGCAGTCCTACGCGAACTACTGCGAGTTCTTCGATACGCGGCTGGACTATGGGGAGCAGGATGCACTGATGCTGCCTTCGCAGTGGGCGTGGGATGTAGTGGATGAGTTCGCATACCAGCTGCAGGCGTATTGGCAGCAAGAAAGCGGGCAAGAGACGGGAGTGTGGCAGGCAGATGAGGTGTTGACGTACTTCCGCAAGTTGGTGCAGTCCTCCGGAGTGGTCAGTAGTGGGCGTCTGCGTGAGCCTCGAGCCGGCCAGACCGCCCTGCACAAGTTAATGGGGTATTTTGCATTGGTGGGACAAGTGCGAGTACTGGCTCAGCTCGGAGACTACCAGAAAGCCATTTCCACAGTGGAATTCCTCAGTGAAGAGGCCTTGTCCGCCTACAGCGCCTTTCCCCCGGCCTACATTTCCCTCCTGCACCACCTAGGCTTCAGTCTTTTGATGCTGAACCGCTACTATGACGCTCAGTTGCTGCTGTACAGAGCCGCCTGCTTCATTAGCAGGATCAAGCAGTACCTCACTCGCTCCTACCAGTACAACATCACGATGAAGAAGCTTGACCAGATCTGTGCACTGCTGTGTGTTGCGCATGTGCTCAGTCCTTGTTTGTCTCACCACCAAGTCAAAGGACTGGTGTCGGAGCGACTGGCGGATAAGCTGGTACGACTGTCTACTGGGGATAATGCGGCTTTGTTCGAGGAAGCGTTCCTATTCGGGAGTCCGAAGAGCATCAAAGTGCCTACTAAGGCAGGGACTGAGCCACTGGTGCAGTTCAGAGAATCGGTGGAGCGGTATTTACCCGGAGTGCGGCTATTGAGTTTCCTGCGGATCTACCGAAGTCTCAGTGTGGACAAGTTGGCTCAGCTGCTAGGCACTTCTGCTGCAGGAGTGAAGGACTTGCTTTCCACTCAGGCAGGCCTGAGGACGCAAAAGACAATGCGAAGTGGGCTGATGGAGACTGCGAATGCAGATTTGAGCACAGCGAAGGCCAATCTGCAGGGAGAGGAAGTGGTTTTAGTGGAAGCCGAGGCCGCAGAGGACCCGAAAAGCTTCTTCACAACGCAGAGCCAGCTGCTACACCAGCTGCTCCTAAAGTAGTCAATCCGCTTAGTTTCGAAGACGTCCTTGAGGAAGTCCTTTATGCCTGATTGAAAGTGGTCAAGCACCAGGAGAGGGTCGAAGGCCTGGATCTTGGCAGCCGCACTTCCCAGTTCCTTCAATCGCTTGAGCCTGGCAGGGTTGTGCAGCGCTTCTAGGACTGTCAGCGCCTCGGCAAGGATGGACTTGAGGCGGTGGACTGCATTGTGGAATTCGCCTGCGGATTGGAGCAGGGCGGTCTTGTTGAAGGCCACGACAGCGGAGATTTTGCGGATGTCGATGACTCGCATGTCTGCGTTTTTGCTCAGGTGGTGGAGGTAGGCATCCACGATGACTGGCAGTTTTGCGCAGTTGCAGGCCTGAGGGAAGTACCGCTCCACTTCCTTCAGCATCACCAGCAATTCACCCGCCAGTGAGTCCCAAAGCACCCATGCTCTCTTGCTTTCACTGTGAGTCAGCCCAAACCGCGCCACTTCCAACCCCGGCAGCACACGAGTCGGTCTCGCCGGCAAACCTGACGAGTCCAAGTCAGCAATCACCGCAATCAGTGTGGCTGTGAGTGCTCTGGCTACAGCCCCTGGCACTCCCTTGTGTCCGCCTGCTACTGTTTCAAACGTGTCAATTGCTATTAGCATCGTGCCGCAGTCTCGCTGGAAGGCTTTGAGAGTAGTGTCAGCCTCCATATAGAGTGCGTCTAGCTCGGGAACGGAGGTCGCTGCGAAGGCGCCAAGGTTCCTTTCCAGCCGGTCTGCACTACTCTGACACCCCATTAACCCTACTAAGTCTGAGTCCACGCTTCCCCCAGACTGGCAGGAGGGGACAAGTTCCGAAGCGTAGCAATGCGCAGAAGACTCCTAGGGTGGCTTTTCACTCTGGAAGGCGCTCTTCTGGCCGACTTCAGCAGCGCACGCACTCTTTCAGTCTCTTTCCCATTTCGCAGAATTTGCTCACTTTGCAGGCGCACCAGGAACTTGTCCACCGAATGGTCTCGGGAAAGGCTGGGAGACTGCTGGACAGTCCTGGGGTTGCAGTGGAAAACAATAGGCCGCAAATGGTCTAAGTTGGTGGCGGCGCGGAGCAGGGATTTCTCTCTGGGTCTCACTAGGACGGGACGGCGGACGCTGATTAGGCTTTCGAAATGGTCTCGGGGGTTGCTGCGCCGTGGGACTGACTGAAATAGTTGGAAGTTGCGGCTTTGGGCTGGACGAGGGTTCACTATTGGCTCATAGGTGGCTCTGGAAGATTGGTATATTCCCAAAATATGCTGAATAGGCATGAAATCCCTCAATTTTTCAGGTCTTTCCGCCTTCCAAAGGCCTGCCGAGCGACCAGCATTGCTCAGTTTCGTGGGCTTTCCAAGGAAGTCGCCTCTCTCTTTCCCCCTGCTTTCCCCTGCGCCCGCTGCCCACAACCACGCCCTGTCCACCATTACGCCCAGTGCTTAGTCGGAAAGTAAATAAAGACATGGGCGCTGTGACTTCACTGATTTACGGGCCGGAGAGGCCTATGCGGTATCACCTCCGCGGACTGGGGAACAACCAAAATGGACAAATTGGGACTACGGGAACTCCTTTGAAGGATGCGGACTATGTGAGTGCAGTGAGCGCGGGCGTGGACCATAGTCTAGCTCTGAGTTCACTGGGGGAAGTGTTCGCCTGGGGCTGCAACACCTTTGGTCAACTGGGAAATGGGGCGATTAACTCCGCAGAGGCTAAAACATGCATTACCGCGCCCTGTACTGTGCGAGTCAGAGAACTGGGTGTGGACGTGGTGATTGCCAAGGTCGCGGCTGGCTTCGGCCATAGCGCTGCAATGAGCCGGGAAGGACTGCTGTATACGTGGGGTCTAGGGTCGGAGGGACAGCTGGGGTATGAGTTGCCAGCGACTAGCTCCTACTTGCTGGCTTGTGGTCGGGAAAGGTGCCAACTAGTGCCGAAGCTGGTGTTGGGAGTCACTGCAGTGGAAGAGGTCGCTTGTGGCAAGAACTTCACCCTCATCTTAACCAGTGCCAAGCGAGTCTTCGCCACAGGGTCTGGCAATTATGGAGTGTTGGGAAATGGAAGGCGCAGTGTGCAGTTTGGATTTCGCGGGGTTGTTGATGGCTTAGAGGACAGGAAAGTCTCGAAAATCGCCTGTGGATGGAGTCATTGCTTGGCCGCTGTCCAAGGCACAGGGGTTTTCATGTGGGGAAACCCTTACTACGATATCGATGAAGAGCAAGAGGACATTGCAGCTCCGATATTAGTGCTTCCAGTGCGGGAAGAAGTGATTTCCATAGCCTGCGGACAGAACCACAGCGCGGCAGTGCTAAAAGACCTCGCCAGCCGCACTACTCTCTACACCTGGGGCTCTAACTCCTACTTCCAGCTGGGGTACGAGGAGGAGGACTTGGTGCAGGCGCCCAGGCCAGTGTCCTTCTTGCAAAGTCACGAAGTTCGCTGTGTGGCCTGTGGCTGGAACTACACAGCTGCAGTCCTCAGTGACGGGAAACTGATTGGCTGGGGAGGGAACAAGTACTACCAATTCGGCATAGACAAAAGCAGCGAATTCCCCGCTCCGGTGTCTACAGATGGTCCAGTGGAAACAGCAGTGAGCGGCTACTCCCACCTGCTGCTCCTCACACTGCCTACAGTGCGCAAGCAGAAGAGAACGGCTACTAGCACTACTTCGATGGACCGGATTTACATGGACGGCCTCCATTCGAAGGAATAAAACTAGCCTTATTTGCGAGGGATGTCCAATAGCTTGGGCTCCAACTTGAGTTCTCGGTACCCCACCAGCAGCGCCACAGGGCTGATTAGAGCCACACAGCCGATAATAAGCCACATGATTCCACAGCCTGAGCCTCCGTCCTCTGGACACAAGCCCCACAGTAGGAAGCCTGACATGATGCCTGCCACTATCATTGACAGGAATAAAGGACTGGAGGCCAGGGCCATGAACGTCCCTTCCATGCCTTTGGGCGCCAAGGAAAGAGTGTAGTCGTACAGGCGAGGGTTCCACATGCCTTCGCCGAGCGAAATGCACACCACGAACAGCACACAAGTGTAGTACGTGCATCCGAACAGTAGAATGAAGCAGGAAAGACCACTGATGGTAGAGCCAATGATCATGATCCAATAAGGCGACAGGATGAAGGCCAGCGGAGTGAAGATAATCGCTGAAATTACAAGTACAAAGGGATGCACAGCCAGCACCAGTCCAAAGTGTGCATCGTCCCCCATCTCCCTGCGCATGTAGCGAGGGAAGGTGACGTCCAATTGGCGGTAGGCAGCCTTCACGAAGACTAGAATAAGCACCACAATCAGCAGGATTTTGAACTGAAAGCGCTTCGCAACTCGCCTGAGCATATCCCAGTACTCAGTCTGCTGGTGGTGGTTGATAGGCTCTCGCTCTGCTGTTTCCTCCACGTCTATTTCTTGCAGGAAAAAAGCCACTATGCTTGTGCTGAAACTCAGCACTGCGCCTGCTAGGATGATCACTCGGTAGATGGAAAAGCCTCCTACGGAGTTAGTGTTGGTGATCAGGACATCAACCAGCACTGCAGCGAATGCAGAGGCTCCGTGGACTGCTACGTACAGGAGGGAGTAGGCTGTGCTGCGCTGGTCTGCATGAGTGTACTTCTTGACTCCCACCTTAGTGACCGGGATGGCAATGCCACTGCCCGTTGACATGATAAGCAGCAGTCCCATGATCGCCACGAAGGCAGTGGGCGCTAGGCCAATCACCACCCCCGCCACACCCAGGATCACTCCAGCCAATTGAAAGCAAATCTTCACTCCGAACTTGTCAGGCACTGAGCCTTCCATTATCGCAGCCAGCGCAAAGGTCAGGCCCATGGCTCCGTACACCATTCCCGCTACCAAGTCCGACACTCCCAAGTCTTCGGTTAGGAACAGCACGATCACGATTGACGCCAGGAAGAACCCGAACCCGTACAGGAAGGCGATCAGGTACATTACCCACAGACTGCGGGGGCCTGCTCTCAGCACTGCGAAGTCCTTTTGAAACTTACTCCACTCATACTTCAGCGACCCGTCCGAGGTCTTCGGAGCTTCTTCCACCAAGGGTGTGCCTTCAGACGCCATGTAGCTGTGGATCCGTTATTACCATGGCTTATTATAAAGCTAGAGCGCGGCTATAAGCTTGTTCAGCTTCCGTAGGAGCAGGGCTCGGTCTTGGGGCTGGGGCAGAGGGAGGCAAAGCTCCTTGGCTCCTGTTATAAGACTGATACTGTCCTGGGACTCGTAGGCGCACTGGATTTTTCGAGTTGGCACCTTGTTGTCCAGTTTCCCATTGCGAAACACATACAACTTCTCCACGAATAGCACTAGCAAGTGCTCAGATGTCTCTGACATGCTTTCGACTACACAGAGCAAGCGGTATCTGGACTTTTGCTTGCGGAAAAAGCCATAGAGCACCGCAGCATCTAGGGCACTAAACTCCTTGACTGTGCCTTGCTGGTCGTAAACAGCTCTGGGGTACCTGCGTCTCGTATCTCCCCCGCTCTTCTTAGTGCCGTTTATGAGTCCCTCCACTGTAGTGCTCCCCAGGTCTAGCAGCCCTACTACAGGCCTGGCCAGCAGTCCAGAGACTCCCTGGTAGCTGCCTTTTAGCAGGCCGCCTAGGCCACTCCTTTGTGCACCGCGGATTGGCTTGACTACCAGTCCTGCGACCCCCTCTCCAACGCCTTTCAGCAGGGCTCTGGCTCCATAGCCCACTCCTTGAAGCAGGTTCTTCGGCCGGAACTTGATTTTTTCTCTTTGATGCTCTCTGACCGCCTCACTGCCTTGCGTGACAGCCATGAGTCCAGTGGCCAAGCCGCGACTGAGCCGAGACACTGTGCCCACTGTGAGGTCCATAGTGCTGGACAGGACACTGCGCACACTGTCAGCTTGGCTGAAGTGGTTGAGCATGCCCAGGGGGTTGCCCACTAGGTCTGAGTACCCGATTAACTTCAGCACTGAGCGCTTTGCATCCGCAATATAGAAGTCCTGCAGTGTCTTTTGGATTTGGCCTCTAGTGCCTGACAAGTCCGTCATGTACAGACCTTCCAGCTCTATCGGGACTCCGTCAATATTGATTGGCACAGTGCCTAAAGCAGTCAGAAACCAGGCTAGACTCTCCTCATCGCCTGGATAAGGGTCTTTTACATGCTTAAAATGCACTTCAACCTCTAGTTTCTGTATCAATATTTGCTCAATATACACCATTTTGTCGACTTCAGATGCTTTCGTCCAGCCCGGAGTCACAGTGAGCACCTCTCCCCCAGTTTCAAACAACTCCGCCAGCTTGCCCTTCCTATACGTTTTCAAAGTCACATGCAAACGAGTCCACAGGTCCAGCACCTGCTGAACCAACGGACTTTCCAGCTTGCAGACCAGTCGACTGACCTCCAACGTGAGCGATTTGAAGCAAGGCAGGTCAAAGCGGCCTGGAGCAGTGGCGGTCACGGAGGCTTGGAGACTGGGAAAGGCCTGGTGCAGGCTGCGGAGAGCCACAGGGAAGTCAGACCTGGCCAGGTATTGGTTGTCTGCTTGGATATGCGTGATTTGCAGGCGGTACAAGTTCTCGAGTGGACTGCGGAGTATAGTCAGCTTCACATGGTCTAGAGTCAGGTACACCAGTTCAGTAGTGAAGGCGGGAGCGTTGGCCACTAGGGAAAAGCCGAGTCTGGGCAGGGCGACTTCTAGCACTGACAGCACTTCTGAGGGCGCGGAGTCCTCTGCAGAGTCGCACAGGACCAAAGTCTTGCTTATCCCTGTGCGCACGATGCGTAGGTAGGCGCTTTGTCCTGTGTTCCCACTACGAGAGAGCAGAATTAGGTTGTCTCCTTGCAGTTCGCTGAAACTTAGCTGAGTTGTGTACATAGCTATGAGGCTTGCAGGGTGGCTGCCGGCATACAGCACTTTCAACTCCAACAGTTGAGGGTGTTTGGGACATCTCCAAGCGAAGCGAGAACTATGGCCTGGGGATAGTATGGGCCAAAAGCAGTCTTCTCTCACTTGTCGGAACATAAGGGAGAGGGATTGGGACTGGTTGAGGACCTGGTAAGCTGCCTGGTCCTCTGGCTCTTCCTCTAGAGTGAAAATGGAGGAAATGCCGTCGACCACACTGCTAATTCGGATGTAGGCCACTTCCCCGCCCTCATTTTCACACACCAGGGTAAAGGCTCCTGACAGAGTGAGTGGAAACGGCTGCGACCACATCCACTTCTCAAACTGGTCCAACAGCCCTGCAGAGTCCCCCAGCAGGATCTGAATATCCTCTGGCAGTTCACCATCCGTCCAATAGATGGGAGAGCGTTCTCCAGCCTGAATAGGGTAGAAATGCTGCTCGGTGCCCTGCTGTCTCACAGTCAAGTCTCTCTGCAGTCCATTCACTAGGATGAATCTAGGCGCCACTGTCACTATTTTGGTGTGGATATACTCCTCAGGAGTGGCCCAGGACACTTCTACCTTGTACGCAAGTGAGTAGTTCATGCCGTCGTCCAGTCGCAGGTCAATTGCGCTCTGCAGCCCAGCGGTTTTCACCTTAAACGGGACTTTGCGGGAGTCGTCGAGACTGAGACGGAGACTGGAAGAGGAATTGGCCAGAACGACTTCACTCCCAATCCTTTGTCCTGCCACAGAGCTGCTGTTTTTGTAGTAAAAGGCGAGAGGCAGGTAGGTCTGGTTCAATATGATGGTTTGACAGTAGAGGGAAAGACGTCGGTTGCCCACATCCGCGAGTTCTAAGTTGACCTTCAGCACTCCCCCGCTGCCCTGCAGCTCCAGACTCTGGCTCCTATTCCGTTCCTTGCGTGAAAAGACGGAAAACGGCTTCCTCAGTGTGAAGCCCGGAACCACAATCACGCACTTCGTCGTGCCCATCGAAGCACTGAAGCCATGCTCATGGTAGTAAGCCCCTTTCCCTACGATAACATCAGCAAACCCCTGCTTCTTACTAGTCAGTGACAAGTTGACAGTCACAGGCAGGAAGTTGCGAATCAGCAGTGGCGCCAAGACCTGCACCAGCACTCCACTCGCCCTTTCTTCCCTGTGTAAGTGCAGGCTGAACTGACTAGTCGTCAGGTCTGTCTGCCTAGTGCTTACATTTCCCTTCAGTAGGTCGGGAATGCTCACACTCATTGAGTACTCGCAGGTACCTTGCAGGGGAACGAAATCGAGACTGCCGCCGCACTCTAAAGGCAGTCCGCAGGTTTCGTTTTGGTAGAAGTGGAATGTGCGTTTGTCGTCGGTGATGAGGCGGAAGTCCATTGCGGTCTTGTTGAGGAAGGCGAGAGGGGACTGGAGGAAAAGGACTCTGCGTCCTTCTGAGTCTCTAGTCAGAGAGACCTGAATGGTCTTTTGCGAGTGATAGCCAAGCGTCTGAACTCGGAATTTGGTCAAAGAAATATCAGGCAGCTGGACTCTGTCTCCACTTGACAGCTCTAAAAACACAGAAACACAGTGGGAACCAGGTGCAAGCGATAAGAACTCCTCATAGGAACTGACCTCCAACTCCTGCTTCCCCCCACTTTCAACCGGAACCCGCACTCCTGCATACTCCACCAGCACTCGATACCCTGTGCCATTCTTGACCAGCAGCAGTTCACCTCCAGTCCGCTTGGCCAGCCGGTCTGCACTCCACAGCATGCTTGCTCGACAGAGAGAGTCCAGCACTCCCTCGGAAAGCGTCACTTCCACCCCTCCGTCTTCCTCGCCAATGCTTACTTGCACTACTTCTTGCTGCCGCCCAGCCTCGTTCCTCATCACTGAGAGGAGACAGTGCACTGGCTCGATCACTGGCTCCCAGTGGTCTTGTCTGAGGTTGTAGGCCTTCAGAGCCCAGTAAATGGCCAAGCGCGCGTCAAAGCCCGTTGGCAACTGATGCGACTCCAAGGAAAGCTCAGGCAGCAGGACATGAATCAAAGGAAAAGCGCCCGAATTCGTTTGATTTACCAGCAAAAGAGTGGATTTCCCAAACGCAACTTCCACAGTGCTGAGAAGCCGAGTCTGCGGTGCGCTTTCCTTGGCCGGAAGTGAGGGAAGCAGGGGCGTCTGTGTGCGCTGGGCTTGATATAGCAGGGAAACAAGCCAAATGTCCTGTAGAGACAGAATTAGATTCGCGCCTTCACAGTGCCAATTCGAGTAGTTCTCTGCCCAGTGGGAGTCCCAGACTTGCCTAAAGTCCCATAGGACTGATATAGGGTTGGAACACAGGGAAAGACTAGGTACCTGGGGAAACTCAGTAGGCGAAATACGATCAAATTTCACTATTTCCGCACCTGCAACTGCCACTATCCGCGAAACCGCCCTTTCCACCCTGTCCCTACTTTCCCTCAACTCCACTTCGCCAACTTTCTCGAGCCTGAACTCCACTTCGCTCACAATCACTCCGATTCCTATGGGCAAAGTGGACATTTGCAGGGCTAAAATGGCAGTTTCCACCTTTAGAGTCAGCTTTAGCTCTGGGGCAGTCCATGATTCGGGCAAGTGCCAAAATGTGTCCTCGGCCCTGGGTCTCAGTTTGGTCAAGTAGTCGAAGGGGGTTTCAGGGTCGGTGACAGTGTATTCAGGGAATGCATGTGCTGAAAAGACGGAAAAGGCGGAGAAAAGCCGAAAATCGAGAAGGCAGAAAGGCTGTAAGAGCGAGATTTGCAGCTTTTTGGCGGAGTTCCAGGCTTTGGACATGGAGAAGAGAAGAGAATGGGGGCAGTTCCCCCTAGTTGCAAGGACTGGGTGCTCGATATAGAGGCTTTCTTGTTGAACTATACCCCAGGAACTCTCTAGTAGTCCTATTTGCAGCTTTTCCCCCGCCACTTCCAGCTGCATGAAGAAGTCATTGTGTCGCTTTAGTTTCATTTCCAACTTCCCTATCTCCACTTTAGCGAATTTGTGCTTATCCACGTCCATTTCCACCCCGAAACTATCAGTCTCTAGTTGAAATTCCAGGAAAACTCCCAAGTGCGCAGGGTCACTATACACCGAAGCAGGGGCCAGCGCCTGCTCATTGACCAGCCTTTCCACCTTGTCGTCATAGGCGAAGTTCATGTTGAAGAGCTGGAGCAGGAGGTGAAGTTGGACTGGACTGAGGGAAACTGATAGGCTGGGGGCCTTCATAGTGAGGAGAAAGCGTCTGTCGATGGAGGGACTTTGGCGCAGTGCAGATGGGAGCACGCAGCGTTCCAAGGTGAACAGGAAGTCGAAGGAGTGGAAAAGTGCACACTGGGAGTTATCATCGATAGTCACTTTGGAGGCTTTGTAGGTCTGCAAGTCCATCCAAACCGCTTCGTCTCCGCTCCTTGTGAAGGACTGGTAGTGGTCGTTTTGCATGCTGATTTCCTCTGCAGAGACTAAGAAGTAGCTGGCGAAGCCGGGTCTTGGGGGCATGCTTACCTTCACATTGGCGAGTCGCAGGGAAATGTGGGTGAAGCGTTGAGGCAAGGGGGTGGGGCAGGGGAGTTTTTTGGCCTGAGCGTACTGGGCAGCGCGGGCGCTAATGTAGCTACTTACTCTTTGTCGAAAA
>Ga0247837_1003584_pt1 | contig 26735 bp, 19 predicted proteins | sample LaCtaG_2_FD_187115 | JGI IMG/M metagenome (GOLD analysis project Ga0247837, IMG submission 187115) | Freshwater microbial communities from meromictic Lake La Cruz, Castile-La Mancha, Spain - LaCruzMarch2015_14.5m | ecosystem: Environmental > Aquatic > Freshwater > Lake | place: Spain: Castile-La...
AGCCTGAAAAGGACCAGTTTCCTCGCTTCAGAGAGACCGTTTCCGGGCTGATCTCCGCCATATCCCAGAAATCTACCTACAAATCCCTCATTTTCCTCTACCTCATAGCCGCTTCAGTGCCAAACATATTGACCGTAATGCAGTACTTCCTCATTAATGAGCGCCACTTCAGCAACCACTTCCTCTACCTCATCAACGGCACCAGCGGACTTTCCAGTCTAACGGCGGCTGCGATCTTTTCGCATTGGCTCAAGAACTGGACGCTGCGAAGTGTACTAATATGTGGGCAAATTCTGCTGATTTGCTGCAGCTTGCTGGATCTGTGTCTGATTCTGGGCTATAACCGCTACTTGTACCTGCCAGATGAGCTGTTCTACGCAGGCAGCGCATACATTGCGACCTCAATATCGGGGGCGTTCATCCACTTTCCTGTACTAGTGATAGCAGCGCAGCTTTGTCCTCATAACCTGGAGGCCACCATGTACGCCTTTGTGACTTCCGTCATTAACTTCGGAATGTACACTTCAGAGCTCTTCGGCTCAGCGGTGACTCAACAAATTGTGCCGGTTTCAGGCCAATATAAGAACCTTTACCAGTTTCCTATACTGCAAATGGCCTGTGCGTTTGTGCCTTTGACGCTTTGGGGACTGTTGCCTAAGAGAAAGAAGTGCTCTGAGCAAGGAAAGGGGGAGTAGGTAGGATTGAGCCGATTTTTACTCGTAAATAGTTAAAATTCGGGCTACTATTGCAGTTTTCGTAGAAGTTACTAAAAGATTATGCTGGAAATATGCAAATTCCCCACAGAATCATAAAATCTCCCATTTCCCCTTATTTGATGGTGTTTTAAAGTGTATAGTGCAGGAAATAAGTATTTACAATATGCTAGGCTGTTAGGACAGCTGAATAGCCAGACTTTGCTCAGCGGGTCTCCTGATGACTTCCATATCTTCGTAAATGTCAGGGGTGGAGAAGATCACTCTGGGGCCTGGAGCGTCTGAGTTGGGCGGCTCCAGAGTCATGGCTTTGGGGTTTTCCGTGTAAATGGAGCTGTCCATCTTCACACTTGTAAGAGTCTTGCGCAGCAGCTCTTCCTCCATGGTCTTTTTGTTAATTTTCCTCGGAATTAGCACGTCGCCGTTGTGGATCCAGGCGTGGTTGAGCGCCTGATCCACTGTCAAGCGCGTTTGCGTGTCCTTTTGGATGGTTTTCTGCAGGAAATCTAGGGCATAGGGCGTTAATTTGTCCCAATACGGTCCTGACAGGTCCAAATTCGCCTCAATAGTCTTCTGAATGAGTATATGTCGGTCCTTACTGTCGAAAGGCAGTCTGCCCCTGAGCATCAAATAGGTAACGATGCCAATACTCCACAGGTCTACGGGCTTGCTGTAGGGCCGCTGCATCAGGACCTCAGGGGCTACGTAGGCTAGAGTGCCGCAGGCTGTGCGCAGGGTGTCGTTCGGCCCTACAAGCTTAGAAAGTCCGAAATCCGCCAGTTTGATTGTGGGGATTTCGGAGTCGTCGGTCAGAAGGATGTTTTCAGGCTTGATGTCCCTATGGACAATCCCCACATCATGCAAGTACTTGACAGCGTCCAGCAACTGTCTAGCAATAAAGAAACTCGTATACTCACTGAGCACCTTTTTCTGCCTAATCCGGTCGAACAGCTCCCCGCCCTCCACCAGTTCCATGATAAGGTACATCTTCTGCTTGTCCTCAAACACTTCCTTCATTTGAACCACATTGTTATGGTTCAAAAGCCGCATAATCGCCACTTCCGAGCGCATCATTTCCCTCTCCTGCTCACTTAATCGCTTCTTGTCCACCACTTTCACCGCCCACTGCAGGTTCGAACTCAGCTCCACAGCCATAAACACGTCCGAAAACTTCCCTGTGCCCCTTTTCTCCTTGAACTCGTAGTACTCCTCCACCTTCCTCGTCTTCGCAGCCTGCACCAGTCTATGTCGCCACCCATTCCGCTCCTCCTCACTGCCACACCACATCGTCACTTCCTTAAACCCTCCGAATTGGTGGGTGATTTCCAGTCCGAATTCGGCGTTTTCCCCTGCGATTGCCTCGATAAAGCAGCCTTCTAGGAAAACTACGGAGTTGGGCATTGCGGAGGAGGAGGTGAGGTAGGAGAGCAGCATGTTGTTTTTCAGGATTACGAACATCTTTGCTGGGGGCTCGCTGCCGTCCTTCGTTCTAAGCGTCATCCAGCCTGCCTTTTCAATCATACTCTGCGCATTTGTAGTGGATTGAGGCGTGGTAACCAGCAAACTTGTGACTTCCGGCGGAGCAAAGAAGCCAAAGCAGTTATTTTTCTTTTTCCGCCGATACGTGCGCTTATAGTCCGATAACTCCTCTGTAAGTCTGTTAGCGGACCACATTTCTTCCCTGAAAGTAGCCACAAAGACCTCCATTATCCTCGGATTCGTCTGCACGAATTTCACAAATTTCTCATAGTCCAAAACAGTTTCCGCATGCAAATCCGCCAAAATTTTATCCACGAAAATGCTGACTTTTTCCTTAGTTCCGAAATCGTCCCTTTTTAGCAATGCAGCAGACGACTTCCGCTCTACTTTCTTACTCAAATCCGGGGTCATTAGCTGTGACCCGCGAGGACTGAGTTCCCGAGTGTCTCTGATGCTCACAACTTCTTTACTTTCTTCTGCACCGTCGGAGGCTTCGGAGTTGGGGGAGCCGCGCATGGTGTGTTTGTAGGTGTTGTACATCTGAGTGGGAAGTACCATGGATACGAGTTCCGCTTTGTCCAGGAGTCCGTCCCCATTCAGGTCGTAGAGGGAGAATAGGAAGCGTAGGCGCTTTTCCTCGCTGCCGCGGCAGCAGAGAGCCATGCCTTGAATGAAGGCTTCGAAGTCAATGCTGCCCTGCATTTTCACGTCGAACTTTTCGAACAGACGTTCTCCCCAAAGGCCCTAAGTAGAGCGGACAGGTAAGGGAAAGAATTGCAGAAAAGTGGTTTTGTCCACAGCAGAGCCGCCAGAACGACTAGCCAAGTCTCGAAACAGCTTGGACAGAAAGCGAATTTCTTGAGAAGAGACTGTATATGCGGTACATTTACTCATAGACTGCTTCAGGGCACGGGTAGGGTTTTGAGTCAGCTTCTGGGAGATGTCCATAATCCTGGCTGTGTTCTTGTTAGCTCCGCAGCCCATTAGGATCCACTGCTTTATATTAGGAGGAAATCGATAACAAGGGAGACTTAGCAGCTGTACTGAGCATTCCACCAAAATACTGCACTTATTCCCTCTCTATATACTTTGCTTTATAGTATAATTAGATATTCGTCTATTGGCCAGATTTCCTTCGTCCATCGTTGCGATTGTCTATCAGCCAAAGATCTCAGTGCTGCTTTCAGGATGTCTGCATATGAAAAAAAATAGATGGCAGCGGGGAAACTGCTATTCGTGCTGAGACACGGCGAAAGAGCAGACAGAGCGCCTCTCTCCCGCCAGCCCGCCTCTTTCCTGCCCCACGACCCTCCACTGACTGCACTGGGAGTCACCCAGGCAGAGCACTCCGCTGACTTTATCCTCAGTCTCTGTCCCTCGGGAGCGGCTATCCATATCGTCTGTTCGCCTTTCTACCGCACTCTGATGACTGCAGCGGCGCTTGCTAGACGAGCTGCAGTCCCTGTTCATATCCAGGACGGCTTTGGGGAGTGGCTGTACTCTGATGACTTCTCAGAGTCGCCGATGGAGAAACTGCACTCTCAGCACGTCGATTTGAGTGGGGAACTGGGAGTATCGCTGGTGCATACAGCGCCTTTGGCACGTGCTTCTTACCCTGAGTCACTTTCAGCCCTGCGAAGTCGAGTCCAGGCAGTGCACCAGCGCTACCTAGCAGAAGTGTCCGATCCTGTGCTGGTGATAGTGACTCACGCTACTTTGGTGGAAGTGGTGAGTGAGGTCTGGACGGGCAGGGACTGCAGCTTTGGGGAAGAGTACTACTGCACTCTCAGTCATGCTGTGCTGTCTGAGAGGGGGTATCAGGTCAAGTTGCTGGGGAAGCATGAGCATGCGCCTCAAAGTCCATAGTATAGTCTAAAAACATATATGGGTAATTGCGTAACTTTATACATTCGGATATAGTTCCATCTCCGCTGTAATAATCTACCTTTAGCAGGTGATTAGGAAGATAGTGAGGCTAATAGTGAACTTCTAAGTGCCTTGTTGGCTTCTTTGCTGCTGGCTTGGTCCTTCTTCCCCAGTTTCTCTTGCAGGTCTATCAGGACATGCAGCAGATTCTGCTCTCGAGAAGCCGTCGCCTCCAACGCCTCAATCAGCGCCGTGACCTCCTCAGCCACATTGTCCGCCAACTGCCCTAAGCCGCGGTCTCCAAGCGCAGCAACCGTCTTCTGCAGTCTCTGAATCAAACTCAAAGCCATCTTGGCAGCTGGGGGAGGGGGCGGGACTGTGCCTCTCTGCAGTCTATCCAGAGTCGCAGGACTCAGTCCCGAGCTAATTGCCACTTCTCTCATAGTCCTCAAGTCCTCCACTAGTCTTCGGTTGTCCCCCACCACTTCCTCCACCTCAGTTTCCAGCTTTGCATTGCGCTCCCTTAGCTGCAAGAGCTCCGCTTCCAGGTCTTCGTTGGCCTGCTGGAAGTCTCCGAGTTGGGACTTTTGCTTGTTGACGTGTGCTTGGAGGTCGCCTGTGCGCTTGCTGATGGACTCCAGTCCTTTGCGATTCAGCTTCCAGCGCCTTTCTTGCTTTTTTAGGGAGGAAATTTCGTCTTCTAGGGCCTGGAGTTGGATTTGCGTCTTTTTTACCTGGTTTCGGAGTTCGAATATAGTCTGTTTCTGCTCCTTTTGCAGTACAGCGGCCTCCTCTACTCCGCCCTCACTCCCTCTTCTCACTTCCTTCTCCATCTGCGCCAGTATCGCCACCACTTCCTCCCTACCCTCCCTTACCTGCCTATTCAGCCTCTCAATCTCACTTTCATACAAGTCGCAAACAACCGTCCAGTCCTTGGCCTCCTGGACCTGCCTGAGTTTCTGCTTGAGTGTGATATTCTCCAGTCTAAAAGTCTCCAGATCCACTTCGAAGGCTGCCTTGGTCTCGTCTACCTCGTGCTGCAGGTCTTCGATGCGAGAGGCTTGCCGCATGCGGTCTTCTTCTTGCTGTTTGAGGACGGAAAGGAGGGAGTCGTAGTTGCGCTTGAGGACGAAGTACTCGCCTTTGTGGACATTTGCTTCATACGAGGATTCTAAGGCAGCTATCGAGTCTTGCGCCAGTGGCAAAGCTTCTGAAGAACGCTCAACTCGCACTGCTTCCACCTGTCTGGACTGCCCACTTTCCAGCTCTTGCAGCGTCTTATCGATTTCACTCTTCAACGAGTCCAATTTGAGCGGTTTTCTGCGTCTTTGTCCGTCACTGGCGACATCCCGCAGCCAGGCAGAGGTCCGGACTGGCTCTTCACTGCTGCTTTCCGGCCTATTCCCCTCTTCAGGAGTCACAGGCCGCACTGGCGGGTGCAGTCTGGGTCCTGGGTCCGCTCTGGCTACTGCTGCTCTAGCAGGAACAGTCACTCCTGCCTGTCTCGCAGCAACTACCTGCATGCCTTTATGCCTTCTAGGTGGGAATTACGCCTGAAGTATGGAGAAATGCACCAGTTTCAGTTCCGCCTTTTCCACTCCCACAGTCTTCATACAGGGAGTGCAGATTTTACCCGCTTGCACTGACAACTCCAGGGTCTTGCACGCATCCGCGAAGGTCGAGTCTTCACGGACGCAGGCCAGGAGGTAAGTCCTGCAGTTGCCAGCGAGCACAGGAGCCATGAACTGGGCGAGTTTGGACTTGCGGGTGGAAGTGACGGCCAAGAGGTCCACAGGGGCGGAGCCGTCGCTCTTGGAAAGCTCCCAGACCATGCTTCTGAACTGGTTGAGACCCATGCGACAGGCGGTTAACTGCTCGTCCGAGCCTAGCTTCGCCCTCATGTCAGCTCCTAGGTTGCTGGGCAAAGTGCCTGCCAGGTCGACGATATGCAGGGAAGAAAGCCGCTTTTCCCCCGCCTCATACAGCATTAGCCTCACAAAGAAGTGACCTCTGTTGTGCAAGCTCTCAAACCCGCCCTCAGCATTCGTCCTCCAGTTTTCACTCATCTCCCTAGCTGCAGCGAACAGCGTCTCCGCCTCTTCCACACTGTTCACCTGCACAGCTGTGAGGTCTCCTGCGGCCCCAGGCAGCGGCTTAGCATCAGAGACGCGTAGCAGGTCTGTGACTACCTCGCAGTGGTCAGTTTGAGAGTGGACTAGTTCCCAGAGGGAGACGGAAAGGGCAAATGTGGGCAGACCTGTGCTGTTTGGACTGGTCTTCGCTGAGTCTGAGATTAGCTGAAAGAGGGATTCAATGGCTCGGGTGTAGAGTGACTTGATTCCTTTCGCAGGGGAAAAGAGAGTGAAGGACTTGCCACTGTCCACTTCTCCGAAAGACACAATTGCTGTGTTGAAGCCTGACCACACCCAAGCAATTGGGGAGTTCTTATCACTTGCGTCCATCAAGCAATCGCGAATAAGGAGATTTTCACAGGAAGCATCGAACACTGTATCAATGCGAAAGCTGCGTGGAGCGTACCGCTGGGCCTTGGTTTCGCCAGAGGACAGGAGTTGATGTTTGGCGATGATTTCGTGTGAGTCAGGGTCGATGGTCACAGCGGAGAAGTAGTCAGCTGTGGGACGCCTGCGGAGAGGTGCTAAGCGACAGTAAACTGCCAGTTCTCCTGCTCTGGTGTTAATCCCTCCTCCCAACTCTTGCAGGCGCGCACTGAGATGCTTGATTTCCGGCGACATGGAGACCACAGCGGCCTTACGTCCCGACTTCATTATTTGAATGCCTACTACTTAGAGAGGAACTGGCCTTCCGTGCACTGCTCAGTTGGCGTAATTGGCACACACAGTGTCCCAATTCACCAAATTCCGCCAAGAAGCGACGAACTCATTTCTGCGGTTTTGATGCTTCAAGTAGTAGGCGTGTTTTCATACATCACAGGTGGGGATGAGAATGCCCTGTAGGTCTTTTAGTACGTGCATTAAAGGGTTGGCGTGGTTGGGAGTGTTGTGCACTGCCAAACTGCCATCAGCTTTGAGAGTCAGGAAGGCCTTCTGAGGCAAAGGGAGTAATGGCTGCCTGCGAGAACTGGTCCTTGACAGTATCAAAAGACCCGAAACTCCGATCAATCAAGTCCTTCAAGGGACATGTGGGGCCGGACGAAACCACAGATGCCATATTCTGCCAATAGACACTGTGGCTATAGTGTCCACCCTATATTGCTGATAGCAAGAGGGGCGCTCGGCATTGGTCGCCAGTGCTTCGTTCAATTTGGTGACGTAGGTCTGGTGGTGCTTAGAGTGGTGGGTGCTCTCAGTCAATGCGTCTATATGAAGCTCTAGAGTAGGGCAAGTTAGGGTTATTATTACAATTGTCCTCTATTTAAGCTTGGAAAGCGGGAAATTGGAGGCAGTTGGCATTCAATAGAACGCGGGAAGGCTTGATTTGTATGATTTCCCAATTAAGAGGTGTAACACCCTCTACAAACTCTATACCCCAACCTCACTTCTCCCTTCAATCCCTTTTCTCAGTCCTCAGACTCATTTCACTAATGAATCCTCCATCTCCCGACCTGTACTACGACTCTCCTCGCCTAGTACAGGTCCCTGGGTCCTTCCTCAGGCTCAAACTGCCTCCTGCACTCAGACCTTCACTGGGCCGACTCGCCATTAGCCCTGCACTGGGCGCTTCCAAGCGCATTATTCCCTTGCCGCTGGCTGCTCTGCTGACTGACGAGAAGGCGAGACTGCACCTGAATGAACGCAACCAAAAGCGAGAAGATGAAAGGGCGAAGGGCAATTTGACCAGAATGACTGGGAAAGTCCGCTTTCAGGACCAACGTCCAGCCGCTCTAGCCACTCCCCCGTCCAACAACAGCGTCATTGTCCACGACACGCCCAAAACAGCCAGTCCTCCGCCCCTGTCCAGACACCTCTCTCCCAAGTTAAAGCCTGCAAAGCCGCTAAAGAGGGGAGAGTCGCCCTCACTACAGCGCTGGCAAGAGCGGTGGGAGGATAAGGAACAGCAGGCACTCCTGCTTTCTATCAAGGAACTCAATGAGTTGCTCGCTGCTCTGCGCAGTCGCTCCAAAAGTCCAATCAGAGAGAGGGGACTGGAGACTTCTTTCAAGTCGGACATGAGACTGCAGAGGGATAGGACGAGAGGCAGGATGCAGGCCCCGGATTTGTAAGTGTATTCATCAGCAATACTATGGAGAAAGTCGAGGTTTACACACTCTTAGTTACTGTTCTGAGGAGTAAATAGGCAATTTGCGGATTTACAGACAATAATGGGCTGAAATTTGCTTCATTTTCTCGTTTCTGCTGCCTCTATGCAGTCGAAACGACACTATAGCAGCTAAATCCGGTACATCTGATGTTAGCCCTTACTCTAAGTAGACAGGTAGGAATTTCTAACCTCCATCATAGCATATGAAGCCATTCAGGCGGGCCCCAGTGGAGGAGTTAGGCGAAGAAGCCGTGGAGTACGAACCTTCGGACCAGGGAGACATCATCTACCAGCTGGGAGACAAAATCCGCGCCCAGGCCAAGCGCCTTTCCGCCTTGGAACAGTACAAACTCCTATGTGAAAAGCGAATTCTCGAACTGTACCCCGGCCACGACATGCCAGTTCGTCCCGAGCACCTGGGCACTCAGTCAACAGACCCCATGCGCCAGCAGCTTCACCAGGCCCAGCAGCATATCGCCAGACTTGAGCAGACCTTGGCAGGTGTCACCCCTCAATCTCTGCCCGAAGGCTGGGCCAGAGAAAAGCAAATGCTGGAGGAAAGTCTGAGACAGGAGGTGTTGAATTCGGAGAAACAGAGGGCATACATAGAGACACTGAAACAAGCGTTGGAGGTGAAGATGGAGGGACTGGGAGTGAAGGTGCAGGCCAGCTCGGTAGAGCACTTCGCTCAGATCAGTCAGAAGCAGGAGCAGACTGAAGTCATACGCCGTGAGGCTGAGCGCTTCAAAAGCGTTGTAAAGGACCAAGAAACAGTTCTGAGACAGCGAGAAGTGGACCTCAGCGACACTCGCAGGACTGCTTCTACCCTCCGAGTGGAGCTGGAAGACACCCGCCAGCGCTTCCAGCAGGCCCAAGACGACAACAAAAAACTCGAAATCGAGAAAAACACGCTAATGGACTACGTGCAGGAGCAGCAACAGAAGGAGTCCAGCCTGCAGTCCTCGGTCCAGGCTCTCCGGGGAGAGGCGAGAGCGGCCACAACGCAGGCTGCAGCTCTTAGCGAACAGCTCAAAGAAGCGAAGTCTAGCCTGAGTGCAAGTCTAGCCCGAGGCAAGCAACAAGAAGAACAGCTCCAAAGACTCATCGCAGAAAGCACTCAAGCCCAAGTCGCCTTCTCTCAAGTGAAAACCGCCCTAGAGTCTGCCCAAGCCAAAGCCAAGGACACCGCCAACCTCAGCCACAGTCTCCAAGAGCAACTAGCCACTTCCCTCGCCCGCAACGAGTCCCTCCAAACCTCCATCGCCTCCACTACTGCGGAGCTGAAAGACACAAGGCAGGCCCGAGACCAACTCCGCATAGAGCTGGACTCGTCCAACAAACAGCGTCTCTACCTGCAAGACACTCTCCGCAGTACCAAGGAAGCTTTGGGCGCTAAGGAAAGTGCAGAACTGCGACTCAAAGCCGAGGTCAAGGAACTGAAGCGGACCTACCAAAACCTGCAAGAGGAGTCTGCGGACATGGAGAGAAGCAGTAGGAGTCGGATGGAGGAAATCAGCAAAGCACTGGCAGACACGGAGACCAGTTTGGCTGACTTCCGAGGACTGCATGAGCAGCAGGTGGAGGAAATGAATGCACGGGAAAGCCAGTTGAAGGACTTGCACGACCGCAAAATCGACCAACTGGAAGGCCATATAACCGCGCTGGAAAACGAACTCAAAGCTAGTCGTTCTGAAGCCAATTCCCGCCTAAAAGCCGCAGAAACGGACAATCAGCGACTCACCAAAGCCATCCGCGAACTACAAGAATCCCTCCAAATGGCTAACACCGCTAGGGACCAGTTGGAAGCAGACCACCGCCAAACTCACCTCAAACTCTCTATGTGCTCTGAGGACAAAACCAACCTTCAGCATGAATTCGAGTACTTAAAAGAAGACCTGGCTGCCAGCAAGGCTGTAGGAGCGAAGCAACTGCAGACCCTTCGAGCTCTGCAGGAGGAGGGGGGCAGGCTGGAGATGAAGGTGCAGGCGGAGGAGAGGGAGAGAGTCAGACTGCAAGTCATAGTCAAAGCCGCGAATGAGGAAAATGAGAGTTTGAAGGGGAATTTGGACGCTTTGCAGAGAGATTTGGAAGCGATTTCGGACAATGTGGCCAGGAATTCCGCGGAAATGGGCAATACGAAGGAACAGTTAATGACTTCCCGTATGCGAGAACAGGAGTTGTTCGAAGAGTTATCGCGAATTCAGACCTTTGTGAATGGGAAAGTTGCCCAAATTCGGTTCATTAAAAGCCAAACAAGCAATTCTTCTCTAATGCAGCTGCTTACAGACCTATTCGCAGCCCTAGAAACGCTAGATAGCGACTACGACAGTCTCAGGAAGGAAAACGACAGTCTAAAAGTGTCCACATCGAATCTGAACCAAGACTTATCCAGCGCAAAGTCCACAATTTCCACTTTACTGAAATCCTCAGAAATGCTAAAGGACGAAAACAGCCAATTCGCCCATGAATTGGATCTCACCCGCGCCCAATTAGACCAGCGCCACCTAGAAGCCAGCGACCACATATCTAGAGTCAGTGGCGAGTTGGCTGATACTCAGAAGGACAACCACAGTTTGAGACGAGAAATGACGGACTTGAGGGAACAGCTGGGGGCAGCAGAGGAGGAACTGAACAGACTGCGAGCAGTTCACTCCCAGCTGCAGTACGAGTTGCAAGGGGCGGAGGCTAGGACCGTGGACTCGCAGAGAGAGAAAAGGAGTATGGAATTGCTTACCAGCAAAATCGTTAATGCCATTCCTTCAGCGGCTATGAAGTCAATTGCGCTGGAAATGATGCAGGTGAAGGGCGAAATGCAGACCTTTGAAAAGAGCCATACTCAGGCTCGAGCCAGAGTACTGGATCTGGAAGGCGAACTCAGTTTGTCTCCGTCTTCTCGAGATTCCGCTAAACTGCACCGTGTATTTCAAAGCGAAAACGAGTCGATGGAGCACACTGAAGCTTCGATCCATGACCTGAGACGTCGCATGCAGAGCTTGGAGTTGGCTTTGCAGGAGACTGAGGCTTCGGAGCGGCGGAAGTTCGAAGAGATTGGGAATATGGACAGGACGATTAGTGAGTTGCAAAGCCGGCTAGACCGGAAAAGCGCGGAATTGATGGAGACTCAGTACTCCCTACTTCGCTACCCTAAGAGCCCTTCCCGGTCTCCGTCTCCCTACAAGACACTTAGCTATGAGCCCAGACCTTCGCCGCAGCCCTCAGTGCAGGACCGGCTGGAACAGGCTAGAGCCACGATTGACCAACTCAAGCGCCTTTCTCGCAGCGCTATAAGCTAAATCACCCTAGCAACTCTCACATGTCTGTGCATTATTTCCCTCTGTGCAGAGTCTGAATGCACAGCTAAGCCTACCTAAGGGTGTTACTGTCTAAGATACAGAAACACCCGAGTGCGGCCCCAGTCTCCGCGGGCCTCCATGACTTCTCTCAATTTGAAGTCTTTGCTGGGCAAAGTCGTGCTAGTGAAGACCTCCGCTCCGGCCTTCAAGCCACGAAGTCCTGCTCTCAGACACCTGAGACTGCGGCGTGTCCACGTGAGACAACATACATACAGCACGTCTGCTTCCTGCCACAGCCTCCGACACCGATGTATATTGCTTTGTACAAACACCAACTGCCGAGGCTGCACCAAGGCTGTTCGCTCGAGTAAGCTGCACACTTCTTTTGCAGCTTCGCACAGTTTCGGAACTCGCTCGATTCCAATGCTTCTTTTGACATTGAACAAGGAGGCTGCTAAAACTGCTGGTTTGCCTAGGCCAGAGCCTAGGTCCACAAACAAGGAGTTCGGGGTTAAACGCTGGGATCGCTTTAACACGGTCACATATTCTTCGAGGGATGCTAGTTCGCCGTATACAGAGTCGGGCCCTCTGCATGCGGAAAGCCGGTAGCCACTCAATCCTGTGAATGCTAGAGAAAGCGTCGAAATACGGGGGGAAGAAAGGGAAATCGCGACTTGAAGGTCGGACAGGCGGGAAGCCAAGGGCACAGGGTAGCAGTCCTGCTGAGACTTTGCCATACTCCTAGCTCTATTCAGACCTACTAGATTAATAGGTTACTGAAGCGAGAAGCCACATTCCCTGTCAACTTCGCCTCAAGTTCCTCGTTTTCCCTCCGAAGCGACTCGATCACGAACTGATCCAGCGCCTCACTCGTAGTGGCGTCTTCGTACAGCGGCAGTAGGGACTCCTCGATGAGTTTCGACATAGCCAAGTTGAAGAGGCTGGAGTTGTAGATAGTGGCGAGGACACTGCTAGATTGGCTCCTAGCTGCGTCGAAAGCCTGCTTTTCCTCTCGCATTAGGTTCATATGTGTCTCTACGACATGGTCCTGAGAGTCGTTTTTGAGGAGCTTCGTAGGCTCGGAGAGGAGGTAGTGCTGTGGTACGACAGTCACTGGGATAGTCACCATTTCATGCGTCTTTTCGTCTGTTTGGAAGGCGATCAAATTGATGGAGTCCACCAGGGCGGGGTCTCTTGAGAAGCAAGACACGATCAGGCCTACGAAGGCCTGGCCGAGTCGTTGTAAGTTTAGCTGAGTTCTGAGGTCAATATGCGAGGGCAGCACTGTGATTTTGGGGTGGGAGTGGTACCACCCCTTCAAAGCACACTCCTGGTTCACACCTCTACTCAGCTCCTCAGCCCGAGTCATGGCCTTCGACAGTTCCAACTCGTCCACTTCCACTCGGTCCTTTTCCTTGCAGTTCCTAGGCAGACTTTGAATGGCCCAGATGTTGACGACATGCTGGGAAAAGCTACCGAAGAGTAGGCCCAGGATTTCCTCCTGGTCAGTGATTAAAGCGTGTCTGAGCATTGCTTGAAAGACGTCTCCTGTCAGTTGAACCCGCTCTACCCGCTCCAGTCTATCCTGCATTTTATTAGTTAATTTGCACGATTAAAGACTTGAACTCTGTCAGGAAGCGAATCGTGAGGTCGACGGAAGCAGGGGACAGTCCTTCTGCTAGCACTGCTTCAGCGAAGTAGCGCAAGTACAGTTCGAAGTCATGCTCTGTGACGCCCATATGAGCGTGAACAGTCTTTATCCGCCTCTTCAAAGCCCGACTCGCGCCACACTGAAAGACCTGTCTAACCGCCCCTTCCAGCTTCGTATACACCCTCGATTTGTCCAAATAATAGCGCGAAAGTCGGGAGTCCCTCAGCACACTTTCATAGACTCTATGGATAACCCTCGTTAGCACCTCTTTGGGCAGACTCACCTTCATAATGAGACTCGCTTCCTGCTTCAGCTGCAGACTTTCAGAGCGGATGAGGTCCAGTTTGGAAGAAACTTGGTGCAGTCGGTGGGCCGCTGCTAGGGCTGGATCGGAGAGGTTGACAGGCCAGGCATTGCACAGGCGGGAGTGGTCGTAGCAGGAAATAGAGGCTGCGAGTTGGTCGTGGGACGCTAGTTCTGGCACTGGCTTTCGACTGAGTCGCTGGAGTAAGTCCCTGCCCAGGTCTTTGGGGGAGGACACTGGGGAGAATACTGGACATATTGGTCCTTTGGCCCAGGGCACGTCCACAATGTACCATTTGCCGTCTTGGCTTTTGATGCTTTCAAAGGCGAATTCCTCGATTTTCCCTCTTAGCGTCTGCTCCAATACAGTCCTCACAGTCTCCACTAAAGGCACGTGCGCCTCTCCCAGTCCTTCCTTAGCCACATCGCACTGCACTATATAGTGTGAAGACACCACAAAGGCATAATCCGCCTCTCGACCCTGGTCCAGTCTCGCAGATTGCAGAGGGCAGCGAGAGGTTAGGACGTAGACATTGGCAGGTTTAGTGCGACGCCAGTGGATAATGTGTTTCTTTACTATATAGTTCTGAGGGACTATATAGCGTTGAAGAGTAAAGGAGCCTTTTGATTCGCGTAAATACTCTTTTACGGCTTTTTTGCGTATGAATGTGAATTCGAGTGTATTTGACCGGAAGGACAGGAACTTGGGGTAGCGAATGCCTGCAGGGTTGAAGTTCCGTAGCTGTTTGTTGCAAGCACTTGCAGCAGCCAAGAAGTCCGTTTCCACTGCTTCTCCGCTCTCCAGCACCACTCCTGCCTCCCTAGGCACATACACTCGCTTGCTGCCGTCAGTCCCCACTACTAGTGTTTCCGGAATGCAGACTGCAAGACTGTCCTCTGCTAAGCGGCTGGCAATGAGCTCGAGCCAGTCCACTTTCTGGGCCTGTCCACTGCCCAAAGCTGCTACTTTGGCTTGGAGGTGGTTGACAGGGACAAGGCTGGCAGAAACCAAGGAATCCGAACTGGGCTGGGACAGCTGATTGTCTCTATGGCCAAGTTTGAGCATTTTCAGACACAGACTTTATTGCAGTTTTCTCCCTATTCCTGCTTATATAGCAGCTATTTGGGTTTCCAAGCAGCTGTGTGTGTACGTGCCAGCAAAGAAATCAAATGGAAGACTCTGAGTCTGGCGACTACTCCGGCCACTTCGCTGACTTCAGCTCCCAGCCTCCCAGGCCCTCTGACTCCCCTCCTGAAACAAACTCCTGTGTAGCCAAAATCTCTGATATTCTCAACGTTATGAGTCACTCACCCTATGCAGATTCGAGGTTGAGTCCTGATAGTGGGTCCGGTGAGGAGCACAAAGTGATGGTTCCGAGGCTCAGACTGAAGGAGTCTGCGGCTGTCCAGATCAGTAAGCTCTAGGAAGAGTCGAAAAGCACAGAGTCCATCAATAGTGTGGGGACAGTGATCAGACACGAAACTCCTAAGCGACCTGCAGGTGCTAAACAGCGTCCTCCCAGTCCTTACCGTAACTCCAGTTCCCGCAGACCCCGCAGTGCCAAGCCCAGTTCCTCCGCCTCTCACTCTGTGAAGGACGAAATCGAAGCCATTTCCCACCTCACCGCCCAGGACGCCATTCACAGTCTCAACCAACTGGTCAAGGCCAAAGCCAAGGCTATAGGCGACTACCTGCTCCCTGAGAAGGACCGCGCAGACGTCCAGCAGTTCTTTCAAGAACAGAAAAACAAGTTCAGGTCTGAACTGAATGCGGACTTGCTGGGCACTCACCTGGTAGAGGATAGACAGACTGTGCATGACAGGCATAAGTTGGAAGCTGCGCATAGAGCTAATGAGCGCTGCGATAGACGCAGAGAGGAAATAGTGGAGCGAAAGCAGCTGGAGGAGGTGAGGAGACGCAAGAAAGCCCTGCGCCTGAGACGAGAAAGTGTGGAAGCCTGTCAGAGAAGCAGAGTCTCGGGACTGTTTCACAAGCTTGAGCAGCAGCGAAGAGCCGACGAAAGCTCCCAGCGAAGGGAAGAAGCCGCCCTTTTCCGAACAGAAAAGCAACTCATCCTCGACAACATCAAAAACTTCTATCAAGACCGCATCCAGCGACTTAGGGAACGAATCGAAGCAAACCGCCTCTCTAAGCAAATTGTAGAAACTGCGCGGAAGCAGGAAATCGCCAGGGAAGAGAGAGAACGTAAACTGGAACGAAGGATATATATGACGGATGTGAATCAGTTGCTGGACTTGCAGGGAGAACTGCTGGACAAGGAGCTCAGCAATCCGCACTTTGAGGAGCAGATCTTGGGACTTTACCTGAAGGCTAAGTAGTGATAGTAAATGGGGCTGAGTGCATAGGGTGAGAGAGGGATTAAAGGGGGAGGATGTACTTGTTATTCTGGAAGTAATAGTGATCCAATACAACAAGAAATTAGATAAATGGCCAAAATTCTCATACTAAGGACAAAGCATTAGCTAACTACTGACTTTCTGGTAAATAGTACGCGACCTTTCTTCCTTTCCTATTCTCTTTGATAGGCCTCTGTTGCTGTGCTATTCGTAGCGACTCCGCACACCGCAGATCGTCTCGGCAAGCGCTGGTTCTTCATAATGGCAAGAGACCTAGACACGCTGGAAGTAATCTTCTACGCTTGGAAGTTGCACACCGACAAGTCCCGCGTGCTGCAGGCAGTCCAGCAGAAGTACCAGGAGGCAGCTCGCCTGTACCGCAGAAAGGCTTGCTTCTACGCCCTCGCTCTCTACACCAAAGAAAGACATCAGAAGACTGCGCTGCATCAGCGGCTTCTGCGAGCTCGCAACTTGCACACTGCTAAGTTGGCAGTGCGGCGGTGGGGCTGTTTGACCCTGCATCAGCGCAACATCAGCGCTGCACGAAGTGCGACTCTGGCAAGGAAAAGAACTGTTAGAGTCCTGGAAGCCTGGAGAGCGGAGACTCGCAGTGACTACAGCTCCTGGGTGAGTGGTCTGAGTGGCGAGCAACTCCAGCACTTGAAGAAGGTGTCGTACTTTTGGTACTTGCACTTATTTCGAAGGTTCGCAACTGCATGTCGGAAGTCTGCGAGGAGCAGGTCCGCAGCCACTCGCAGTGCCAACTTCTACTCAGAGCGACTGCGGCTCAAAGCCCTACTGTCCATTCGACTATGGATCCAGCAGCGACTTGAGAAACAGAACTCCGCCTATCGAGCCGACGAACACTACCAGTACGCTCTCCGCTGTAAGGCTTTTGCTGTGCTGGCGGACAGCGCTTTCCTGGCCTACACCGCTCGACTGGTGCTGAGCTGTTGGCGAGCGCAGGTCAGACACCACGCAGTGCTGAGGAAGTATTTGCGGGAGTGCGGCCCCTACACTCTCGAGGCAGCCAGCACTGCAAGGACTTCCAAGACAGGAAGTGAGGGCAACATTTCCTTCGGACTGGAGGCTGGGTGTGAGCTAACCATTGAGTAGTGTCAATCATTGCAGGGAATAGTGCAAGTGCTCCCTTACCTATCTAGACTGTTAGTTCTGTATGTAGTGTGACTGCTAAGTTGAGCAGTACGAGAATAGTCACTGCAAGCACTAGCCCGAGTCTACCCAAGTTCTTCGTAGCTGTCCAGGGCCTGCTGCTCAGCTTCACTCGCAGCAGTCCTGGAGCGAAGTAGCAAATCCACACGACCTGCGCAGCCATTATTTTCAATATCAGGTCCAGACCGAAGTCAATAACCGCCACAAAAGCGGGCACTACTACCAATGCGGCTGTAGCAATGACATGGAAAGATTGAGAATCTGGCAGAACTAACAAATCGCGTAAAGAGTCACGACAGGGTAACAACAATAAAGGAAACGCAATAAGTTGAGAGGCTGTAAACAGCACAACAGCTCCCTGCATCAACAAATCGGATCCGGGTGTTGGTTCTCTCATTACTATGAGTGGGACGACTTCTCCTTGCAATGTGAAGTACCCCAGCACTGCCAAAGGAAGCAGAATTGCGATTTGGAGACAAGTCACGGTCGTATTCACCTTTTTTAGTCTTCTGGAGATAGGGTTGTCCAACTCGGCGACTGCTACAGGGATGGAAATATGTGTTGCGAAGCCGATAAGGGCGTAAGAGGCTCCGCCCATCATGCCAAAGCCCGGCTTTACTATTTCCAACAACGGATGAGAAAGAGTGAATTGCTTGGAGTGGTAGTCGGGCAGCTCGAATGCCAGCACAATAACGACATATATGGTGCCAATTACGCTTAGGTAGGACACATACCGCAGTGCTGACACTCGCTTTAGCAGACTCATAGGAAAGCACAGAAGGAGGTTATACGCCACTATGAGGACTGTACGGTGCTGGGCCAAAGCGGGCACTACGAAGACTATCAAGTCACAGACTGCCTAGGAAGTACTGAGGACTTCATAGAAGCAGAGGATTGCTAGGAGCAGTAGAAAGATGAGCCAGGATGATACCTTAGCCGCAGTGTCTCCCAACATCACTCGTATCACCCCTGTGAATGTTTTCTGCCTTGTGCATTCCACTGCCTTGGACACAGCGTTCATTTCCACGAGCGATATCAGTCCGGCGCAGAGGATTATCAGCAGACCGAGTAACACTCCAGACTGTTGCAGGATCATAGGGAACGTTAGTGAGCCTGAATGAAAAATACTAGCGCCCAGACCAACACTAGTCAGGGCGTATATTGAGTTCCGCAGGGAACCAGGCGATATGGAGCCGAATGACCGCTCGAATCGGGACCTTACTATAGCCCCGGAGGTTATCAAAGGCTCTTGCAGCTCTCTGTGCATTATTAGCCTTTAACTGTTCGATTACTCTCAGTTCAAATTTGGCAGAGAGCGGCACGAGGCTGGGGAATATATGGAAGGACAGGGAAGCTTGTCTCCCAAAGCGAAGGCCGGGAAGGGAAAGGGCAAGAAGGCAGGAGCCTCCACTCCGAAAGCCGCTCTCGATTTGCACCTTCTCGAAGCCGCAGTCAAGATTGAAGAGGCAAAGAAGCCCGTCAGTCCAAAGGAAGGGGAAGAGAGCAAAGCGCCTGCTTCCAAGGCTGCCAGCAAAAAGGCCAAGAAGGCTGCAGCGAAGGCAGCCGCGGGGAGCGTTGGCAAGGACGAAAAGCTGGAAGCGACCGAATTCGCCAAAGACTCTGAAACAGCGGAAGAACCCACTGAAGACAGTCTAGAAGACAGCAGTCCTACAGCTCTCGAAAAGGCTGAGAAAGAAGAGTCTAAGAAAGCCCCGGAAAGTCAAGGCAGGCAGGCCAGTGACGTCATGTCCAAGCTTGTGCTGGGTGCTGTGGCAGGGGACAAGCAACTAGGAGTGGACTCCGGGGCGTCCCAACCAGACGCCGTGGGCCCTCCAAGTAGCGGGGCTCTTTCTGCACTGGAGGGAATGGTGAAGACTGGCTTGGGAAAGCAGAAAGTGGAGAAGCCAGTTGTAGAACCTGAGCCCTCAGGTCAGATAGGAGAACTGAGTCCTGCAGAGGAAGCGAAGGACTTGAGTCTTTCAGCTGAAGCAGAGGAAAAGAAGGAAAAAACGCCTGGTAAAGCGCCTGAGTCCAGTCCAAAGGTCGAAACTGAGCCACTACCCGTCCATCAAGGCAAGGACAGTCCACAGTCTCCGGGGTCTGGAGTCACCCCTGCTTCTGAACGACCTGTGGAGCACATTGCGGAGTCCAAAGGCCCTTTTATTCCAGAAGAGACCAAAAGCTCTAGTGCAGCTCCTCCGTCTCCACCAATAATGGCAGAAAAGCCGGAAGTGGCGGCACTTCGGAGCCAAGAAAAATCTGAGCCTGCTGCTAAGAGCGATATAGAAAGGCTTGAGGCTGCGAGTGGCCTGAAAGAGCCAACTCTTCCCAAGCCTGTTGCCACGATTCTCAGCGGAAAAGTGCTGAAAGCAGCTGAAGAGCAATCAAGCCCTGCAAAGGCCTCTTCGCCTCCTCTCCTTGCAGAAAGTGTCCCTGTGGAAGTCAAAAAAGGCGTTTCTGAGCCTCTCGCTGCCATCCTTTCCTCACTTCCCAAGGCACAGGACAAGCCCGCAGTCTCCCCCGACATAGAGCCTCTTCCCAAGCCTGTTGCCACAATTCTCAGCGGAAAAGTGCTGAAAGCAGCTGAAAAGCAGTCTGAAGAGCAATCAAGCCCTGCAAAGGCCTCTTCGCCTCCTCTCCTTGCAGAAAGTGTCCCTGTGGAAGTCAAAAAAGGCGTTTCTGAGCCTCTCGCCGCCATCCTTTCCTCACTTCCCAAGGCACAGGACAAGCCCGCAGTCTCCCCCGCCATAGAGCCTCTTCCCAAGCCTGTTGCCACGATTCTCAGTGAAAAAGTGCTGAAAGCAGCTGAAGAGCAATCAAGCTCTGCAAAGGCCTCTTCGCCTCCTCTTCTTGCAGAAAGTGTCCCTGTGGAAGTCAAAAAAGGCGTTTCTGAGCCTCTCGCTGCCATCCTTTCCTCACTTCCCAAGGCACAGGACAAGCCCCCAGTCTCCCCCGCCAAAGAGCCTCTTCCAAAGCCTGTAGACAGTCCCAGTGAAGCCGCCCCTGCAGTGCCCAAGCGTCCATTCCCCTCTGCAAACCTCAAAGTGTTCCTCACAGGCGGCACAGGGTCCATTGGCCGGGCAGTGCTGGAAGGCTTGTTAGGAAGTGGCCACTATGTGACTTGCACAGTGAAGGACGAGGCAGCGGAACACAAGTTGGAGTCAGTGTCTGCAGATAAAGCCCACCTAGTGCCTGTGCGCTTGGCTTTGTCTGCGACTGGAGGTGCGCAACTCACTGCCCTGGCCACTGGCTTTGATGCAATTATTCACACTGCACAAAGCTTTGCGGAGGATGGACATCAGATAGAGGAGACGGCGCTGAAGGCGTTGATAGCGGCTGGTAGGGCCACTGCGGCGCAGGGACAGGCCTGCCACTTCATTGCTTCCAGTTCCCTCTGGGTTCTAGGGGAAACTGGAGAGTCTGCAGTGGATGAAGCGGGCAGCACTGCCGCTCCCTTCCAATTTGCAGCCTGGAGAGTGCCAATGGAGCGACTAGTGCTGGAAGCAGACCAGCCCGCCACTGACTTTACTACGGCTCTAATCAGACCTGCATGGGTCTACGGCAGTAGCTTCGTGGACCACTATATCAACGTATCAGTTTCCAAGCGGCAAGTCACTGTCCCCACTGCTAACAAGAGCTTCGGAACTGTGCACAATGAGGACCTTGCAAGTCTGTTCAGACTGGTGCTGAAGCGGAGAGCCACTGGAGTGTTCAATGGCTGTGAAGAGCGGGCTGTGAGTGTAGAGGAACTGACGGAGAAAATGAGGGAATTAGGCGTAAAGGAGGTAAATCGAGTGGAAAACCCTATGCAGCACGTACAGGAATTGGGCTTTTTTATAGTAGGAATGACGGTGCAGCAGCGAGTTCTACCCAAACGGGCTTTGGAACTGGGGTGGAAGCCGAAGCACGCCTTTCTCCAAGCCTTTCAGCAGCTCTATGGCCATCTCACAGTTGTCGAAGCACCGTCTCACTCTCCAGAGCATGTTGAAGCGAAGAGCAGTGCAAACAGGGCTGTAGAGCCCAGCTCTCCTGGCTTCCGACATGAGGAACAGCCGAAAAGGGCACTGGACACTAAGGATGAGGAGCCGAAAGTACCCACTATTCCCCTCAGTGAAAAGCAGGATTTGAAGCGAACACTAGAGGACCCGCTGGCTGCTAAGCCACCAAAGGAGCCAGCCAAAGCACTCCCCAAGGAAGAAAGCAAAGTCGAGACTGTCCTGTTCAGTGCTGTAGCCGCAGTATTGCCCACAGCTTCTCACACCAAGGAAACTCCTCTGTCCGCTCCAAGCGAGGAAGTTCTGCACACTAGTGCTGAGAAAGAGGAAGCTTCAACAGTTCATATGGGGAAAAGGCAGGAAGAACCGGCTAAGCCAGAGTCTCAGTCCACATTAGTCCATCCCCACGAACCACCAACCCTAGCTCCAGCTTCAGTGACAACGCTGCTTCTCTCTTCAATACAAACCTCCACTCTGGGTAGTGAGGAAAAGTCCTTCGGTTCCTCAGAAGTGAAGGAGCAAGATTCAGTGGAGGTGAGTAAATCAGTTGAAGTGACTGAGCCAGTAGAGCAGGTGGTGGGCTCAAAACAACAAAAAGAGCCTGATGTCACTCATATAGCAGTTGTGCAGGAAGAACCGGCTAAGCCAGAGTCTCAGTCCACACTAGTCCATTCCCACGAACCACCAACCCTAGCTTCAGCTTCAGTGACAACGCTGCTTCTCTCTTCAATACAAACCTCCACTCTGGTTAGTGAGGAAAAGTCCCTTAGTCTCCCAAAAGGGGAGGAGCAAGATTCAGTGGAGGTGAGTGAATTAGTTGAAGTGACTGAGCCAGTGGAGCAGGTGGTGAGCTCAGGACAGCCGGAAGAACCGCTGCCTGCAGAGGCATTCCCTGTGGTTTCCCAGCCCCATACGGACCCTCTATTCGCCAGCTCAGTATCAGGCAGCGACCTTACCACAGAGAAAAACTCCTCATGGCTGACTTCCGTACCTCCGGCCGCTCAGGTCTCAGCTCATCCCCCTGCTCAAACTCAGCCTCCACAGGCTGCTCCGAAGGAAGAAACGAAGGAAAAGCCTACTTCTCAGTCCCAACCAAAGCCCAGCACCCTCAGCGCTGAGAAAGAACCTGTCGCAGAGCCTCAGAAAGCCGACATCGTGGCTTCTCGTTCCAACGAAAGACCAAACCCCGTCGCCAAACGACCTCAGGCCCCGGACCACACTTCCAACAAGTCGTGCGCCAACTGCTCTCTTCAGTAGTCAGTAGCCTCAGAGAAGCACAAACTGGCCTCCAATTAGCGTCTTAGCAAGTGAAGAGACCTGGACTTCGCTTCAGCTAGCTGCCGTTTAACTGTCTGCACTGGCAGCGAGACGCGCAGTTCTTTGCTTCTCTGCAGGTCGGTTAGCAGTCTGGGCCTGTCTGTCTGGCTGCCCAGCCTTCGTTCGTCCTTTATCTTGAGTCTGTTTACCGAGGTTTTGGGTCTGTCCCCTGCATGCTCACGGTCAAAGGTAAATCTCAGTACTTCCTGCTGAGTCTTGACAGTGCTAAGGTACTGCCTAACAAGTTGCGCCCTCGTAGCAGGTCTAGCCAGCCCCAGAGTCGTGCGAGTCCTCACGAAGTCGAAGTTAGTGGCATAGTCAGGTTGCATCATGCGACTGAGCTGCTGCCAGCGGGGAGTGAGCGACCCTCTGGGCGAGGCAGCACTATGGAACCAGTCTGCGTCTCTCTGTTCCTTTGTCACGCGCTGGCTCCAGGCCAGATGCGTCTGAGTATGGTCACACGACATTATTATTCAAGCGAGTTTCATTCGGTCTAATAGAAACAAGCGGAATGGAGAAAGCGAGTAAAGCACTGCTGGAAAAGACACTAATTGGGTTAAATTCGCGGTCAAAATGGAAGCTGGCCACTTACGCGAAATTTCACTAGTGTGGTCTTCCCCAGATGACACAGTTCAGGTCTTTCGCTGCTGGGACCAGTACCACAAGAAGGTCGTTTGTCTTAAAGAACAGCGCTGTGAGTCTATTTCCGACTTCAACTCTCTGCTGAAAGAAGGCGTCAACCAAACTTCACTCGTACACCCCTGCATTTGCCGTCTATATGAGTGCTTCCTCAAGCAAGACCAACACCTAAAATGTGCCTTAGTGACAGACTGGCTGGACAAGTCCCTTTCCCTGGAAATAAGTGAGCGAGCAGAGAAGGGCAATCCCTGGTCAGAAGCAGACTATATGGAACTGTTATACTGCGTCACAGATGCACTGGCCTATGCACAGGAGCGCGGCATCGCCCACCAGGCCCTCAGTCCAGACCACCTCTATGTCACTGAGAGAGGACTTGTGGTGGTCGGCGACTTTTCCCTGTCAGTAAGGACTGGAGTCGAGGGAAATACAGCTCTAGGACCCGGTGCTGTCTATTTGAGCCCGGAAAAAAGAGGCTGGGGACAGGTGAACACTCCAGTTAACCTTTTCCGAGCGGACGTATATTCGCTGGGAGTTGCCTTTTTGGCTGCAGCAGTGTTGCGGCTTCCACAGGAAGTAGAGACAGCGGAGGAAATGAGGACTGCGAGGGAAGCTGATATGGCCCTGGTGCACTATTCAGAAAAGACTAAAGGCATTTTGAAGGAAATGATCGGCTTTTCTTCCACTGCTCGGCCTGATTTCCTGCTGCTTCGAGAGTCGATCCGCACTTGCACCGGCTTCGCACCCATCGAAGAGTCTCAGACGCTGCAAATACGTCGGCAGACTTTCAAGAAATGTCTAAAGTGCAAGCGAAGAGCCTTCCAAGCCCTAAGCGGGACTGCAGTGCCTCTGCGTTGCAACCCCAGCAGCCACCTCTTCTGCTCCCCTGCTTGTTTCAAGGCCTTTATAGCAGAGGTTACCTGTGACTACCAACTTGACCTAGGCTCAGTGCAGTGTCCCAAGTGCAAAACTCCAGTGTTCCCGGAGTTCATCCCTCAATATCCGGAAAGCACTGCGAAGTATTATGTAGAAAAGCAGGTTGGCTGCGGCCAATGCGGTGCAGACTTTAGCAAGTCCGCACTGAAGGGGGAAATCGTAGTTTTGCCCTGTTCACCGGAACATCTATTTTGCTCACGACTGTGCTTACTGGACTATGTACGACAGACCACTGATGACTTCCAGACGATAGTGAGCGAACCGCCTCAGTGTCCTAGGTGCAGCCAAGCGATGCCAGTGTCTTTCTTGGTCGAAGCCTTAGGAGGCGAAGAGAAATTCACACAGCTGATATCAGTGCAGCGAGGCACTTGGGAGGGCTGCAGTGAGTGCACGGAGGGACCAGTGGAAGTGAGACTGAAGTGCGGACATGGGTTCTGCAAGTTGTGTGTGAGAGGGAGACATGAGGTCTACCGGATTCAGGGACGGAAGAACTGGCTTTGTCCGGTCTGTCGTGAGCCGATCCACCCAAATGCAGTCTCGCTCTGTGCCTTATTTTAGATAGTTTACTCTTTTTCCTCTATAGGTCATCGGTTTTTATGTATATTAAAACTGTATTTCTGGAAAATAACTTCTGGAGTATTCCTTTCTAAACTATCGAAGTTCACCCCAAATCCCATTTTTACGTACTCCTTTGAGTTGAACTGACTCCTTTAGCTGGTACTGCGCAGACTTCGAAGCGGCTTGCTAGCAACCGCCTCCAGCTCCTTATCTGCCTCTTGCTGCATTCGCTGCGTCATCTTCAGTCTCTCAATCAACTCCATCTCCACCAGTTCCATGTCCACAACGGCTTGCTCCCGCGCCTTCAGCCTGCGTTCCTCCACTGTCCACAGTTCATTGTACTCCTCCTTTATATACCCGAACTTCCGATTTTGTTGGGTCTTTATACGCATTTGAGCTTCCTGTCTATCCTGCTGTATGCCCTTAACTCTCGCGAAATTGACCTCTTGTAGGCGGACTTGTAGGGCGCTTTGTTTCTGCCGGTCAGACACAAGTTGAGTTTTGACGGTTAGGGCCTGGCGTCGTTTGCGCTGCACCAGAGCTTCGAGGGATTTGTGTCGCTGCAGTTTCAGACCTTCTCGGAACTGCATGATGCGCTCGTGCTTTTGACTAATCTGTCGTTCTTTCTGAGCGTGGAGCTGCTCTAGGAGGTGCACCTGTGCACGCTCACGACGCTGCGCTTGGCGAATAGCCTGGGCCTTGTGACGAGTTTCTTGGATGTTCTTGAGCGTTTTTTGCTCTTCGAGTTGGAGCAACTTAATGCGGTTGGAAAGCAGCTGAGCGTCGTTGTCGACTTGCTTGCGAGAGCGGGTGATAGCTGCAAGGGAAGCCGCCCGGCCATCTGTGGCGTCCATTTCTGCTAAGAGAGTGGGAAAATGTTACGAGGAGTGCTGATCCCACTCCAGCGAGCTATTGCTGCTGGAACTGACTCGCTTCAAGTCGCAATGGTTTCTAACCATAGTTCTGCACATGAAACTGACCTCCGGGTCTTCCACTTCTGTCGGAATATCCAGTCCCTCTCCATTCGGCAGTCCTAGATCCGAAGTCGCCTTTTCAATGAGGTCTTCTGCATAAGAGATGCGAATTTGAGGGGTTCGGAAACCGAGGAGCTCTGGGGGCTGCAGAGATGCGAGTTTGGTGTCAATTGGTCTAATTCTGTTTGGAACTCACTGTCGCTTAGTCGAGAGTCTTTTGCTGCATTGTCTTCGGAGAGAAGCGGGTTCTTGTCCTTTCACATCCACCAAATAGTCCCACTTGTACTTGTCTTTGCTCAGTTCCTGCCGGACGTGGGAGACTACAGGCTGCAGCGTCCGCCCTTCGCTCTTATTCTCAGGCTTCACATAGAACTCATACCGGATTTGTACCCGTTTCTCAGAGCCTTCCGACGTCATTTCCTTAGCTGAACATTCCCCCTTCATTGCCTGCAGCATAGCCTGAAACGACCCCAGACCCACTTCACTGCTAGCAAACGACTCAACACTATTCAGCTTGGAAAAGTCCTTCATAAAGGACTGAGGTTCGTTTGTCAGGAAGTCGAAATTGACGGATACTTTGACACTATCCTGCAAAGCGCTTGGAATATTGACTTTCACTGTGACCTGAGCGCCTCGATTACTCGCCTCTGTAACTCTGCGGTAAGCGTAAGTGAACAAACACCCCACTGCCACTTTATCTCCTACAACATCAGTCGGCACACAAGCCTCGAAAGTCAGCACTATAGTAAGTGCCTTAGTTTCAGGAGTCGGACTAGAGAACTCGATGCAGTCCAGCAGTTCAGTACGCAGGTGAAAGATGCTCTGCGTCGTCTCATAGTGACTGGTAAAGGCTCGTTGATAGGCCAGGGAACAGTTGACTTCGTGCAAAACAGTGTGCAATCGGCAGAGTTCTAATTGGGTGCTGGAGTCGTTCGTGTCTCGGAACTTTCGACTTACGTCTCGCTCGAGAGTGCTCACTTCGTTCAGGACTTTCGCGCTGACTTTTGTCAGGCCTGAAAATGCCTTCAAGACTTCCGACTCTTCAGTGAAGATTAGCAGGGCGCAGTTTCGTGAGAACCAGGAGATTCGCTGACAGCGGACCCTCACGGAGAGATTCCCATCTGAGGGACCTTCTATTCTCTTTTCCATCGCTTCGCTTTCGCAGCATTTCTTCAGTAGGTCTGCAAATACACTAGGGTTCAGTTGATTGTCGTAGGAGTAGTCCTTGATATAGCCTTCAGCCG
>Ga0247837_1003585_pt1 | contig 26724 bp, 25 predicted proteins | sample LaCtaG_2_FD_187115 | JGI IMG/M metagenome (GOLD analysis project Ga0247837, IMG submission 187115) | Freshwater microbial communities from meromictic Lake La Cruz, Castile-La Mancha, Spain - LaCruzMarch2015_14.5m | ecosystem: Environmental > Aquatic > Freshwater > Lake | place: Spain: Castile-La...
CCGGCACCAGGCAGTGCAGGTGGACATGGCGCGTCAGGGTCTGGCCCCAGGTGTGCAGCATGGCGGTCATCCCCAGTTGGCCGTTCAGTCGCTTGGGGTCCGCGCCGAAGGTGGATAAGGTCGCCCAGACGGTCTCGAACAGCAGGTCGTAGATCACCTCGGGGTGGACCTCGACCCAGCCGTTGAGGGTGTCCGGCAGGGTGAAGACCAGATGGTGATAGGTCACGCAAATTCTGGGGACAGTTTACTCAACTCGGTCCCTGTGCCAATCGGAGAGATAAGTAAACTGTCCCCGGAACTCGATCCGCTGGTCATTCGCTACGGCGAGGCGGTCATTGGCGTTTGAGCGTCGGCCGGCTTCGCTTCCTAAACTCGTACCCGGACGCCGATGGTCCCGGAAGCTGGAGCTTCGGCGCAGAGGTCGCGAAGCACGAGCTTCGCGACCAGCGGAATAAGGTGCGAGGCTCGATTAAGTCCAGCGGGCGGCACAGAATCTAATTGAGCCTGGCCCCTTTTCCCGCTTTTCCCTCTTTGTCCCCTATTTCCCTACTCGTGGCGGGCGCTCGCATTTGAGCGGGCTTGTTAGGCCACGGATTGCTTTCGGGACAAGTTTTTTTGACGGACCAGCATCGCTACTGTACGTTGCTGCCAAAACTCAAGTTGTTCCTGCAATGACATACCAGCCACCAGCTTTGCGACATGTTCGGCGCCGCGCCGCTTTAAGGCAACGCATTCAGGCTCACGAGCTTTCATCATAGCTGATAACCTCTTGCGGAGAAAAAATACCTATTTGGCCGTAACCGCAAAGCGTATTCACGGCATTGTATTTTGGAATTTTATCGAAGTGCACTATATGCTTGAAATTCCAACTGACAATTAAACTGCACTGCGAAACTGTCGCGATAGCGACATGCAACGCGTCTTCGGCAGATTTTTCAGTAACGACCCCGGACTTGATATACTGCTGCTGAAGGAAAATTGTTTCTTGCGTAAGTTGCGCTATTTCGGCAATCGCCTCATAGAGAGAAAAGAAATCGCGAATTTTTTGCGGCGCTGGTTCTATTTCCGCTTCAACAATAGCGGATGTTACAAGGATGAATCGCCCTGAATCAATTTCTGCGAACAATCTCTTAGTTGGCTCGGCAAATTCTGTATCGAATACGCCGCCGAAAACAGATGTGTCAGCATATATTCTCATTAGTGGATTGGCATACCCGTTTATGTCGCAGTGCAGTTGATGTTATTGGCGCGCGTTTTGCTTTAAACGAATAAGCGTTTATCCGTCGTGCGCGCCGCGCTGATCCCTGGTCGTGGTACGGCGCCTGGCGCGCACGACGGATAAACGTTTGTTGGACTCATCCGATCCTGGCACGGTGCCCGCTACGGGCACGGTCTTCTTTAGAGATAGGGAATCGTATTCCCGAGCCCAGGGTCGCCGACCGGTGTCGGGCGGTCTCTCAGCATGTGGGCAACGGTCGGAGCGGTGCAAAGCGGGCATCCGAGGGGGCCGCTGACGCGAGGCCGATGTTCGGTCGATTGTAGACCATTTTCCAGCGTGGGGGCGTGCGCGAGCGCAGGCCGCAAGCGGCCTGTCCAGCATGACGGGTGAGCCGTGATGCTTAGGGCAGGCGCGTTCATCACCCCCGGCCCACGCCGCTGCGGGGCCAGGCGCAGGGTCACATGCAGCCGCCCGGTGCGGCACGTGGGACACGGGTAGCTGTCAAAGGGTGCGGTGACCGCCGGTGCTGCGGCAGGTTCCGGCGCCGGGGCGGCTAGCGCCGTGCGGATCAGCGCCAAACAGCGGACCCGGCAGTCCGGTCTGGAAGCCGAAATGCCGCACGCGCATGAACCCTTTTGGGAGCACATGCAGCAGGAAGCGGCGGATGAGTTCCTCCCCGCTCAGGGTCATCACCTTGTGACGATTGTCGTCACGGTAGTCCTTGTAGCGCACGTCCACCGTGGCGTCGTCTTCATCGAAGCCCAGCAGTCGACTGTCGGACAGGGCGATGCGATGGCTGTAGAGAGGGCGGTGGGGTCAGTTCTAGAGGGCGGTGGGGTCGGTCGGCGGTGGGGTCAGTTCTCGCATTGTAGCATCCCAGAAGGCGAGAACTGACCCCCATGTCCGCATGTCCGTTCATCCTCCCCGAGTCCCTACGCTGGAGGTCATTTTTCATTTATTGAAATGCTACAAAGCGAGACCTGACCCCATCCTCTTTTTTTCATTTACCGAATAAGGGGCCAGGCTCAATTAACTCTGGCGGGCGGATGAGAATTTAATTGAGCCTGGCCCGAATGGCACTGACTTAAGCCGAGACATATATAAATCAGCGGGTTACAGGCAGTGCGACAAGCAGTCACTTGAGTTCAGGCAGCCTTTTCGGCGGTATTTCCTGGCATCGGCCCAGTCCGCAACCGTTTTTCGCTGACTTCGCGCCATCGCAACTGAATGTTTCTATGAGGCTAACGCCTTAAGTCAGTGCTATTCGAGCCTGGCCCCATATTCTCCCGAATTAAGTAAACTGTCCCCGGAACTCACGAAAACTTAATTGAGCCTGGCCCCTTATTCTCTTAATTGAGCCTGGCCCCTTATTCTCTTATTCTCCTATTTCCTTCTATTTCTTTCGGGCAACCGGAGTCCCTACGCCGGAGGCTTTCTGTTTTCCGGATAACTTATCGGGTCTAGCCTTCACCCAACTGCCCGTATATCAAGCGTACTCAGCAACAGAAACTGAACGCTCAATTGCGAAAGTTTTTCTATGAAGCTTAATCCGCTCTATTTCGTGCATGGTGTCTGCTGTCATGTAGCTTTCACCACAATGCGGGCAACTGACTACGGGAACATTCTCAATTACCAAAAGGCGATCCGCCTTTCCGTAGCTTCTGGCAACCCTCCGAATTTCGGCACCCTCTTGGCCGCATATGTCGCAGATGACTTTTGGCCTGTTACTCATCTCTAAACACCGTGATAATGACCATTTTTTCGTTTGGACTCATCTTTACTACAACAATTATTTGATGCCCATCAAGGGATGGACCGCGGATCAAATATTTCCATTGTGTCTTTTCGTTGTCTCTTTGCCTCTCAATGATCTCTCCAGCCAATATTGCGCACTCAATATCAAACATCGACAATTGATCCTCGTCCATTTCTTCTTCAGCGTGAATTGTGACGACGTATCGATTGAGTCAAACACCATTCCTAAGCTGGATAAGGACCGCTTCAAACAAATTTGTTTCCCGTGTAGTTGCGTGGGTTACAAGCCTAAATTCTAGCCCAAGGCGGCGCGCGCCACCGATTAACCCGCAAACGAACACAACGCTCGTGGCGCGCGCTCGCTCTGGCAGAAAGTTAGGCATTGCGTTTCTTGGTTCTAGAATTAAGTAAACTGTCCCCGGAACTGCAATCCGCGCCCGGCCAATTGGCCGGGCGATGCAAGGGTCCAATTGATCGAGTCAAGGGCCGGGGGATAGTTTCAATCCGCGCCCGGCCAATTGGCCGGGCGATGCTTTGAGCATTGGCTGCTTCCTGGCTTCCCGCCAATGTTTCAATCCGCGCCCGGCCAATTGGCCGGGCGATGCCATAAATATGATAACCATCATATCCTTCACGGGTAAGTTTCAATCCGCGCCCGGCCAATTGGCCGGGCGATGCGCGGTTTCCTTTGCTCCAATTGCCTTGAGCAATATGGTTTCAATCCGCGCCCGGCCAATTGGCCGGGCGATGCACTCCCAATCCTATCCCGAATGGTGTGATATGGGGTTTCAATCCGCGCCCGGCCAATTGGCCGGGCGATGCGCCTGGGCGATTGCTCGGGAAGTGGTATTGCCTGATGTTTCAATCCGCGCCCGGCCAATTGGCCGGGCGATGCGTTAATAGGAGAGCCGAACTAATTGGCTCATTTGGTTTCAATCCGCGCCCGGCCAATTGGCCGGGCGATGCCAACCAGCGTGTCTTCCAGCCGGAGCAAGAGCACGTTTCAATCCGCGCCCGGCCAATTGGCCGGGCGATGCGGACTGGTACTCGTGGTGACCACGCCCTTAGCCAGTTTCAATCCGCGCCCGGCCAATTGGCCGGGCGATGCCCATATAAGCGCCCGCGCACACCGACCAGTTCGTGGGTTTCAATCCGCGCCCGGCCAATTGGCCGGGCGATGCCAGACGATGGGGCTTGAAGGGTGCGAGGGTGAACAGTTTCAATCCGCGCCCGGCCAATTGGCCGGGCGATGCCTGTCGAGGCGAACCGAAGCTGGTGGATGGATGCGTTTCAATCCGCGGCCGGCCAATTGGCCGGGCGATGCCATACCGGCCCGCACACTACAGGATTCGTCCCAGGTTTCAATCCGCGCCCGGCCAATTGGCCGGGCGATGCGGCCATTTCCAATGAGCATTCTTAAACTTTTCCGGGTTTCAATCCGCGCCCGGCCAATTGGCCGGGCGATGCGAGGGATAAACGCATGGTCGCGACGTGCATCCGAGGTTTCAATCCGCGCCCGGCCAATTGGCCGGGCGATGCCCCACATGTTCCATATTCGGATCAGTACACTCCGGTTTCAATCCGCGCCCGGCCAATTGGCCGGGCGATGCCATGATAAACAACTCTGCTTCATTCAACGGAGCATTGTTTCAATCCGCGCCCGGCCAATTGGCCGGGCGATGCGCCGTTGAGCGGCATGTATAGGAGTTTGAGCGATGGTTTCAATCCGCGCCCGGCCAATTGGCCGGGCGATGCTGATTCCTTTGCGGCCGGTAAATCGGTCTGTTGTTGTTTCAATCCGCGCCCGGCCAATTGGCCGGGCGATGCCGCTATGACCATATGCTTGCCGCCGTACTATCAGGTTTCAATCCGCGCCCGGCCAATTGGCCGGGCGATGCGCTACTGACCTTTACCAACGTCCAGCGGGGTGGGGGTTTCAATCCGCGCCCGGCCAATTGGCCGGGCGATGCCGTCAAGGACGCGGCGACCGCCTACGACAACTTGAGGTTTCAATCCGCGCCCGGCCAATTGGCCGGGCGATGCATCTCCTTATTTAGCGCGGCCATGCACTATGCTCGTTTCAATCCGCGCCCGGCCAATTGGCCGGGCGATGCTGGGCGTCGGGTCGGTCTTCGCGGCCGTGATCGCGTTTCAATCCGCGCCCGGCCAATTGGCCGGGCGATGCGGCGCGCCGCCGCGCATCCGCTGGACCGACGAAGAGTTTCAATCCGCGCCCGGCCAATTGGCCGGGCGATGCCGTATCGGCCGCATGGGTCGCGGAGGGCGACAAGGCGTTTCAATCCGCGCCCGGCCAATTGGCCGGGCGATGCATCACGCCCCGCAAGTCGCTCGCGGTGATCTCGGCGTTTCAATCCGCGCCCGGCCAATTGGCCGGGCGATGCTCGTTGTTGCGCGCGGCGATGGCCGCCATTGCCTGTTTCAATCCGCGCCCGGCCAATTGGCCGGGCGATGCATGGGCTCGCCCGAGGCCGTGGCCGCGGTCCTCACGTTTCAATCCGCGCCCGGCCAATTGGCCGGGCGATGCGACTGGAAGTCATCGGCGAGCAACCTGCATGGGGTGTTTCAATCCGCGCCCGGCCAATTGGCCGGGCGATGCCTTGGGTCTTTTGTGTCGATTCCAGTATGATATTCTTGTTTCAATCCGCGCCCGGCCAATTGGCCGGGCGATGCCGATCTGGGACGGCTACGTGCAGAAGGCTATGGAGTTTCAATCCGCGCCCGGCCAATTGGCCGGGCGATGCTCAGCGAATGGGCTGACGCCAACCGCATCTTGAGCGTTTCAATCCGCGCCCGGCCAATTGGCCGGGCGATGCGCGTGCCTAGCCTGCCTAGGCCCGTGCCTAGACCTGTTTCAATCCGCGCCCGGCCAATTGGCCGGGCGATGCGCCGAAGAGCGTGCAGCAGCGCTATGGGGTATCGAGTTTCAATCCGCGCCCGGCCAATTGGCCGGGCGATGCCTCGCCCTGGGCGTGGTGGCTGGGTGGGACGCTGGTTTCAATCCGCGCCCGGCCAATTGGCCGGGCGATGCCGCTTATTTCGATATATTCCACCCCCAATACAAGTAGGTTTCAATCCGCGCCCGGCCAATTGGCCGGGCGATGCCCACAGACAGGCACACAAACGCCATCCTTATCCTCGTTTCAATCCGCGCCCGGCCAATTGGCCGGGCGATGCGGTGATCGTCGACTTGTTCATGCCCAGCCGCGCGGCGTTTCAATCCGCGCCCGGCCAATTGGCCGGGCGATGCCCAACGCGGGCAAAATACATAAAGCCAGTGCAGAGTTTCAATCCGCGCCCGGCCAATTGGCCGGGCGATGCCCAACGCGGGCAAAATACATAAAGCCAGTGCAGAGTTTCAATCCGCGCCCGGCCAATTGGCCGGGCGATGCTGGCCGATCCATCCGCAACCATCCAGGTGCTGACAGTTTCAATCCGCGCCCGGCCAATTGGCCGGGCGATGCGCTCACGCAAAGCCTGGGAGGACCTGCCGACAAGTGTTTCAATCCGCGCCCGGCCAATTGGCCGGGCGATGCCATGGATGTCCAAGCGCACACGAGACCACCAACATGTTTCAATCCGCGCCCGGCCAATTGGCCGGGCGATGCGCGGTCAAGCGCCCATTGTGCATATACGCCAGTGAGGTTTCAATCCGCGCCCGGCCAATTGGCCGGGCGATGCCTCCTTTTCGTGTGGCTTCAGACCACTGGCAGGGCGTTTCAATCCGCGCCCGGCCAATTGGCCGGGCGATGCCATGGGACCGGCACGACCGTGCCGAGTCCCTGCTGTTTCAATCCGCGCCCGGCCAATTGGCCGGGCGATGCCGGTCCAGGTCGCCAAGACGATCGCAGTGCCACGAAGTTTCAATCCGCGCCCGGCCAATTGGCCGGGCGATGCCCCTTCCGGTTCGTCGAAAGTCTCTATTCACTCGGTGTTTCAATCCGCGCCCGGCCAATTGGCCGGGCGATGCTTCCGTGGGACTCATTTGTTCAAGTATTACGACACGTTTCAATCCGCGCCCGGCCAATTGGCCGGGCGATGCGGGCGTCCATGGCTATGTCGATGACTGGCGGCTAGTTTCAATCCGCGCCCGGCCAATTGGCCGGGCGATGCTGGGGCGTTACGCGCATTTTTGAGGCGTATAGGAGTTTCAATCCGCGCCCGGCCAATTGGCCGGGCGATGCCGTTCGGTATCAACCAGTGGGGCGATCTTGAGATGTTTCAATCCGCGCCCGGCCAATTGGCCGGGCGATGCATGCACACCAATGTGGAGCGGCGCAAGATTGTTACGTTTCAATCCGCGCCCGGCCAATTGGCCGGGCGATGCGCAATATTGGGATGAGTCGGGGAAAATGTGTAAGTGGTTTCAATCCGCGCCCGGCCAATTGGCCGGGCGATGCATAGCCCGTTTCCCGTAGATAATCATGCCCAAGTCGTTTCAATCCGCGCCCGGCCAATTGGCCGGGCGATGCTGATTCTGAGCTATCCTCTTGTGTTTCTCATCACGTTTCAATCCGCGCCCGGCCAATTGGCCGGGCGATGCAAACCGAGTCGTCATGTTCAACGCCGTCGTCATCGTTTCAATCCGCGCCCGGCCAATTGGCCGGGCGATGCCCACGGCAACGATCGGATCGTCTTTATCGATTACGTTTCAATCCGCGCCCGGCCAATTGGCCGGGCGATGCCCGATTCCACCAGGTCGTACATGTCCCCTTCATCGTTTCAATCCGCGCCCGGCCAATTGGCCGGGCGATGCCGCAGTTTCACCCGGACGGCTGTCCCTGGGTGGGTGTTTCAATCCGCGCCCGGCCAATTGGCCGGGCGATGCGGTCTTGGGAATGGTAACCCGTCCTATGACGAGTCAAGTTTCAATCCGCGCCCGGCCAATTGGCCGGGCGATGCCAGGTTGCACCGGTCCCAAGCGGGACCGGCGAAGTGTTTCAATCCGCGCCCGGCCAATTGGCCGGGCGATGCTGGTGTGCGTCGCGAGGATCGTGACGTATTCACGGTTTCAATCCGCGCCCGGCCAATTGGCCGGGCGATGCCCGTTGAGGGGCGCATCCGTCGGCAGTGCACGGCGGTTTCAATCCGCGCCCGGCCAATTGGCCGGGCGATGCCTGCAATGGCGTGAGCCAGTCATCTGCACTAGGACGTTTCAATCCGCGCCCGGCCAATTGGCCGGGCGATGCCCATCTTCGCGTTTCGGTCCGTCCGCTGGAGCATAGTTTCAATCCGCGCCCGGCCAATTGGCCGGGCGATGCCTTGTCGGTTGGTGCTCTTCGCGCATTCTTGAGGCGTTTCAATCCGCGCCCGGCCAATTGGCCGGGCGATGCCCGCGGATCACGGCGCAAACACGGGACTGGACAGGTTTCAATCCGCGCCCGGCCAATTGGCCGGGCGATGCTTGGGCGGCGCTGGACGGGGCACGTAGCGACTTAGCGTTTCAATCCGCGCCCGGCCAATTGGCCGGGCGATGCTCCGTGCGTGTAACCTGCGGATTCCACGACGAAGTTGAGCGAGCTTGCGCGAACCGAAGGCTTGGCGCAAGTCCTAGTGCTGGCACACGAGGGACAAGGTTTTCCAAGTTTCTAAAGATCATACACTTAGATCGCGCGCGAACCTGCCGGGGTTTTCGCTGTTGCTTGGGGTTCGCGCATCAGACGAGGAGTGGTCCATCAAAATCCACGGAACGAAAAGTACCATATTGTTTGACGCGCAGTTCGTGCGGCTCGGTAAGGCGGTAGAAACGAAGATTGTCTTCGTCCAGGTTGATCTCCGCGAGCAGGGCGCGCTCAAGTTCCTCGTATTGCATTTGGTCGACGACGCACTCGAAAACGGATTTCTGCACGCGCTGGCCGTAGCGCAGGCAGACTTTGGCGGCTCGGCGCAGCCGGCGACGACCTTCGGGTGTTTCGGTGGAGACGTCGTACGTGGCAATGATAAGCATGGGTGTCCGGTGGCCTATTTTGCGAGATACGGGAGATAGCCGTCCAGATCGCCGCGTAGGGTACGGGCGAGAAATCGCGCTTGGATGAAGGGCAGCAAGGCCAAGGGGACTTTGGTGTCCAGTAGGGGATGGGTGACTTCTTCTTGCTTACGTTCTTGCCAGGCGGTAACCACCACGCGTCGGCCCTGGTCGTTAAGCATGACGGCGCCGCCCTCGCGGTCGTCGAAGTCGCGGGCGGTGAGTTGGCCGCGGTTGATCAGGGTAAGCGCGAGCCGGTCGACGAGGACGGAGCGAAACTCCTCTTGTAAATCAAGGGCCAGGGCGGCACGACCGGGCCGCACGGCGTGCAGGAAGCCGAGTTGGGGATCAAGTCCGACCGTTTCGGCGGCGGAACGGCAGTCGTTCATCAGCATCGAGTAGAGAAACGAGATCAGGGCGTTGAAGCGATCACGCGGGGGCCGCTTGGTGCGTCCGTCCAGGGTGAAGGTGGCCCGCGCCTGGGGCTTGACGATCAGGTTCAGGCCGACGAAGTAGCCGCGGGCGGCTTCGCCCTCAAACCCCCGTAGCGTGTCTAAGTCTGGGGTCGATGGGATAGCGCGCAGGGAGGCTGCCAAGTCCTCGGCAGCGCGGCTCAGGGCTTGTGACTCGCCGGGATCGGCAGCCTCACGGGCGCCGCGTAACAGCACGGACCGGCTGTTACGGAGTTTGCCGGCAACCACCGCGCGGGCCGTCGCGAGGGCGAACACGGGATCGATCGCCAGGCGATGCTGCGCCTGCCGTAACAGGATGTTGCCGGAGACCGGTCCCTCCAACCTGGCCTTGAAGCGCCCAGAGTTATCCAGCAGCACTAGCGATTTACCCTCTTCCGCCAGCCGGTGCATCAGGGCCGGGGAGATCATGACGTTACCAAAGCAGACCAAGGCGCCGATGTGATGGAGCGGAACGCGCAGCTTGGTCTCCCGCTCGACCTCGATGCGGACCGAGGAGTTGTCTAGGTGCACATAGGCTTGGGGAGTCATGACGTAGAGGGTGTTTTGAATGGTGTGCATGACGCTTCAGTCAGCTGGCGTAACATCAAACAGGGTGGCGAGCGCCGTATCGTGCCGGGCATGGCAAGCGGCGATTTCCGGTTGGCAAATGGTGTGCAATGAGCACTCTCGGCAACGGTCGTCGTTGACCGGCGGTGGCAATCGTCCGGACACGAGCATGGCGCGGATGGCATCCGCGGTCTGCGCGACCAGTTGCCGCAGTTCAGCGCCGATCGTCACCTCCCGACGGCGATGGCTTGAAGCGTGATAGATAGCGCCAAGGGTCACGGGGCGCCCGAGCATCTCCTCCAGGCACAGGGCTTGGGCGGCGAGTTGGATCTCATCATGAACGGCACGGCGTTTGCGCCCGTGCTTGAACTCCACCGGGTAGGGGGTGCCGTCGGGATGGATCTCCACGAGATCCGCTTTGCCGATGAGTCCGAGCCGCTCGGACCACAGCGGCAGGGCGCGCTCCACCTTGACCCCGGCCTTCAGTTCGTAGCCCGGTTGATCCACCAGGTGGTGCACAGCCTGACCGCGGGCGGTGTGGACATTGTCTTCAAAGGCTTGCTCCTGGTGGATCAGGGCGCATTGCCGAGGACAATAGGCCCAGTGCTGTAGGGCGGACAGCGGAATTGGGTCTATCGGTTCCATTGCAGGATCTCTGAAACCAGGAACGCGCCTGGTGGTTAGCCTTGTTAATGGGTACGCCGGGTCAAGGGTCGAATCCGGATGCCTTCGCGGCCGATTACGGTGAAGTACCCGTCGGGCGCGTCCAAGACGGCACGCAAGGCCAACTGGAGCACCTCCTCAATCACGATGGGATGAACCCGGAAATACACGATAGCGACCGGAGCCGCGGCGCCGCGGGAGAATACCAACTCCCCAAAATCGACATCGAAGGTCAGCAGCCGACGACCGGTACGGCAGGCAAGGTCGAGCACGGCGAGGTCATCGATGCCCGGAGCGGATAAGGCCACCGATACGATATCGTTGCCGGCCGCGGTCAGTCCCCGGATAACCGGCCCGGGGAAATTCTCGTCGGCCAGCCAGCTTCGGTTCACGCCGGCACCTGACCGGACTCCGCCGCCGCCCGCATGATGAAGGTCTCATCGCGCATGCAGTCGCGCACAAAGGCGAAGACCGCCTGCAAGTCCTGCTGGCTTAGGTGCGGATAGCTGTCCAGAATCTGCACTTCGCTCCAGCCGGAGGCTAACAGGTCCAGCACAAGTTCCACCCCGATGCGTGTGCCCCGAATCCGCGGCTTGCCGAACAGGGTATCGGGATCAGCGACGATGCGGTCTTGCCAGTCGTTCATGTGAGCCTCTTCATGCGCACAGGATTTGCAGTTCGACGCCGGGAAACTCGGCAAGACGCCCCGCCGCGAGCGACGGCAAGGCGTAATCCGCGATGCTCCGGGCCGGGGTGTTCTTGTCCTTACGCTCGACCCGGATTAGATCGAACAGCTTGTGGGCCGGGGCGTTCCCCAGGTGGCTGTCGTGCTTGAAGACGTACAGGCCGCGTGTCGCCATCTCGCCGCGCGCGGCGGAGTGGTCATGGTCGAACATCGTGGTGAGTGCATCCCACAGCAGCTTGAGGTCGTCCTCACCGAACTGAGTTTGGGCCGCGAAATGAGCGGAGATGAAGCCGTGGGCACGGTACAGCCCATAGGGTACGGTGAACTTGCGGCCCATGGTGCGGTTGTCGCCACTCTGCTTGGTGGACTCGGCTTCGGTTGCCACGGCGCAGCGGGTGATGGAATGTTCCAGGGTGACGATCGGGTCCAATGAGCGGGCGAAGGTGAGTTGTACGGGGCCGCGAACCTGACCGCAATTGGGCGCGGTCTTCAATGACAGAACGGCGCCGAAGGTACGGATGTCGTAGAAGTCCGCGCACATTTGTATGCGGCCGTGCTCTGTTTCTTCTTGTTTAGGCTTACGCGCTTTGACATTCTTCAGCGCCTTGCTGATGAAGTCTTTTACCGATTTGGGTGACTCGACTTCCCTGAGCCAATCCTTTGCTTCTTCTTTATCCAGCACGGCCGATAACCGGAGGATCGGACGATCCTCGTCATCCGTCTCCCGATCCATCCCATCGGGCAGAGTCAGCTTCGCAATCTGCTCCAGAAGTTCTTCCGGAATCACCTCAGTGGCATCCTGACCCAGGTTGATCCCGAGTTTTGTAAATGCGTCGAAATGGGCGCGGCCCAAGACCGTCTTCTCTTTGATATAGATATCGAAACCCGGTTGAAAAGCCCCATCCGCTGTTGCCTTGACGATGCCGACGTAATTACGGATCTTACGTTTGATGGAGACGTCAGTGACCAAGCCTTGCCCGGTCTCGGTGTCAAGGCGCGGCAAGTTGCCGGCGTCGGGGTCGCCATTGGGGTTGCCGTCCTTGACATCGAACAGCAGGACAAATTCGTAACGGTTGCTGATGCTCATCAGGTCGCTCCCTTAGTTGGCTATCTTGAAAAAATCTTGGCGCTGGTGGTAGTAGCCGATCACAAAGCGGCCTTGGTTCTCCAGCGACAGGGTGGTGTCGAACCCGCGATCACCATCGATGCCATCGTTGCAGATGGCTTGGATCAGTTTGTCGCGGTTGACGTACAGCCCCGGCTTCTCTTTGCGCAGTTTGGTCATGTGGTGTTGGTTGCGCCGCATCAAGGTGGGAAAGACCGCGGATGGGGTGCTGGATGCCGAGCCGAAATAGCTGTCGCGGATCGTGGTATTGAGGCCGGGGTTGGCGTCCTCCTGCACCCGTTCCAGCACGGCGAACAAGCGGCCAAGGCGATAGCCGGTATTGGTGTTGTTTTCGTCGAGTGCCATGTTGATCTCCCTTTCCGTATTCGGGTTGGCGTTGCGGACGTGACGATTGAGCCACGCCTTGATGAGTGCGGCGCGAGCGTAAGGGACGTGGTCCCGGTGCTTGCCGGTCTTGCTGTCCTTTTTTGCCTGCTCGGCGTGGATACGGCGCAGCGCCGCTTGCAGGAGCGTCTGTGGATAGGGCGTGCCGGCCAGGATCGCCTTCATGAAATCGCCGCCCAGGTTGGGCGGTAATTTTTCCAGTTCGCCCAGGGGACTGACGGCAAGCAGTAACGCCTTAAGCGACAGGAATGGCCGCTCTACGTAACTGGCTCGGACAATATCAAGATCTACAAAGTGTTGGCGGATACTGCCGGCCAACGCACCCACGGTGGCGACATGCCAGACGCGGACGGCGATCCGCGCGGCGTTGGGCGCGAGACCGAGGACGAAAAAGCGGGTTCCGTCGTCGTAGATGGCAGGCGTTCCGGCCTTGGGAGCATCGAATAATTCCTTGACCGCGTTTACGCCCTGATCCGGGTCGTTCTCCGATGGCTCCGCGAATAACTTCGCGAGTAGCGACTCCATACGATTCTCTGACGCCGCCCAAAAAACGGTCGATGCATCGCCGACCTGCATGCGTTGCTTTGAACTTAATAAGTGATTGAGAGCCGTCGTATAAGCAAAGGCAGCGCGCTTGCTGACCGGGGCATTAGCTCCTTTTTGCCTGCCATAAGAACAAAAGGCCGGAAGATTGAAGGAGACGATGTTGGCACCGCTGGTCTGAGAGCCCCATACCCCTTTGATTGGTGGATGCAAACGCGCGATTACATCCGATCGCCCAGTGATCAGACACAAGTCTTGGCCATTACCGCCTGGCGCTGCGGGTTCGGTCACGGACAAGACCCCAGGGTCACTGCACACAGGACGCTCTTCTCCAGCGAGTTTCAAACTGACGTTTGCGCCGTCCGCGCTGAGTTGAGGCCATAAAGGGTCAGCAAGGACAGCCGCGAAGTCGCCGCGAGAAAGAAACGTAAACACCGCGGACACTCCGGCGCCGGCTCGGACATCATCCGGTAATCTTGCGATTTCCGCACGGAACTCAGTGCACATCTGCACGAGTCGCTCGCGATAGTGCTTTTCTTTTCCTTTCTGACGTTGCTCTACCAATTTTTTGGGATCGGGAAGACCAAGGATATACTCTGAGTTCCCCCAGAGAAGATTAGCGGCAACATTGACGGATTTCTTGACTGCTTGCGGAACAAGAAAGGACCTACCGCGCCTGAGCTTGCCTTCTCCCTGCCGAGTATCCTGGATATGGAGAAAGGTTCCATCAGACTTCAAAACCAACAGGAAGGGTAGTTCTTTTAGTTCGATCCCGAAACCAGGAAGGCTATTGCGCTTGCGTTCATAATAGTCGTTCAGCGATTGAAGAATCATCTCCGCACCTCGACAACCTCAAGGTCGATGACACCCTGATTCATTTCCGCCCGGAAGAACCCGGAGGCCATCTCGTCGGCATAATCGATGTCATGAAGCATCCAGCCTAGAACCGGACTCTCAGGAATCGGTGGCTCGGCTTGTGCGGCGGCGGCAATGTCGTCGATCAGTTCAAAATGGGCGGAAAACTCCCGGCAGCCAAAATACGGCTGCCAGGCGCATTGCCCTTTGCGGGCGCGCCGCTGGAACATGGACAGGTATTTGGCCGGATGCTCCGGTTGATTTTCGTCCGGTTCGGGTGGTTTATCTTTATGCAAGCCAGGGTAATGGTGGACGTGCTTCGATGAATCCACGACCTCAAACTTGGCATGGAGCCGATAGGCTACGTCGCGCAGGAAAAGCCCGGCGCGTTGCTGGCGATGGTCCTCGATGTAGAGTCCGCGCTCCCCGAGGCGGTTGGGGCCTTCAGTTGAGGCGACCTTGCCCACCTCATTGCGGCGTACCGAGATCCATTTGATGGGCTTCAGCACTTCGATCCGCGTGACGCGCCAGCGGATCTCGGGTTTCCACAGGATAGCCTCGAAGATCGCGCGGGCGGCGGATGGGGTGATCACGTCATAGGAGACGCGCTCGACCTTCATCTCGGGCCGGGTGAAACAGGCAAAATCGCCCCAGACCTTGAGGCAGAGTGTTTTCGGCATCGTCAAGCTCCATTCACACGATGAAGTTCCCGACCGCGGGCGTCACGTCGTCGGCGCCGCCGAGGAAACCAAGTTGCTTATCGTAGAGCAAATCGTGCTGTTGGTGAAGTTGGTCGCCGAACAGGGCGCTCTCCTGGGCATAGAAACCGGGGAAGATCTCGATCACATCGCCTTGATCGATGAGGCGATCCAGGCAGTTGCGACGGACGTTGACGCTGTAGCGTTGCAGCTTGCGCATGATCCAGCGGTCGGGGCCGCTTGACTTTAGTATGCGGAGCCACTTTCCGGACTCGCCCCAATTCACGATGACCGGCGCGCCGTCGTCCGCGATCAGGTGGAACTGCTCGGCGGCCGTGCGGAAACGCATCTCCAGTCCCGGTCCGCTGCGGAGCAGTCCAAGGATGTCGGCCTTGTCGAAGGTGTTCAGGGCGGCATACCAGAGCTTGAAATACCGCTCGAACAGGGCCGGGTTCAGTACCGGGTTGGGGTCGGTGGCGAGTAATTCGCGGGTGGCTTGTTCGCCCTTGAGCAAGAGTCCCTGCGGGGCGGGTTCGGGTGCTACGAAGACCTGGACCAGACCTTTCGCGGCATGCGCTCCGTTCATCAGACGCCCCTCACGGTTACAGCGTCCTGCGGCCTGGGCGATCGAATCGACCCCGGCCAGCGCCCGGAATACGACGGGGAAGTCCACGTCCACTCCAGCCTCGATGAGCTGGGTGCTGACCACCCGCAACGGGGCGAGGGACACACCGGCCTGCGCCCGTTCGCGGTTGTCCGCCAGGCGGGCGCGGATCTCGGCGATCCGCTCTGCGCGATGGGCGCCGCACAGGTCCGTGGAGAGATAAAGTGCGCCCGGCAGTTGTTGAGCCAGCTCGCGGGCGTGCCGCTTGCGATTGACGATGACGAGGGCCTGATCGTGCGCGGCGATCCGCCCCCCGAGCTGCTCCCAGGTCGAGGGCTTGCGGGACTCCGGCCACTGGACCTGCACCCGATCCAGATCGCGGTAAAGATCGGCTGGGGCCTGCACCTGCGGACCGCCGTGCATCAGTTCGCGCACCGCGGGCAGGCCCGGAAAGGGTTTGCCGTTGATGTCACGGGGTGCGAAGGCCGGTTGCGTGGCGGTGCAGAGAACGAAGGTTACGCCGTAGTGGGTGCTGAGGGTGCGGATGGCGGCGAGACAGGGCTCCAGAAACTCGGTCGGCAGGAGTTGCGCCTCGTCCAGGATCACCACGGCGTCCACCAGATTGTGCAGTTTGCGGCAGCGGGAGGGGCGCGCCGCGAACAGTGACTCGAACAGTTGGACGTTGGTGGTGACGATCAGCGGCGCGTCCCAGTTCTCCGCTGCCAACCGACCGCGGGGTGTTTCTTTATCGGGGTCCAGGTTGCTGTGATGCTCGACCAGGTCATCACCAAAGATGCCGCGGAAGACATCCGCGGTTTGCTCGATGATGGAGAGATAGGGGATCGCATAGATCACCCGCCGTTTGCCGTGCGCAATCGCGTGGTGCAGGGCGAAGGCCAGGGACGAGAGTGTCTTGCCGCCGCCGGTGGGGACGGTGAGTGAATAGAGCCCGTTGCCCCGATCGTCGGCCGCACGCGCGATGCACTGATCGAGCACGGCGGTACGCAGTCGATTGACTGGGCTCGGTGTCGCCTGGGCGGCGAGGCGGTCCATGTGGGCAGTGAAACGGGCGAGTAGCTCCGCAACCGGCGGATGCGCGGCGCGGTGAGCTGCCTGCTCCGGGTTCATGTAGTGTTCGGTGTCGAGAAAATCCGCGTCCACCAGGCCTGAAAACAGCAGGCGCAGCCAGAGGTGAAGGTCATCCTGGCGGCCCTTGGGGCGGCTGGTCGGGGGTTGGCCGCGCAGGATGGCGGGCGACGGCTGCTGATCCAACGCCTCCTTGAGCCAGTCTTTTTTCCGTGCCGCATCCAGCCGCTGGAACAGACTGCCATTGTCTCCGTTCCAATCGGGCAGGCCGGCGTGATGCCCCGCGATGAGGTAGGCCAACAGCCGCCCGGCGCCTTCACCGAGTTCCGCTATGGCGTGAACAGCACCGGCGGTGGAGTGGTCCACCCGCCGGCCGCTGCCTTCCAGATGGGCGTTCTCGGCCTCGAAGCCGCTGGCATTGCGGATATAGGCTTGAAACGCGGGGCGGTACTTGCCCAGGTCGTGCCACCGGCCGGCAAGGTCGGCCCAGTCGTCCGCGCCAAAGGCCCGCGCGTAGCCGCTCGCGAGTGCGGCGACCCCGGCCAGATGGTCCTCCAGATCGTGCGGGGGTCGCCACTGACCACTATCGTCTTTGGCGGCATGCGCGATGGGTCGGTGATTCTTCTTGTCACCGTCGGGACTGCTGACTCGCGGCGGTACGGATGCGTTCATCGCTTGATCCTCCTTTGTGTATGATCCTCATCATAACAGGCGGATGCTGTAAACGATAAGTCCGCAGTTGGGCCGCGGAGGAGGGTCGACTCTGGGTTCGCTCCAGCACCGTTGAGGGGGCGACTCCGGTTCGCCCTCGGCCGGTTACGGCCCGCCAACCGACAACAATCGGCGCCTACCGCCGCGCCAACAAAATCAACTGCCCCCCCCGCTGCACATGCAGGCTCCGCACGCCGCCGGATTGGCGCAGGACCTTGGTCAGGTCGCGGACCCCAGTGACGGGGATGCCGTTGGCCTGGCGGATCAGGTCGCCTTCGCGCAGGCCGGATTGCCAGGCCGGACTGTCCGCGGTGACGGTGCCCACGGCGACGCCGGCGGGGCGTCCGGCGTCGCCCAGCAGGGCACCGGCCAGGGTGGCGGCGAGTTTGTCACCGCGGGTGAAGTCGCGGTAGGGGTCGGCGATCTCGCCGGTCAGGGTCCGGGGTTTGCCGTCGCGCAGGATGTCGAGCTGGACGCGCGCACCCACCCGCAGCAGTCCGAACTGGTTTCTGACATCGGCGGCGCTGGTCACCGGGCGGCCATCCAGGCGCAGGATCAGATCCCCTTCGCGCAGGCCGGCCGCGGCGGCGGCCGAATCGGGCTCGACGGCTGAGATGAGCACGCCGCGGCGCTCGACGCCCATGGCGTTGGCCAAATCCGGGGTCAGGTCCTGCACGGCCACCCCGAACTGGCCCCGCCGCACCGCTCCGTGGTCCAGGATTTGGTCCATGATCGAACGCGCCATGTTGATCGGGATGGCGAAGCCGATGCCGATGTTGCCGCCGCCGGGGGCCAGGATGGCGGTGTTGATGCCGACCAATTCGCCGCGCAGGTTCACCAGGGGGCCGCCGGAGTTGCCGGGGTTGATCGAGGCGTCGGTCTGGATGAAGCTTTCGTAACCCTCGATTCCCAACCCGGCGCGACCCAGTCCGCTGACGATGCCGGAGGTTACCGTCTGGCTCAGGCCAAAGGGGTTGCCGACGGCGACCACGAAGTCGCCGACCTTGAGCCGATCCGAGTCCGCCAGCGTGAGGGCGGTCAGCTCTTGGGAAGGAATGCGCAGTACCGCGACGTCCGTTTCCGGATCGGCGCCCACCAGGTCGGCCTTCAAGGTGCGGCCGTCGCCCAGGGTGACCCGGATCTCGTCGGCTTTGGCGATGACATGGTGATTGGTGAGGACCAGCCCTTGTTTCGCGTCGACGATGACGCCGGAACCCAGGCTGCTGTCCTGCCGCTCACGGTGTTGCGGGATGTCGAAAAAGTGCCGGAAGAAGGGGTCGCGCAGCAGCGGATGGTCGGCTTGCTCGATCCGGGTGACGGTCGAGATGTTGACCACCGCGGGCATGGCCCGCTCCAGCATCGGGGCCAGCGTCGGCAGCGCCTGGCCGTCAACCGCCGCGGGCAGGGCCGCTTGGGCCGGGAGTCCGCACCCAAGCAGGGCCGCGGTCAGCGCCAGGACCAGTGAGCGGGGCGGGGTTCGGTGTGTGTGCCTCATGGGTCTGGATTCCAAAATAACCATGGGGCGGATATGGCGGCGCCAGGTCTGGGAGGCAATCCGGGGCCTGTGAGAAGAATGGCCGATCCTTCCCAAAAAAGAAGGCCGGGCTTGCGCCCGGCCTTCGTTCTACCCGTCAGTCAGACCGCGCTTACGCAACCGCGCGCAGCTTCTCGGACTCGATCAGACGGCTTTGGTCGGTGCGGATCTCGACCTTGCGAGGCTTCATCGCCTCGGGGACCTCACGCCGCAGATCGACATGCAACAGACCATTCTCCAGCCGCGCATCCACGACGCGCACATAGTCCGCCAACTGGAACTTACGCTCGAAGCTGCGGTTGGCAATGCCGCGGTAAAGATAGCGGGTTTCAGCCGTTTCCTCCTCATCGCCGCGGGCGCCGGAGACGGTCAGGATGTTTTCCTTGACCTCGATGGTCAGGTCCTTGTCGGCGAAGCCAGCCACCGCCATGGTCACGCGGTAATCGTTCTCACCGCTGACCTCGACGTTGTAGGGCGGATAGCCGCCGGGCTCGGAGCGATAGGCGGTCTCCAACGCGTTGGAGAAGCGGTCAAAGCCGATCATGGACCGGAACAGGGGCGAAAAGTCGATCGTCGTCATGGACATATCCTCAAGATGAGCAATATGGATTGATGCGTTCTTGCGAACCGCGTCACCTGCAGGCCTCGGTCGAGCGCCTGTGTTATGTAAAATAGATCCTGGGGGCACGGATGTCAAGGGATCGGAGATAAATATTATGTGAAGTCGTCATCCGGGCTCGCCGGTGCCTGCCGCGCCCGGCAACGCCCGGCAAGCAGGGTGTTCGCCGGTGGTGTCGGAAGTTCTTGCGCCTCAAGTGCAGACTCGGTGACACTGCAAGGCGCGGTCAACGATCAGCCGTGTCAAGCCTTCGTACCTGATATCCGGACAGACCCTTGGTGTAGGGGCGGGTTTGAAACCCGCCCCTACGTCCGGTTATCACGTCCGACGGCTAAAAGGCGTGCGCTCCTGCTGATTTCCGTGACCGGGCGCACCGTCTGTCAGGTCGCCGCGGCGCCCCGGACGCGTTTCCAGGGCAGTGTTCCACTCCACTCCGATCTGACGGCTGGTGGCTGACCGCCGGCCGGATCTCCCAGGCAAACCCAGGTACGTGCACCGCATCCCAGTCAAACCATTCCTCACGCGCTTGTTGCGGCGTGTCCCCATGCCGTTGATCGCGATCCTGGTCGGATTGATCGCGGGGCTTGGCGTATGGGGCATCCTGGATCAGATCCAGACCCGCCAGGTGGGTAAGATCTTTGGTCAGGAACTGCGCAATCAACTCGACGTCCAGGCCCGCGAAAGCCTGATCCGCTTCGACCGTTACCTGGCCGGGTATGGTATGACCACGCGTCTGTTGGCTAACCATCGCCGGCTGGCGCAATACCTGGAGCCGCTGTTCTGGTCCGACAGCGATGTCGTGCAGCCGGTAATCTACCTGGAGTTCCGTCCCTCCTGGTTGCCCGATTTCTTCGCGCGGGATGCACTGCGCCCGCCCAGTCACGTGCTGCTGACCGATCCTCAGGGCCGGGTGCGGGAGGTCTATCAGGCTGCGTCCGACCCGCTGCCGGTCGAACTGGCCGCCAGTCTCCCGGCCCAGTCCCTGGATACCAGCGCGGTACGGACGGTCCCGGTCAAGCTCGGCGAGGTGCTGTACCTGCTGGTCAGCGACGCCGTCGAGGATTCGGGCGGCTATCACATGGGGTATCTGGTGGTCCTGGTCCCCATCGATGATGCCTTCCTGACCGCCTCCCAGCGGGGTGTGGACCTGAGTCGGGTGGCGGTGGCGCTGGTGGACGGGGACGATCAGCGCATCCTGGCGAGCGTGGACTCGGCGGAGTTGCCGCCCGGGACAAGGCTCACGACGCTTGGTGACGGCTATCTGGTCACCTCCCAGTCGCTGCCGGAATATGAGGGTGCGGACGCCAACCTGTTGTTCGCCACCCTGGTCACCCAGGGCAACCTGGAGCGCATGTCTCGTCATGTGCGCATCTTCGAGCGGCGGCAGCGCTTTTTTGCCGCCGCGGCCTTCATTCTGGTGTTCACCTGGGTCATCTACCTGGTCTCGGCGCGACTCAATCGGGTCTTGAAGCGCATGACCCGGTTCTCGCAACGGGCGCTGGGCATCAAGGAACCCGGCTTTCAGCGGGCCGGCAATCAATTACTGCTGCTGGAGGAGTGGATCGCGCACTTCACCCAACTGGTGCTCAAGGCGCGTGAGGAGATGAGCCTCCGCCATCAGGCCGAGATGCGCGAGAGCGAAGCGCTCAAGGCGGCGGTGATGGAGGCGGCGCTGGATGCGATCGTGACGCTCGACCATGCCGGCTGCATCAGCGAGGTCAATCCGGCCGCCGAGCGGATGTTCGGTCTGCGGCGCCAGGAGGTCATCGGCAGCCCGTTCGGCGAGCGTCTGTTGCCCGAGGTGGCGCGAACCGCTTTCCGCCGGTTGCTCGATCGCTCGCGCCACGACGGGCTGGAACCCAAGGGTCGCGGTGAGTTGGTGGCCCTCAAGGGGGACGGCTCGGAGATCCCGGTGGAGATCTCCATCGTGCCGATCGACCTGGAGGCCGAGCGCTTCTACACCGTTTATCTCCATGACATCAGCAGCCGCAAGCAGGCGGAGCGTGAGATCAAGAGTCTGGCACGCCTGGCCAGCGAGAGCCCGAACCCGATCCTGCGGGTGACCGGTGGCGGGCAGATCGCGTATGCCAATAACGCCAGTCGCCCCCTCCTGCTCGCGTGGGGGACCGAGCAGAGCGGGGCGTTGCCCGATGAGTGGGCGGCCGAGGTGACTCAGGCTCTGGAGCAAGCCGCGCCGCGGGAGCGCGAGACCGATCTCTCGGGGACCATCTATGCTTTGCTGTTTGCCCCGATCCGGGATCTGGGTTATGTCAACATCTATGCCCGTGACATCACCGCCGTGCGCCGCGCCGAGCAGGAGTCTCGCCAACACCAGGCCGAACTGGTGCACGTGAGCCGTTTGATCACCATGGGCGAGGTGGCGACCGGCATGGCCCATGAGCTGAATCAACCCCTGTCGGCGATCGTCAATTACGCCAACGGCTGTACCCGGCGGATGCAGAGCGGTCAGGGCCAGACTGAGGATTTCCTGGGCGCCCTGGCGCAGATCGCCAGCCAGGCCAAGCGCGCCAGTGAGATCATCCGGCGGCTGCGCGCCCTGGTCGGCAAACAGCCGCCGTTGCGTGCCGATTTGGATTTGAATCACCTGGTCCGTGAAGTCTGTACCTTCGTCGAGTTCGAGACGGCGAAGCTCGGCGTCCAGATCGAATTTGATCTGGCTCCCGAAGGCATTCCGGTGCATGTGGACCTGGTGCAGATCGAACAGGTTTTGCTGAACCTGCTGCGCAACGCGCTCGATGCACTCGAAGAAACTCCCGAGGCGTCGCGGCGGCTGGTCATTCATACGCGGGTCCAGAAAGCCCAGGCCCTGGTGACGGTGCAGGACACCGGTCCCGGCGTGGAGGGTGAGCGCCTGGCGCAGTGGTTCGACCCCTTCTTTACCACCAAATCCGGGGGCATGGGCATGGGTCTACCGATCAGTCAGACCATTCTGGAAAACCATGACGGGCGTATCTGGGCCGAGTCCGAGCCGGGTCAGGGCACCGTTTTTCATGTCGCGCTGCCGCTTGCGGAGATCCCCGCCGCGGAGGACCCCGAGCCGGTGCCGCCCACTGCCATAGGAACCACCCGATGAGCACCAATCCGACTGTCTTTGTTGTCGATGACGACCAGGCCATGCGCACCTCCCTGCAATGGCTGATCGAATCCACGGGGATGCAGGTCAAGACCTTCGAGTCTGCCGACGCCTTCCTGAGCAACTTTTTTCCGGAACGCGCCGGCTGTCTGTTACTCGATGTGCGCATGCCCGGTATGAGCGGGCTGGAACTGCAGAGCTATCTGGCGCGGGAGGGTTATCAGCTCCCGGTCATCATCATTACCGGCCATGGCGACGTGGGCATGGCGGTCAAGGCAATGCGCGCCGGGGCCATGGACTTTATCGAGAAGCCTTTCCACGACGAGGACCTGCTGCGCAGCATCCAGCGGGCGCTGGAGTACGATCAGCGGCAGCGCCTTAGCCGCGCGGCCCGGGCCGACATCCTGGCGCGCGTGGCGGACCTGACCCCGCGTGAACATGAGGTCATGGGCATGGTCACCGACGGCAAGGCCAATCGGGAGATCGCCGTCGCGCTGGGGGTGACGCCGAAAACGGTTGAGGCCCATCGCGCGCGGGTGATGGAGAAGATGCGTGCCGAATCGCTGGCCGAACTGGTACGCATGGTGCTGATTGCGGGTCGGGAGGAGGGGTGATTGTCGGTGGCCCAGCGCCCAGTCACTGTCGTTGTCGTTGTCGTTGTCGTTGTCGTAATCGAATTCGGAGAAACGATTCGATCGATCAGCCGGGCAAGGCTGGCTAACTGAAGCCTGGATCTGGCTCCCACGCTCCAGCGTGGGAGCAAGTCGCGACGCTCCGGCATCGCGTGGCGCCACTGGCCGCTGGAGCGGCCGGACGGCATTCCCACGCTGGAGCGTGGGAACGAGAAAAACGATTACGACAACGACAACGACAACGAAAGAGCCATGGCTATGATAGCGAAGCCGATCGAGCGCCCAGGCCCGCGCCGTCAGATTCTGGCCTGGGCCTTTTACGACTGGGCCAATTCGGCCTTCGCCACCGTCGTCATCGCCGGATTTTTCCCGGTCTTCTTCAAGGAATTCTGGGCCGCGGATCTGGCCGTCACCGAGAGCACCCGTGCGCTCGGCTATGCGAGCAGCGCCGCCAGCCTGATCCTGGTGTGCGTGGCGCCCCTGCTCGGTGCGCTGGCCGATCAACTGGGGGCGAAGAAGCGCTTCCTGTTGTTCTTTACGTCGCTCGGGGTGCTGGCGACCGGCGGGCTCTTCTGGCTGGCAGCCGGGCATTGGGTCGCCGCCCTGTCACTCTATCTGCTGGGACTCTTGGGCTTCCTGGCGAGCAACATCTTCAACGACGCGCTCATCACCGATATCGCCAAGCCCCGCGATTACGAGCGGGTCTCCTCGCTCGCCTACGCGCTCGGCTACCTGGGGGGCGGCCTGCTGTTCGCACTCAATGTCGTCATGGTCTTGACCCCGACGACCTTCGGTCTCGCGGATCAGGGGCAGGCGGTGCAGGTCGCTTTCCTTGGGGTTGCCCTCTGGTGGGCGGTCTTTACCATCCCGCTGGCGCTCCTGGTTCCCGAGTCACCTGGCCAGGGGGGTAAGGCCCTGGGCGCGGCGTTGCGCGGCGCCTTCACTGAACTGGCGCAAACCTTCCGAACGATCCGAGTGCTGCGCAACACCTTCTTGTTCCTCATCGCCTACTGGTTCTATATCGACGGGGTGGATACCATCATCTTCATGGCCGTGGACTTCGGGCTCTCCCTGGGATTCCCGGCGTCCAGTCTGATGGTGGCGCTGTTGATCACCCAGTTCGTCGGGTTCCCGGCGGCGCTGGTGTTCGGTCACCTGGGCACGCGCTGGGGACCCAAGCCCAGCATCCTGCTCGCCATCGGCGTTTACATACTGGTCGTGGCCGCCGCCTCCCAGATGCAGCAGTTGACGCATTTCTATGCCCTGGCGGTCGCGATCGGCCTGGTTCAGGGCGGCGTTCAGGCACTCTCGCGCGCGCTCTTCGCCGGCCTGATCCCGGCCGGCCAAACCGCCGAGCTGTTCGGTTTCTACAACATGGTCGGCAAGTTCGGCGCCGTGCTCGGACCCTTCCTGGTCGGCACCACCGCGGCCCTGACCGGCGATCCCCGGCTGTCGCTGCTGCCGATCCTGGCGCTGTTCCTGATCGGTGCCCTGTTGCTGACGCGGGTCGATGTGGCGGTGGGGCGGGCGGCGGTGCGTGGCGGAGGCGAAGTCACGCATTCCTGAGGCGGTCTGTGCAAATGAAAATCGTAACCGGCGTGGGTTGCGGGGCATCTTGGCGCCTGGTGTCCGCCGCGGTCGCCCCCGACGTCTTGAAAATCGGCATCCTAAGGTCACGTTAAAGACGAGACACGACGGCTGGCGTACGCCTCGGCACCGACGCCGGTCGATTCAGCCGACCTTAACCGCAGCAGGAGACCGCCTCCGATGATTTCAAAAGACATGGCGACGCTGATCAACGCCCAGATCAACCGCGAGCTGTATTCAGCGTACTACTATCTCGGGCTGTCGGCGCAGACTGAAGCGATGAATCTCAAGGGAACCGCGGCCTGGTTTCTGGCCAAGCACGGCGAAGAAATGACCCATGCCTTGAAGATGTACCGGTACTTGATCGATCAGGATGCTGCCGTGACGCTGAAGACGGTCCCGGCACCAGAGGCCGTGGGGAGCGTGGTGATGGAGATCTTCGAGCGTACGCTCGAACACGAGCGCGGGGTGACCCGCTCGATCAACGACCTGGTCGACCACGCACTGACCGAGAAGGACCATGCGACCAACGTTTTTCTGCACTGGTTCGTGACCGAGCAGATCGAGGAGGAGGCGACGGTGAAAGACATCCTCGGCCGCCTGCGAATCTTCGGCGATCAGGGCCAAAGTTTGATGATGATCGACAACGAACTCGCCGCGCTGGCGCAACAGATCAATCAGGCTGCCGCGACGGCCGCGGCGCAGTGACGTACCGCCTACGACCATGAGCAAACAGCCTCGCAAGTGCTGCAAGAAGTACAAGGAAGGCAAGCGCTGCAAGGATTGTCCGAAATCGCCCAAGGCAGCGGTTACAGGAGCCGGTCCGTGATGGATACTGAAAGTCCCGCGTGGAACCGGCCTCAGCCGCGGACTGCATCCCTGAGGTGGCGGATGCGCTCGGCGGCCTGCCCGCGCATCCCCGGCGCCTGACTCACTCCCGCCAAGGCGTTGATCAGAATGCCGATGGTTCTACCGTTATGGAGGACGGCGCTGGCCACCGGGGAGAGCCAGCCCAGGACGGCGGTCAGGCGGCGGCTGCTCCAATCAGCAACCCCTTGAGGAACCGGTCGTTGGAAAAGTTGAAAAAGGGCGTCGGCGATCGGCACTGGGACTGAATGATAGGACGCAACAGTTCTATGTCGCCCAGGTTGAGCATTTGCGACCGGCTGGAGAGCCCGTTGCCGCCCCCGGCGAGTTCTTCCATCAACTGGGACATGCCGGCCCCGCGGCCGGCCGGCGAGCCGGACCCTTGACCGGGCTGGCCGACTTGCAGACCCGGTACATGGCCACGCTGCGACGGCACGTCCGTGACCTGGAGGTGCGGGATCGCGAATTGGCTGCCCTGCGCGGCTGCTGACCGTCGCCGTGCTACCGGATGATCAAGCGGCGGCTATTCCTTGCGGCCAAGGGCAAGAACGCAGGCGTGGGCAGCACCGCCGCGATGCCCAAGCGGGCCGCCGGGGTCGGGCGCCGCGGCGATACGCCTACCGCGGGATGGCCTTGGTGTCGACCGGGTCATCGAGCAGTTGACCGAACAGGGTCAGGTGCATCAGCCGATACACGTCGATGTTGTCGAAGCCCGTGGAGAACTGCTCGCGCAGAAGTTGGGCGTTGAGGCCGTCGGCCCGGCTCAGGATGGCGCCGGCATAGTCGCCGGTGCCGACCCAGCTGATGGCGAATTCCATGGTCTGACCGAGTGCGTCCGGCTCGGACAGGAACATCCGGGTGCCGCCCGGGGCTTCGCCGCCTTGACCACGGCCTTCGAGCCCATCGGCGAGGTTCGCGATGTCGGCGGATCCACTCGCCGGGTTGACGGCGAAGCGCAGGTTGGTCGCATTGACCTCCCCCGCCTCCGGCACGACCGCGTTGCGGTACGGGGCGGTGACCTGGAGCCCGCCGGCGTCGCTGTCGGCGGCCGTGAGGATCA
>Ga0247837_1003588_pt1 | contig 26715 bp, 21 predicted proteins | sample LaCtaG_2_FD_187115 | JGI IMG/M metagenome (GOLD analysis project Ga0247837, IMG submission 187115) | Freshwater microbial communities from meromictic Lake La Cruz, Castile-La Mancha, Spain - LaCruzMarch2015_14.5m | ecosystem: Environmental > Aquatic > Freshwater > Lake | place: Spain: Castile-La...
CAGTGCTGGAAGTGGGAGCGTTTACGGAGATAAGTGTATTCTTGCTGCATAATACACTCCAATCGCTGTGAAAAGGACCCCTCTTCCCTAACGCATAACCCAGATTTCACCTTAGTTTTCATACCTGGATACCCTTGTTCTTGCCTACCTATTGGAACTCAGTAGAACTCAGGATTGCACTGATGAGTGGGTTCTAATTTGTGTGCAGCTAAAGAAAAGCTGAGCAGACTTTTCATATAAACTCAATAATTTAGGCTTTCACAGGAAATATATATCTAAAGTTAGGGATACTCCAAAAGTAGAAAAAAGGAAACGTATCTATATTTGGAGAAAACGAATACACTATTGAAGTGGCGTATCTAAGCAATTTGGGGAAATTTGCAGTCTTTTATTGCGGTCCTACTGAGTCCCTCAATACCTTGCAGAATTCCTATTGTGCTGAGACTCTATTCAAGCATGATTTACTCTTATTGAGTATCACATGGGGTCACCAGGTCGTCGAGACTCAGGTCTCCCATACCTCCTCGAAGTGAGACTGCAGCTCTAGAGGCCTCGGAGTGTCTTTAGCTCTGTAGGCCCTAAAGGGGCGAGAAATAGCATTTGCTGCTTTAATATTGGGCTCAGAGGGTAGATATAGGCGATTTCCACTGCAATTCCCGCTATTTCCAGTTAATTCTGCTCAATAATTCCTCCATTTCTGTATATACTCCGCTGAGTCTACTCTTCCTCTGGTCTGGGTAAATACGAGATGAGACTTTTCTCAGGTCTCTGAGGACAAGGATTAGGGTGAATTCGAGTGACTGATATTTTGCAGTTTTTATGTATTCCGAAGAGCCTTGCTAGGGGAAATACGGCCTTTGGCAGGGACTTTAGCGAAATCTGCTCTGTGATAGTGGTATGGTGAGAAGGGAGTAGAGACAGTGCAGGCAAAGGGAGCAATCCATTGGACTAGAACCCAGTGCTTTAGAGAAGTAAAGAGATAGGTAACTTTGGCGTCGTAGGAAATGGGCAAGTATGGGAACTACTGGCCAAGGACTAGGTGTCTGTATAGGGTGACATAGCTAGAATAGACAGCAGCCGCACTCACACGCCAGCGTGCTCCTCATCTCACTCAAAGGCTCAAGCCTGCGCTGCAGCTGCACCCTCCGCCACCACCTCTGAATGCGTCCCGCCGCCTGGCGTCTCAGCAGCTGCCTCAGACGGTGGAAGCGAGGCGGCTCCTGCACGACTTCAGGCTTGCAGCGGACTGCTGTAGGTCTGGGGCCGATGTGTGCCTTGGGCTCTTTCGTGAGACTGTCGCAGTGGCTGGCTTCGTTGAGGTGTTGGAGAAGGATGAAGGTGTCGTCGGTGCTGTCGTTTAGGTCGACTTTGGCGATGGGCTCGAACTGCCAGTCTCGCTCCACTATGACCTCGTCTTGCATCCTTTCGACTTGCTCCATATATAGCTTTAGCACAGGTGGGAATTGCCTGTGTGACTGCCTGGAAAGTTCAAATTCCCACTTCACTCAAACAGTCCGGAAAAGCAGTTAACTGCCCTAGTTCCTAGCCTTGCACAATTAGGCAATATGCGAAGGTACCTGCCGCATCAAGCGGATTTGCCTGAAAGGCAGGTGGCCGAGCAGAGAAGAGCGCTAGAGGATCGCTTTGAAGGCGCAGTCGCGCTGTTTCGACAGGAATTCCCCTCCAATTCGACCCAAGCAGTCGACTCCACAGGGAAAAGGAAGGACGATTATACGCTTTATACAGGCTTCACTGGGAATTTACTGCTGTATTCGAAGCTAAATCAGTCCTCTTCCGCCTACACCAGTGACCTGCAGCAAGCCTTATCCGCGACTTTAGCGACTTTGCAAGTGGTAAAAGACCCTCTAGACCCTACAGCTTTCTATACAGGCGCTACCGGCCCTTTAGTCCTTGCCGCAGTCCTACACCACAGTCCCGCCCTAGTCACCCGCATCCTTGCCTATGAGTCCAAACTCCCTCTCAGTCAATTCGACCTGTTGTACGGCGCTCCTGGGTATATGTACAGTCTGGTATACCTACTTACACACTGGAAGGACTGTCCGCTGCAGACGGAGGTGGTAGCCGCTCTCGGCAGGAGCGCGGAAGTAGTGGGAGAGGCGGGGAACAGGGAGGAAGGACTGAAATTTCCCTTTCCCAAAAGGAACGGATTGGAGTATATTGGAGCTGCGCATGGGTCGTTGGGAGCAGTGCAGGTGCTTCTATTGGCCCAGCCTTGGCTGGAAAGAGACTACAGAGAGGTAATTCGCAGGACGCTGGACCTAGTCGTGAGGCAGCAAACTGCTTCAGGAGCACTGCCCACTGTGCACACAGACACAGAGACTGACTTAGTGCACTTCTGCCATGGAGCGACTGGGGCAGTGTCTCCACTCTGTCTGGCCTCCAGACTACTCAGCAATCCCCAGTATCTGCAGGCAGCAGAAAGGGCGGGAGAAGATGTATGGCAGAGAGGACTTTTACTGAAAGGCAGAGGGGTTTGCCATGGGTCTAGTGGGAGTGCATATGCACTGCTTGCACTCTATAGAGCCACGAGTCAGCCGGCTTGGCTGCACCGTGCGATTGCGATGGCCTATTGGAGCCTACTCGACCCTGCTGTAGTTGCTGAGTTTGCAGCCTATGACGACCCGATGAGGCTGAGAATCGGCAGTCCAGATACTCCCTATAGTCTGATGGAAGGCCAGGCCGGCGCTCTGTGTCTCTGGCACGACGTTTTGCACCCCGAAGCCAGCGCCCTGCCCGGGTACGAGCTGTAGCCTAGCCTATGAAGGTAAACACTAAGTACGCCCCTGGGAATTCCAGTTCTGTCACTACTCCGGCCAGTAAGAGACGTCTGCCCTTGGTAGTCTGCTCTAGTCGCTCGCCTAGGGTCTTTGCGAAGCTTTCCATGTCTTCACAGCGGACTTCCAGCACCAAGTATACGTCCTTTTGTCGGAAATTCAGCGTTTCCAGCACTAAAAAGCTCCTTTTCCCGGCTGTTATTCCGAATCTGAAGCGTAAATGTCCCTTCAAATGCGAATTCAGGTAGTCTTCAAGCTCCAAAGCGGACCAAGACTTGTCTATTTCCCTGACTTGGAAGTCCTCCACGTAGGTTTGTCCCTGTCGCAGCATGAGGAAGAGCGCTTCTCCGCTGTGCACAGCGCCTATTACTTCTGAGTACTTGCTTGCTAGGTAGCTGTTCAGGGCGTGCTGCAGGGACTGGCACCAGTCTGCTTCAGCTCCGAAGAAGGAGAATAGGGCGCAACGATAGTCTGATAAGTCCTGTCCCGGCTGCGGCCTACACCCCAGCAGCACCAAACTGCTGCTCCCCGGCACCGACACCACAAACGTCGGCTCACAGTGCGCAAACCCCGCCTGGCGCAAGGGTCCTCTGCAGAACATCTCCAGTCCTTCTGCAGGCAGACGGAGTAGATAAAAGGACGGAGTTTTGCTTATAACCGGGGCCAAATCACTCATTGAATCTTTCTGGTCTCTTTCCACACAGGTCAACTTTCCGCCCATATAATAGACTTGTAGGTGTTACTCTTCCTATTCTTATTGAAAAGCTCGACCTTGAGCTTGAGGTTTTGCTTGAGGACGGATTCGAGCTCTAGGGAGGCTGCACGCTCTTGAGGGATGTGGAGTTGGAGCTGCTCGAGGAGGGATTGGCCTTCTTGCCAGGTGATTTGAGTAGTGGCGAGTACACTATCGATGGATTGGGCCTGAGCCAGTGTGGAAGAGGCAGGCAGACTATGCACGAACTTAACCGCGTTGTAGTCCGCTTCCGTGCGGTGCAAATTGGGCACCGAAACCGCAATCGGAGTCAACGAAAGGCTGGAAGTCACTTTAATCGCATGGAATTTGAATTCCAAGGCCAGAAAGCCGCCCCCGTCCACCTGCCCAGCAGCACTCGACTTCGTCCTCAGTGCGAAGCAGCCCACAACCAGCGGCTCCTCAGTGATGCCCGGGTACCCCTGACTCTGCAGCTGCATTAGAACCTGTGCAGCTGCTCGGTCTCCTAGTGACGGCTGTGGTGCACAGTCCTTCCTTCCCACCATCCACCCAAGCAGTTTCTACCTAGACAGTACCAAGCCACTGGGAATTCGGTCTAGGACCGCTTGTATATAGGCCGGGTTTAGCCGTAAAGGAGGGCCGGTCACGAGGACCATTTTGTGGATGAGAATTGAGGTCTTGATGTGGTCCACGTCGCCTTCGTCCCGCACCTTTGCTTGCCGCTCTTTGGCCACCACGCCTAGCAGCAGGCCTTCGAAGTCGCTGGAGGTCTTGAGCGCCAGTCGCTGGATGATGCGGGAGAGACAACTTGAGGTCAGGAAGTACTGCGTCTCCATTCGTACTATATTAGCACTATTTGTCATAGAAAAAGACTTGGTAGCTTTGGCCTGCATCCCTCAGCTGCCTCCCCTCAGAGCGATACAGCGGGACATCCACAAAGCCCACCACTTGGTCTCGCCGGCTGCGGCCTTCAGGCTGCCTTTGCCTGCTTTGCGCTTGCACGAACTGGCAGCGGAGCTCTGCGAGCTTGGAAGAGTCTTCTTCTGTGAGGCTTTTCACATCTAGAGCAGAGGACTGCGCAGTTAATTTGCCATACTGTCCGCTTTGCAAAGAGGCAGTCCTCGCTTTCTTCTTACCACAAAAGCAGCCCCACATTACTGTTTGTATATACGGCCATTGAGAGTGAATATGGGCCTCGCAGTCTTTAGGTGGGAATTGCCTCAAATCTAGATACATTGGGACTTAGGAAGAACGAAGATAGGGACATTACACTATGCTAGAGCGCTGCTTTGGGGTCGGGAGAGGGGAAAGGTGGGTGGACTTGTGGAAGGTTTTGAGTGTCGATTGACAGTGACCAATTAGTGCATCCACATGACTCAGCCGTCTCCTGCCCTTTACATTCTTCGTCTGCTGTGCAAGCAGCGGACTGGCCGAGTTCTCAGGACTGTTGTGGCTAGTCCTGCTTCTAGTGCCCACCTGATTCGTAACCTGCTTCAAAAGCGCCCCTTTTCGCCCTGTGTTTTTCCACTTCGCAGCTAATTCCGGGTTGGCATCATGCAGAATGCGTTGATAAATCATGTCAGTTTCGGAGGGTTTGAGTAGCTTTTTGCGGGTTTGCATGAGGAAGTTCATGAAAGCGGTGTGGCGTTCTCGAGCGAATTGAGCCTTTTCCAGGCGTAAAGTGCGCAGGAACTCCTGCTGTTGGCGTTGCGACCATAGGTCACTTACGTGAAATCCTGTGTCTTTTCTCTGCTTTTCTGTGAGGAAAAGGAAGCCCGTAGGGTCTAGCTGCGAGGCTGCAGTGCGGAACCCGAAGTTATCCAGCTCCTTCATCCCTTTAATCGTCGCATTTTCAGCCTGCCCCTGCGAGGCCAATCTGAGACTAAATCGGTGTTTCCCCTTCCCAGGCAGTTTCGGGACTTCCGCCGCAGTGACTATCGGCCCAGAGGCAGAGCGTTCATACACAAAAGCCACAGGTCTCTGGCTCATTGCTGTTTTTACCTGGGAATGGCTGTAGGTAATATGGGCTTCGCAGTGGCTTGGGACTCCTTCGAAGTGGCCTTAGCCTTAGTTGGCGGACTGCTGATAGCCGGAGTGTCCTCTGTTGCCTTTATGGGATACGGGAGGATTACAGGCCTGAGTGGGATTTTCTACTCCAATATCACAGGAAACTGCTTCAATTCTGCAAGTTTGTGGAGACTGGGGTTCCTATTCGGCCTAGTCCTCGCTGCCGTCCTTCCCACTGTCTTCCTACCCGACGGACTTCCACTCGCAGGCCACGTCGTCCACTTCTTCGACCCTGTGTCGACCCTCGAGGCTCGTTTGCCGCTGTCTACAGCGGTCTCAGCAGGGCTGTTGGTGGGCGTTGGGACTATGGTAGGGAGCGGCTGCACCAGTGGACACGGCGTCTGCGGCCTTCCAAGACTGGCCCCCCGGTCCTTCATAGCTGTTGGCACCTTTATGGCTACTGGCCTAATCGTCGCTACTACCCAATACACCGCTTCCCCAATAGTGTCAGAAGCAGCCCATAACGACACAAATCTGAGCCTTTCCGCCTGCTTGCTGTTCGCCATCGTTTTACTCGTATTCAAAGTCACAGCTCTATACCAATTCGCCACCAACCCCTACGCCGCCATAGACATGTGCATCAGCGCAGTCCTCGGCCTCCTATTCGGCTTCGGACTATTGATATCCGGTATGGCCAGACAGTCCAAAGTCCTGGGCTTCCTGACCTTATCAGACCACTGGGACCCGTCTTTAGCCTTTGTGATGTTCGAAGCGGTTTTATTCAATCTATTCACGTTCCAGTATACGCTTTCCCTAGGGAAGTCGCTGACTGGCAGGCCGCTGCCTTCTTTTCCCTCAGTGATTGACTGGAAAGTAGTGATAGGACCGGCTATTTTCGGGGCGGGATGGGGACTATCAGGTCTGTGTCCAGGCCCAGCTCTGATGAACCTGTTTAGGTCGGATAATATAGTGGTTTTTGTGGTTGCTTTGGCGGGGGGACAGGTACTGGCGGACACTCTCCTGCACCTGAAGGCTCCAAAGACCAAGGCTAATTAGGCGAATAGTAGGGAAAAGAGGGGAATAGGAGATTTTCTAGTCAAAAGGCAGACTTTAGCCAGATTGTGCGGTGCTAATGTGGGAGAGAAATGCACATAGAAGGCTGTCTGCAGATGTCCCAAGCAGCAATATACATCCAGAAACTGCGTAGATAAGCAAATAATGCCTTATTTACATGGAATCCGCCTAATTAAGGCTGTAAAATAGGCCTTAAATTGCCTTTTCTATGTATGTCAGTGGAATTCTTCTTTTCCTGTGCCTATTAACACGCAATATCCACCCCTTCTACAGTATATTCACCTTAGAAGTACCATAAAGAACTCAAAATAACAGTAAAGACCATGCACACAGCCATGATTCTATCAGCGATACCCACAAGATAGACTCCTTTAAGGTAAAGAGACAGCGGGTCCCACACTCTGCCTTTAGGAACACAAAGGTCCCTAGTATTAAAGCTAAATTTGACCATTCCAAGATCTGACCTGTTGAGGGAAGTCCACTTGGGATATCCTGTCGGCGTTGTCTCTATCAGCCTAATGGCCTCCAATTGGACTAGTACTGTCTATACTCAGCTTCCATAGACACTAATTGCCTATTGCTGAGATACTCTCTGTTCCCTGTCTTGGCTGCCTCCACTAGCATACACTTTGTACGCGGAAGCTACTAAATTAGGCCAAAGATATGCATTGGCAAGGGAAATAAAATATTTCTATTTGAGGGTTAGCAGTAATGTGCACTTTCTAGCAAAGGAAAAGATAGGAGTATTAGCAAATGAGCTAATAGCTATAAGGACTTTACCGTCTGTGTCTCAAGTGATATTGGGTGAAACCAACAAATAGCGACAAATGCACACAGATCTTTTTATGCTTCCTAAATTCGCACCTTGATTCCCCTATCTGCCTAAATCCCTGCAAATCCACATGGAGCCAGGGAATGTGGTCTACCACAGTCCCTGTCTCGACGGCTTCTGCTCCTGTCTCGGTGTCTTCCTGTGCCACCAGTCTGTCCGCTTCTACCCCTATCACCCAGGCTCGGAAGTGGCGCTTGAGCCTGCGGAGGTCACTTATTTCCTTGATACTATTGCCACTGAGCAGATTTTTCAAGCTGCAGTATCGATTTCCGGGCGAGTCGTGGTGATTGACCATCACTGGGAGGTGCCAGCCCTTATCAGCAGCTGGAGCAGTAGTCCCACAGTCCACACAGTGCACAGCTACACCCACTCCGCCTGCATACTCGCCTGGAACTACTTCAAATCCCAGCGCTCTCCCCTCACCGCCAGCGACTCCACCGACACAGAGGTCGAAGCCCTACTACTCTACGTGCAGGACAGGGACCTGTACGCCAACGTCCTGCCCGGCTGTGAGGAAGTCATAGCGGGGCTCAATGAAGTGTGAGGTGTAGGTAGATGTCAAGAGAGATATATTGGGAAAGACACTACTCCACTGAAAGACCTGCTTTTGTTGAGAGTAGAGACAGTGAGGACGCTGGGAATTGCACCCGCTCGCAAGAAAAAGCGTCAAATCGAGTTAGAACTGCGCAAAAAGGCACTTTTAGTGGCTCTAAACGGCTCCAAGTCGATGGTTTGCTACGGCTTGGCGACTTCTAAGCCTCGTCTCCGGTCAGAACTGGGGCTACATCTCTCTACACTGAGCGCTGCTCATCAAAACAGCCCTATTGGAGTGGTGGTGATGGACTTGGGCAATGGCCAGGTAAGGCTGAGCCTGCGGACCTGCGGAAACACCAATGTGGCAGAGATTTGCAGGGAAATGGGGGGCGGAGGACATCCGAGGGCAGCCGGAGCCACTGTGTCTAAACGCACTTTTTACCGCTTTTGGGTAATTCGCAAGGATTTCTTCCTACCGTCTACCTAATTAGTCAGCTTTGGGAGCGCAATTTGCTAGAAGAACCGAGAAACAGCGCTAATTTCTTACATTAGTCGTCTGCAAACTCTATATTTGCCTATTTCACGCTAAAATATACACAAAAACTTTTAAATCTACACAAAAAGACAGCTACTTTCCCGATTTAATGTACTGAAGTAGCTTTTCTGGCTGACAAGTGCAGCGATTGAGCCAGTCGATGTCCCTTTACCGTCTCCAAACGCTCAAATCGCTCCGAAATGAGCTGCTTTTGAGTCTCAAACTGTTTCATTAACTGCTGTTTTCGCAGCATTTCCTGGTCTTTTTGCCTTTTCAGTCTGCCAATTCGCTCTTCTTCCTCTGTGATGCGCTCCAAAGTCTGTTTTCTGCGGAAATTCGCAACTTTTTGTACTCTTTCCGCCTCATTTCGTCGCAATTCTCGATAATATTCCCTCAATTCGCCTGTTTTTTTCAGGGTTTCGACCCTATTTTGCCTGATTTCCACTGATTTTCGCTCTGCAAGGAGGTATTCCTGCAAATCTGCACTGGCTTTCTGGGCGTTTAGCTGGTCTAGGTGACTTTTCCTTCGTTTAGAACGGTGAATTTTGGCATTTTCACACGCCATTCGCAGACTAATTTCCATTTCTCTGTCGTTTTCCAGGTCTTTCAGCCGAATTAAGGTCTTTTGATGTTGGGAAAGGAGCTTTTTCCGCTGGTTTTCTTGGGCAAGTGTATGTGTGGCTTCCAAGTGTTGCAACAGGCGGCGTTTTGCAAGCCAGGATGTTTCTTTTACCTGTCTGCGCAGTTCCAAGCGAGTGGCGAGGCTGGATATGGCCTGTGTGTGTCTCTGGGCTCGCAGTTCCAAGCGAGTGAAGCTGGCAGTGGGAGTGGGCGTAGTGTGCGTGGGAGTACTGGAGTGAGTGGCCAGAGTGGGCCTATGCACCTTCGAAGCAGCCAACAACGCCCTCGCCTGCAGCCTTTCCTTCAAAGTCTCCAACAGTCCCGGCTTTTCCGCCTTCTTGGTAGTGACTTCCTCGACAGAAGTCTCTAATTGAGGACTAGGCCTTTCCGCTGGTCTCACAGGCCGCAGCGCAGGCGTCTGTCTTGCTGATATGCTCAGTTTCGGACTAGCGGGAAAGGACCTTCTCGGCCGGGGAAGGACGAGAGACTGCATAAGTGCTTGTTTTTTCCGCTGTTCCAAGCGCTTTATTTGTCGCTCTTCGCGGATTTGCAGGCTTGTGAGTGGGTTTGAGCTTCTATTGGCGTTAACTGACTGGCGGACGGCCTTGATTGGGGACTCTTCATCGGCTAACAGCTTTTTGCGGGCTTCGACAGCTGCTTGCACCCTTCTTAGACGCAGTCCTTCATGCAGTTTAAACTCTGCCTCAGCCAGATCCGGGCTTAGTTTCGCCCTCCGAAAGGCTGAAATGGGCACATACAGTAGGTCCTGCAGCCCCAAACCCAGGCTTTGCAGAGCCTGCAGGGACCTAGGACTCCTTATAGTCCTTAGCGCAGGGCTGGATAGGTCCACAGAGTCCAGACTAGCAGGCCTTCGCTTGGTCTTGTCAGCATTCATGGGAAGTTTTTAAGCTTATATAGGCTTTAATGGGCTATTTGGACTTGGATTTCTTGCCTTTGTCTGTGTTCTTGACGGGGAAAAAGGGATTTGAGGTCAAATACTCTCCGCCTTCTGGTAGCTTTGTGCCCTGCCAGGACGACAGGCCCTGAGGCTGCTTGAGACCCTGCTGAATGGCTCGATAGGTACAGGCCACCTTATTATGTACCAGTCTCCTCCTCACCTCCTCCACTGTCTTATGCTTCCCCCTCTCCTCCTCTTCCTCTCTCTCAACCTGGCCTTTGGCAGCTTTGTCAGGTCTCCGCAGCGTCCTGGGGTGATAGACAGACAGCGAGGGCAAGTTCCTGTAGTAGTACCCAGTGGAGCATACATCTTGATGTAGATCCCTGTGTACTGCCCTTAGTCGTTGGATTCGACTCAGAATCGCAGATTGATGTTCTTCAGGGTCGTATTCTTCGTAAGAAGCATTAGAGGGTTCCGGCTGTACATAGCACAGTACTGTCTTTGGCTGCTGTAAAGTGATGGAGTCGCCTTCAGTGGCAGCGGTTGGAGTCTGTGGTGTGTGCGGCTCTGATGGAGCTCTCGCCTGTGCACGTCTTTCATACTTGGCTAGACGTGTCTCTTCAATGCGGCTTTTGGTGCGACTCCAGCAGGTAAGTAAGCGGCGATCAAACCGAGCAGAGCGGTCCTGAAATTGTTGTCTCTCATATGCCTTTGTTAGTATTCGGTTAAGTCTGTCGTCTTGTGTGGACTGCTTGCGGGTTTGAGAGCAGGAGCGAGGGTTGTCCCCGCTTAGGGACAACTGCTGCGCTTGCTTGGGCCGGGGAGCAGGTGAGGACTCGGTAGGGGTGGATTCTCTCACACTGGTGAGGAAAAAGTCTTGGGCAGTGACTGCAGTCACAGGACGAACCAAGCCGGTTTTTTTAACGAACCACTGATATATACTTGCCAATTGCGACTCTTGAGTTGCAGGGTCTGACTCATACGTCAAACTATAAAGTGACCGAAAAAGCTCACTATAGAGGACAGTTACCCATTGCCGGGATTTACAAGGGTGCTGCTTCTGACACCTTTCAGGGTCTAAATAGAAGCATTCGAGGCTGGATTTCATCGCTTTGAAAGTTTTGCAGGCATTCAGCTTTGCGGAACTGAGCAGGGCGAGTTCAGGCACTGAGTCAACGGCCAAGTGTGTTTGCCGGCGAGACGACTGAGATCGTCCTTGAGGTGTACTGGGTAGTATGGATTTCGCCGGGACGGCTGCCTCTCCCAGGTCAGGTGGTGTACGCAGAGGCTCCATTATGTGGCCTAATTAATCTGTTCAGCTGGTTGCAATGAATTCAGGGGAACTGCGAGGTGGGGACGGCTAGCCTCCAGCTAGAATATGATCTCAGTGAATTTGATTCTGGTGGCTGCAGCAGGCGGCAACTAGAAACTGGACCTTTGAGTCAAGGTCTTCCTCTAGTGGGACAAATGCAACTATCCAGTTTAAACTCCGCCTCAGATTGACCCATGCTCAGTTTTGTACTCCTAAAGGCTGAAATGGGCACATACAGTATTCCTGCAGCCCTAAACCCAGGCTCTGCAAGCTTATATAGGCTTTAATAGACTATTTGGACTTGGATTTCTTGCCTTTGCCTTTCTTCTTGACGAGAAAGAAGGGATTTGAGGTCAAATACTCTCCGCCTTCTGGTAGCTTTGTGCCCTGCCAAGACAATAGGCCCTGAGGCCGCTTGAGACCCTGCTGAATGGCTCGATAGGTACAGGCCACCTTCTCATGTACCAGTCTCCTCCTCACCTCCTCCACTGTCTTATGCTTCCCCCTCTCCTCCTCTTCCTCTCTCTCAATCTGGCCTTTGGCAGCTTTGTCAGGTCTCCGCAGCGTCCTGGGGTGATAGACAGACAGCGAGGGCAAGTTCCTGTGGTAGTACCCAGTAGGACATACATCTTGATACACATTCCTGTGTACTGCCCTTAGTCGTTGGATTCGACTCAGAATCGCAGATTGATGCTCTTCAGGGTCGTATTCTTCGTAAGAAGCATTAGAGGGTTCCGGCTGTACATAGCACAGTACTGTCTCTGGCTGCTGCAAGGTGCTGGAGTCGCCTTCAGCGGCAGTGGTCGGAGTGTGTGCTGTGCGCGGCTCTGATGGAGCTCTCGGCTGTGCACATCTTTCATACTTAGCTAGACGTGTCGCTTCAATGCGGCTTTTGGTGCGACTCCAGTGTGTAAGTAAACGGTGATTGCAGCGGGCGGAGCGGTGCTGAGATCGCTGTCTCTCACACAAATCTTTTAGTTGTTGGTTAAGTCTGTCGTCTTGGGTGGACTGCTTGCGGGTTTGAGGGCAGGAGCGAGGGTTGTCCCCACTTAGAGACAGCTCTGGAACTCGCTTAGGCCGGGGGGCAGGCGAGGACGCGGAAGGGGTGGATGCCCTGACCCTGGGGATGAAGAAGTCTTTGGCAGTTACAGGACGAACCAAGCCGGTTTTTTTTACGAACCACTGATATATACTTGCCAATTGCGACTCTTGAGTTGCAGGGTCTGACTCTAACGTCAAACTGTGAAGTGACCGAAAAAGCTCACTATAGAGGACAGTTACCCATTGTCGGGATTTACAAGGGTGCTGCTTGTGACACTTTTCAGGGTCTAAATAGAAGCATTCGAGGCTGGATTTCATCACTTTGAAGGCCTCGCAGGCATTGAGTTTTGCTGAATTGAGCAGGGCGAGTTCAGGTATTGAGTCAACGGACAAGTATGTTTGCCGGCCAGACGACTGAGATCGTCCTTGAGAGATATTGGGCAGTAGGGAACTTTCTGGCGCTGCTGCCTTTCCCAGGCCAGGTGGTGAAAGAGTGCGCAGAGGCTCCATCTTGTGGGCCTAATTAATTTGTTTTGGTGGCAATAGCTCAAGAGAGCTGCGAGCTGGGGACGCCTATAATGGCCTCCAGCTTGGTTATGATCTCAGCGAATTTGGGTCTGGCGGCTGTTTGGAGGCTGCAGCAGGCGGCAACGAGAGACTTGACCTGCGGGTCGAGGTCTTCCTCCAGTGGAAACTCTATCTTCATCAGTAGTCGTCTCTGCACCGCCGGCAGCTCCAGTCCACTCCACGGCGCCTTCCCCGAGAACAGCTGCGACAGAATGCACCCAAACGCCCACACATCCGTCCCTCTCGATATTACCGGGTTGTCGTCAAAGTGCTCCGGGGCCATATAGCGAACTGTCCCTGCGAATAACTCGGTACTTTCGAGGCGGAAAGTATTAGCGGCCGAGGCTGCAACTGAGCGACTCAGGCCTAAATCGCAGATTTTGACCTGTTTGTATCTGTCCAAAAGGATGTTTTGCGGCTTCAAGTCGCGGTGAATGATCGGCGGGTTTTTACTATGAATAAAGGCCATTCCTTGTGCGATTTGCAGGCCAATTAGCGGCTTGTCCGCATGCTCGATTTTCCCCTTCTCAAGCGCATCCGCCAAATTCCCGCCTTTCGCCAACTCCGTGACCATGCAAAGCGGCCCTTCCAGGCAAATCGCCTGCAGCATCAGAAACCTGTCATGTCTGATTTTGACCAAACACTCGATTTCCTTCAGGAAGTCGCGGACCATTTTGTCGCTGAGTCCTCGGTCAGTCACTATCTTCACAGCCACGGTGTTGTTGCGGAAAATGCCTCTGTGGACCCGGCCGTACCCCCCTCGGCCTAGTTCTTCTTTGAGGGTTAGTTCACTGTAAGGCACGATTTCCACTCCGTATTTCGTCAGACTGTCTAAATCGATCGAAAGGGAACTTTGGTTTTTCCGCACTATTGCACTCAAAGAGGCGTGGGACTCGATAGGCGTTTCCTTACTGATAGTCCCGCCGATAGACTCGACTTCCTGAACCAGCGGCTTCACTATGTTTTCCACTAAGGGGGGCCGAATAGCGTCCAAAGGCGCTAGTTCCAGACTGGGCTGGAAGTCCGGATGGTTGGAGCTGGAGAGAATCGGACTAGTCCTAGGATCGAAATGGTGGATCAGAGCTGTCATTTCAGGGTCGGATTTAGCGAAATCCAAGGGTGTTAGGCCGGACTTCTCAGTGATGGTTAGGTCTGCGCCTAGTTCCAACAGTGCCTTCACAGTGTCTAGGCGGCCTGCATAGACTGCGTGGTGCAGAGGAGTCCACAGGTCGAAATCCTGCGAATCCAGCATTGCACCTGCTTCCACAAGCACCCTAACACCCAGTTCCGACTCCTCGGCTGCACAATGCAGCGGCGTAACTTTGTGCAAATTGAGTGAATTCGGGTCCAATCCATAGAGAAGCAGTCTAGAAAGCAGCTTCGGCTGCGCAGCTGCTAAGTGCAGCGCTGTGTTGCGATGTCTGTCCATCGATGTCGGGTGTAGATGTGTAGCCAGCAACTCCACACAGCCAATATCCCCGGAAATAACCGCATTCAGCAGAGCATTTCGGCCATAATTGTCCTCAGCCCTGATATGCTCCGCGTCCAGCTTAGTCAGCAGGTACGTCACCAAGCGTACCCGGCCCAGGTAAGCAGAGTACAGCAGGGGGGTAAAGAAGGAGTAGCCGATTAGTGGCAAATTGGCGTGCTTTGGCACTTGCTCGAGGTAGTGCATGGCTTCGGCTTCCCTGTCTGCGTCTCGCAGGCTGTCGACGAGGGAGTTGAGGAGCAGAGGGTTGTGTCGGGCCATGATTATCGTGTTGGGGAGTTTGTCCAAAGGCGCGAATAGGACATGGCTGTCTTCTGGCTGAATTGGACAGAGGGAGAGGCTGCCTTTGGTCTGGGAGTAGAAGGACACATATAAGCGTTGCCTGGCTTGTAGACTGCCAGTGCAAAGAAAGCACAATTAGGTCGTTTGCACTAGGCTTTAGAAGGCTGTATCCACTGCTCAAGGAAGTGCAAGGCTTCTCACTGGCCGGAAACCTATAGGAAAGGCCGTCCAGTACTCAGTTTAGTGCTAATTCTACCAAATTTGGGAGAGTAGAATGAGGCACAGGTCGCTGGCCTGGGATCTGCGTCTCACTTCACTACTGTAACGCTCGAAGTCTCTGAGTCTTACGGATTAATCTTAGTAATGGTAACTCCCCAGGTGGCTCCCAGTCGTCTCCGGGCTGGCCGGGTATACAGTAGTCTGGCAGTACCGACGTTCCACTCTACCCAGCGCATAAAGATGTCCAGCATCGACTTCGACGAACCCGTCGTACCCATCAAAGACGCCTTCCGCCGTCGTCTCGACCACCGCAAAGCCAGCAAAGCAGTCCTCAGTCCCGACCACTCCGACTCCCTAACCTGCACCCTGGTCTGGAAAGCCGCCCGCTGCCTGTCCACCGAGACCAGAGTATTCACAGTTTCAGGGGAGTACCCAGACATTGTGGAAGCACTGCAGCGCAGAGGCTGGGTGCAGAACCAAGACGAAGACAGTCCGGCCTGCGACTTCACCTGGCGACGTGCAGCGAAGCCGCCCACTTTCCTAAGTTCCTGCCACTACTTCAACCACTTCCGCACGATTTACCACATATCCACGAAGGTCTTTTTCACTGAGCATTTGAGGGAGTTGCAGGAGTTGTGTGGAGTGCACTCGGACTTGTTCTACCCGAGAGCGCATCAGGTGCGGTTGGACTCGGGCTTTGAGCGGGATTTCAAATGCACGTTTGCACTGAGTCTCATTAGCAGGTTTGTGCAGGGGGAAATACTGCACCCAGCGCGGGTTCGGGCAGCGCTGATAGTGGCGAAGGCGGGACAGGCGTCGGAAACGCACTGGAAACTGATGAAAGCGACTACGGAAACTACGATTGCGCGTACTTGCGAATTGTGCAGGATTTCCCCAGACTGTGAAGTAGGGACGCTTTCCAAGGAAGCCAAAGCCGTATTGGACTCTCAGCGGGAAATCAACCCTCAATTCCACATGAACGGCGACCGCAACCTATGGATCATCAAGCCGGGGCGGAAATCCCGCGGCAGAGACATATTCGTCAGTAACAGTCTCGAGAAGATCCGGTCCAAATGCTCACTTAACCAAAGTTGGATCGCGCAGAAGTACATAGAAACGCCGCTGCTGATCCTAAAGCGGAAGTTCGATATTAGACAGTGGGTGCTGGTGACTGCCTTTCAGCCGCTGACGGTTTGGATGTTTGGAGAGTGCTACTTGCGCTTTGCAGCGGTGGACTATACGTCTGACAACCTGGATGACCTGTTTATCCATCTCACGAATAACAGTATATGCAAGCATTCTGATGGGTTCGATAATGGCCCTATACCGGAGCTAATGTGGCACTGTTCCCAGTTCCAAGACCTCCTCATCGCCCAGCACCACAGCGACGTCTGGACCGACTCCATCCTCCCCGCTATGCAGGACATCATCATCAGATCCCTGCAAAGTGTCAACCCCCACGTCCGCAAGCGCACCAAAAGCTTCGAACTGCTCGGCTTTGACTTGATGATAGACGAGCGACTGAAGCCGTGGCTGTTGGAAGTGAACGTGAGTCCTGCTATGGACTACAGCACCCGGGTGACGGAAAGGATGGTGAAGGACGTGTTGGAGGATACCATCAAAGTAGTGGTGGACTTGCAGACGGATGCAAGTGCAGCGACAGGGAAGTTCAGGAGGATATATGGGTAAAGGGTGTTGGGTAGTTGGTAGGGACTGTCGGTTAGTAACAACATGTTTACTAGTAAACCGCCCTTTAGACCTGCGGGCCGTTGTGCTGGGTTTAGTCCGATTGCGAGGGTTGCGGCCAAGGCTGCTGGGTCTCCTGCGAAGCCAGCGCCTGCTTCCTTGTCCCCGACAAAGCGCTCCTACCTCAAGCGAAATCAAACAACCGCTCCTCAGCCCCGCTCCTGCTCCCCTATCAAACGGCACTGGCCTCTAAATCTCCCCTTGGAACACGCGCTAGCAGCACTCAAACCTCAGCTTTTCGTCTCCTCTCGGCTTCAGCTAGGAGCAGACACCGAGCAGCTCTGTCACACATACATTTCCGCACTGAGCTTGGCAGCGCCGGAACTAGCAGCAGAGCTGAGGCCAGGACAGGGCTGGAGTGCCTTACAACTACTGGGCAGAAAGCCTGGCAAACTAGTTTCAGTAGCCAAGACGCTGCTGAGGGAAGTCCGAACTCACAGTTTACCTGCGGAAAATGTCCGAGACACAATTGAAATGAGCAAAAAGGCACTAGCCGGGAAGCTGGAAGACACGCAGTTAGCAAGCGCTCTTGCCAGCTACCTCCACCTGCTTGTTACCGAATCCTCCAACTCCAGTCTCAACGCCCCCAACCACAGTCCGCCTGCCCACCACCAGCCTCTTCTCCGCTCTTCTCGTCTCAGTCTGACCTCTCCACGCCATCTCCACTCCTCTGCGAACGACCCTCCCAACCCCAGGCTTGAAACCCTCTTTTGCCACTTCCTCAAACAAGGCCTGCGGGACGGAGACTTCCCAGTCCCGGAGTCCAGTGAAGACTTGGACGTACTGACAAAAGCCTTCAAAACAAGTATGCGCTATAATGAAGACAAACTCGAGGAGAGGGATATAGAGGACTTTAGACAGGCTTTGAGGCTGGAGACTGTGCGGCAATGGGCGAAACTGTATCAGAGGAGTCCGGATGTCGATGCAGTGGTGAACACTTGGATGGGCAGAAGTATTAACCGGGAGAAGGCGAAGATGCTGAGTTGGAGCTTCTTATAGGAATAGCTTTGAAGGTTGGACTTGCGGTGTTAAGATCAAAGCCAGCCTATAGAACTCCACCATACTTTAGGCCTCCACAGTTTACCTCCCTATCCCTACCTCAGCTGCTTCGCCTCCCGCAGCGCATCCGATATGATTTCCATCATCTCCTCCTGCTCAAAGTTGGACAGCAGCTCACTAAACTCCTGGTACACCTTCATTTCGTCAGGGGCGAAACGATATCTCTCGCGTAGTGCTTCGCTGCGCTTAGACTCATTGGTGCCTGATAGAATCCGAGTGGAGTTTTGAGGCTTATTTGATATACCGGAATCGCCTAGAATAATCGCCCTCAAGCCAAAATGTCGGCAGAGAAGGGTGGTTTCGTCGAGGAAAGTGAGGCCTTCTTCCACTCTGGAGGAGGTCGACAGCTCCAGCAGGTTGCTTTCGTCCTTCGACATAGCAAGATGGCAGATGAACTGAGTCGAATTCAAACTGAGGTCAAGTGGCGAGCTGCTGTGCAGACTGAAGCCCAGCGTAAACACAATAGCTACCCCTGGATACTACCGTGTGCCCCTGCCACTCGTCCCACCCGTCCAGCTATGCGCTACCAGCCTACTCCCCGTCCGAGTCTAGTGGACCTAGACAAGGAAAACCTCTGGACTTCCCCAGAAGCAGAAGCCGTCACCTTCCGAGCCCCTCTCGAGGACTTACCGAGGCAAGAACTTATGAATAGAGTGGTGAGGCTGAAGGACTGCAGGGACATGTCGCTCTGTCTGGAGAGCGTGAAGAAGGGGGTCAGTGAGGTCAAGGGGCACTTGCAGACGCTGAAAAGAGCTATTGAGCCTTAATTTTATGTTTCACATGAGACTTCACTAGACTCATTGACTTCCTCAATCGCATCACTCTCCAACAGCTGCAGCAATGCATCCATCAGTGCGAATTCCCACTGCACCGTCTTTTCCGCCTCCTGCGAGTCTTCCTCTCCTATAGCCTGTTGGTAATTCATTGCCTCGAGTAGCTGATGTAGCAGACTGGAAGCCTGATTCCGGTCTTGGGAGAAGCGGGACTCCATGCTTATTACTTCTTTGCGAATTGCGTCGATTTCTGCATCATGCATACTTTGCAGTGAGTCCAAAGTCTGAGCAATCCGGTGCTGTTGTGGGTGGAAAAGCGCCTGCGAAGACGCTGAAATCTCTTTTAAAGTGCTCTGAAACGACTCTAATCTCATACGGACTTCCCCACATATAGACTGCAAAGTATCCACAAGAGTGCGCTGCAGGGCAGGGAGAGAAGCCACAGCAGTAGCAAGCGCTGAGAGCAGAGAATCCAGTTGGGCAGTTTGATTAGAGGACTGGATGGGCTGTTCCAATAGTGCTTTTAAGTCCTGGATTGCGGCTAAGATCTGCTCTTGTCGCCCGTTGGCTTGCTGTTTGGCGTTTTTCAGTTCCTCGTTTTGCTGCGAAAGCAGCAACTGCAGTCCTTCCACTTCCCCCCTCTCCACCAACTTCGCTAGCGGCTGCAACGACCTAGCCGCTAGTGCCCTCAGTTGCTGCATCGACAGGGCCAAAACCTCGCAATTGTCCTTCCAGGTCGTACTTTCTCCCTGCATTTGCCCGATTCTGAGCTGCTGGAATTGCTCCAACCTCCCTCTCAGCAGCCTTATTTCCCCCTGCAAAGTGTATATTTCCTCTCGTAGGGAGGCTATTTGCTGCGAAGCTGTCTGGGCTTGAGTCTGAGTCTGCTCCAATAAGAGTGTATTTTCATGTTTCAATCGACTCATTTCAGTCCTTAGCACCTCATCCCCACTCTGAGCACTGCCTTCGCTAATCACTTGCTGTAGCGCCTGAATGCAGGCGAGTAAGATGCCGATATGTCGCTTTGCAGCCTGCATTTCAGAGTGCAAGCGGGTCCACTGGGCTTTGAAAGTGCGCAGTTCCTCCTCGACATGTCTGTCCTGCAGGTCACTAAGGCTGTCTCGGAGGGTTCTCACCTCCCTAGCCTGAGCTTCCAAATCGCTCAATAGAGCTTCTTCCCGCTTAGCAGCGGTCTCTATAGACACCTGTAAGGTTGTAGATAAGGCGGTCTGGTCCTGCAGCCGCTGTGCTATGCATGCGTCTAGTTCCCGCTGTAACTGACTACAGGCAGACAGCAACTCCGAAGGAGACTGCAGATGCAAGGCCGGGACGGGCCGTGCTTCACTGCAGCATTTCTGCAGGATATCCAATGCGTGAAGTACTTCAACTTGCCTGTCTTTCGCTGCTAACTGCCCATCAAAGAGTTCCAGTAGTAAGGCTTTGGTCTGCTGGACTGTGCTAGTGCAGTCTAGGGCCGCAGCGTCCAAAGCGGGATTGAGAGAGACTGAGTTGAGGCGGACTAGTTGGCCTTGTAGGGACTGGCAGTGGGCCTGTATCCAGTCCTCACTGTGAGTGGCGAAATCTTGTAACTGACTGTTGAGGACGCGCAGGCGTTCGGCTTCTTCGGTTAATTCGGCCTCTTTTTCGCTGGATAGCTGCAGCAGCAGTTCCACCTCTCGCACTGCCTTTTCCTTCTCCTCTGTCAACTTCACTATCTGTTGCTGCCAGTCCTCAGCCCCATGCTCCCGCGGCTCTGACTTGAGAGACACGCTCTGTTGTCGCACACTGGGAACTGAGTCAGAGGTCTGGGAGGGCGGGGAGGAAGCCTGGCGGGTCTGCAGCTGACTGCGCAGTTCTGCAATTTGGCTTTGGAGCTGCTTGACTTGGATTTCGTGTTCCAATTGGCGAGGCTTCTGGGTACGTTCAGTGACTAAATCGCGATTCGAGGCGTTTAACTGCAGCTTTAATGCGTTGATTTCCCCCTCCAACCGCTCTACTTCCGCCCTTAATTGTGTCTCCACCGCTGCCGCCTTCGCCTCCTTCGCCCTCATATCCGATATCAACAGCGCCCTGACCTCCCTCGCACTTTGGTCCCCAAGCGGTTCTCTTTCCTGCAACTCCTCCCTCAAACTCGCTATTTCCTCCTCATACTTCCTCTGCAAGTACCTCACCTTCGTCTCCTTCTCCTCTCGCTCAGTCTCCAATTGGGCCTGCAGGGACTTGGCCAGGTCTTGAGCGCGGGTGACCAAGTCTGCGAGGAAGGAGTCGTCTGGGGAGGTTTGGGGCTGGAGCCGCTGTTCCTGCACTGCTGCGATGCGCTTGAGAAGGAGTTCGCGGAAGTCGGACATTTTGGGGACTGCGAGTAGGCCTAGGACTAATGTAGAAGTTTGGGTGTAAGGCAGGAAACAGTCCGCTGCTATATAGAGCCAATAGACTATTTCTCGGGATAGTGCGCAAATACACACCTATCAGAGATCCTTCGCTTCCCTACACTAGCCAGGTCTCCTGCCTTCCCTTTCCTATAGTGGCTATCTCTACGGACATGTGTAGAGCAGAGAGTGCCGATTTGTCTGGTTTCGGGGTTGTGGCCATGGTGGCTGGTTGGTAATAATGAGTTCGCAGCCTAACATCGCCCGCCTGTTGAAGGAAGCAGTGGAGTACGACCCAGACATGCGCTACATGGCTGCTAACGACCTCTGCAATGAGTGGCTCAAGGAGAACTCCACCATTGAGTCCACAGTGGAGAAGCAGATTTTGTCGATTTTTCTCAAGCAACTGGACGACCAGAGCGTGGATGTGCAGGGCAATGCAGTCCGCTGCATCAAGCGCATTGTGCACAAAATCCAAGAAAGTCAGTTGGGGGAAGTCATTGACAAGTTGATGGACCTCATATTGACGGGCAAGTCTGAGTTCAGGGATATCTACGCCACCTGTCTAAAAGGCATAATCGCAGAAGCCTCCGACGCCTCAAGCATGATTTTCTCCAACGTCCTCCTGCCCAAAACCCTGCAAGGCATGGAACTGCGCGGCTCCGAAGCCCAAGAAGAGAGTCTAGACGTCCTCGGCGACCTCCTCAGACGCTTCGGCACCTCCCTGCACGTGCAAGACCCTTCCAGACTGATAAGACCTGCAATGGCGGTGATCACTGACCCTAGAATGCCGCTAAGGAAGAAAGCGACGCAGTGCATAGGGGCGATTTCTATCATTTTGCCGCAGAAACAGCTCTATGCCTTGGTGGAAGACTTGATTGGGAAGGTGCAGAAGGGCGGGGCGAAGAAGGATAAGTTCACGTATATTCAGGCTATTAATGCCATATCGCGGTCGGTGGGGTATAAGTTGGCCACTCACCTACCTCGCATTATCCCGATGTTCTTTCCCTTCTGCCAAGTCCGCAACCTCGACATCACCTCCTCCGAAGTCGACATGGACCATGACATCATCGAGCTGTGTCTCACCACCTTCGAAAACTTCCTCAAGCGCTGTCCCAGAGAGGTAGTCACGTTCATTCCGGACATATTCCAACTCGCTATGGGACTTATCTCCTATGACCCGAACTACTCCTATGGGGAGGAAGTCATGGAGGATGAGGAGTGGGGGTCGGATGATGATGCGTTTTCTGATGTGGCTCAGGACGACTCCAGCTGGAAAGTCCGCAGATCCGCTGTCCACGTGATTGAAGCGATCATCAAAAGTCGCCCTGAAACTCTCAGCAACATGTACGTCAACTTAGTGGACAAGCTGGTGGAGCGCTTCAAGGAGCGCGAAGAAAACGTCAAACTCAGCATTTTCAGCACTTTCTCCGCCCTAATCCGTTCGATTATTATTGGAGACAGTAGTCAAATGAGTTCTCAAGACGACATGGCCCCGCCGTCTTTAGTGCGGATGCGGTCTAGTGCAATGGTGCTGCATGACCAAGTGCCAGGAATTATTGAAGGAGTACTGAAGGAGCTGAGCTCGAAAAGCATTAAAACGAGGCAGGGAATTACGACCTTCTTGCTGGATATGTCACTGTCTTTGCCGGATAAGGTGGTGGAGCAATTGCCCAGACTGCTGCCGGAGGTCATGAAGAATTTGGCGGATAAGGTGAATGTCAGCATTCGCTTCGAAACTCTGCTAATCATCAAGCGTCTCCTCCGCTCCACAGCCCGACCCAACGTCCTGGAGCACGCAGCCAACCAACTCCTCCCCTTCGTCCTCGAAGCCATGCGAGACGACTACTTCAAAATCACAGCGGAAGGACTGCGACTAGCAGCCTCGTTCTGCAGGGCTTTGCCCACTCACCCGACCTACGCAAGCACTGTGTTTCCTTTGGTGTTCGACCGACTCAATAGAGTGGATATCGACCAGGATGTGAAGTTGTCGGCGATTAACAGTGTCACGGTTATTATTCTCGCGAATCCCACAGCGGTCCCGCAGGCTGAGATTTCCCGCGTGATAGATATACTGAGTGAACGCTTGAAAAACGAAGGAACGCGACTAGTCTGCCTCAAAAGCTTCCTCCGTCTTTCCAGCAGTTCCGCCTCAATCCCCATTTCCCCCTCCACCATGACCGCCCTTCTCTCCGAACTCGTCAACCTTATGCACCGCCAGTCCCGCGCACTCAAGCTTGCCACCCTGGAAACACTGGTAGCGCTCGTGAAGAAGTACAACTTGCAGCAGACGAAGTACATGGAGCTGCTGGACGAGTTGAAGACCTTTGTGAAGGATGACGACTTGCACTTGGCCCAGCATGCGTTGGACAGCATTGCACTGATAGTCAAGAAGGAGCGGAATATCCCGAAAGCGGCTTTATTAGCGGTAGTTACGATGATGCGGCAATTGGCTAGGTCGACTGTGCTGCAAGGAACGACCCTGGTGAAGTTGTGTGAAGCCTATACTGTAGTTGCACAGGCCAATGTATCCGGCTTAGACGTCCAATTCCTCACGAATCACTTAGCGGAAGAGCTCGAATCTCTGCATCGCAGCAGTCTGCTGGGCTTGGCGAAGTGCTGTGCGAGTGTGGTGCTGGCCGGTCCAAAGGCTTTTCAGGACACTTTCCTGCAGAAAGCTGCAGAGAAACTGAGTGCTGGGAACGTGGCTTCGCAGCACAGTGCACTGTGCATCGGGGAAGTGGGGAGACTGGTGGACCTCTCTGCCAGGCAGAACTTGACGCAGGGACTGATGAGACTGTTCGACCATGCCAATGAGGACATGAAAATTAGTGCTGCGATGTCCCTGGGCAGTCTGGCCATTGGGAACCTGACGGTCTACCTTCCCGTCATATTCCAAAACTTTTCCGTGCAGTCGCACCGCTATCTCCTCCTCATCTCTCTCAAAGAAGTCATCTCCCAGCACTCCGAGCGCATGGGTGCCTTCATTCACACGACCCTTCCCCTGCTCCTGGAGTACTGTGAGAACCAGGAGGAAAGCGTGCGCATGCTAGTAGCTGAGTGCTTTGGCAAGCTGGTAGTCGCTTGTCCCCATGATATAGCCGGAGCTTTAGTGGAGAAACTAGTCCGTGGGTCGGTCCTAGCGAAGGCCACAGTGGCTTCCAGTCTAAAGTTCGCGGCTTCTGCAAAGGAAAGAGCTGCGGAAGCAGTGATGAGCACGCTGGACCCTCTAATCGCACTGCTACAGGATTCTGACCTCAACGTGAAGAAAGCGGCCTTCGTGTCGCTCAACTCAATCGCACACAACTTGCCGGGCTTGGTCAAGCACAATGCCACTGATGTGCTAGAACGAGCCTATATCGAAGCCCGCGTGAACCCCGCTCTTATCAGAATCGTAGACCTAGGGCCTTTCACGCACAAAGTGGACGACGGGATTCCACTCCGAAAGGCTGCGTACAGTCTGATGGAGACCTTCCAGGAGTTAATCCCAGAGAAAGTCGAGCCGAATCAGTTGGCAATGGCACTCGTGCAAGGCTTGGACGACCCTTCCGACGAGGTGCAAATGATCTGCCACCAAATTCTTTGCAAACTGTCGTCCTGGTCAGGAGGTGCAGTGCTGGGCGCTCTGGATGCACTGGTGGACCCTTTGAATAGGACTGTGGAGAAACAGGTGAAGTCGCTGAGTGCGAAGCAGGAAGTCGAGAGGTCGACTGATGTGCTGAGGTCGGTGCTGCGGGCCATTGAGATGGTCAATTCCATCCTTGACTCGGACACTAACGTCAAATTCCAAGAGTTCTACGCAAGTGTGCAGCGCAACCCCGAAGTCATCCCCGTCCTCAAAGCCATCTGCGGCCAGCGCGAAGCTTAGTAAGTTAGGTCATGATCTGTCTGCGCACCCTGCTTCCCCTATAAATCCGCTCAATAGTCGCCTTCGTGCGCACATCTCCGGCCTCTGATTTAACCGCCTGGAATAAGCGCTGTTCTTCTCGCTCGTGTTCAGACTGGTGGGAGAGTAGACGCTTGAGACGCAGGTCTTTTAGATAGCGGAAACGCTCTTTTTGAAGCTGCTGGGCGCGGATTTGCACTTCGGCACTGGGAGAGATGCGCTCCATGGGCTGGAAGCGCTTTCTTTCGGACAGGGTTGAAGATTTGGCTTGGTATTTTCGTCGTTTGGCTTCGATGAACTGGTTAAGAGCGCTGATCTTTGGGGAAGGAGTAAAGACCTGAGGTCTGGAAGTTCTAGGCGTCTCAGGCAGTAGTGTATCCGAAGCATGCACAGGCTCAGGACTCAAAAACCGCCTAATTTCCCCTAACAAGAACTCCTCCTCACTTTCCTCTTGCACCTTTCTCCCCAGTCTACTGCCCTCCTTTCTACTTTGCAGGTACTTCCCGGTAACTCTCCATGGAACCAGTTGGGAGAGGGATTGCTTGTTGGTGCTTAGCTGTTGGAGGCTGTCGGCGGCGTTATCGCAAGCGCTTTGCCAGAGAGGGTGAGGGACTGCTGGAAGAGAGTGCATTGGTGGAGCATTTGGTCCAGAGGAGATTTGCGCTGGAAGTGGTGGGTGGCGATTAAGGCGCGGAAAGAGCGACTATGAGAGGAGCGAGGGAGGAGAGACCTGGGCGAGGCCATCCCATTACTACAGTAGGGAAGTAGTCCACTCCCATGAGGTTATAGCGAGCTTAGTAACAAAGGATGGAGGAGTCTCTGTGCTGCTACTGTCAGGCCCAACCCGCAGAAATAGCCGCTTTCCCCAGTGACTCCTCCCCTAAAGTCAGCTCTATCTGCACCACCTGCATGCACAGGGCGGAACTGCAGGGCTGCACCTTCGTCCCTTCTAGCTGTGTCCAGTTTACCCAGACACAGCCTGAACTACGCCCTGAGGAACTGGAAAGAAGGGGCCACGGACTCAACACGCAGCTATCAGCCTACCAACGCCAGGTCAAGCAGGAAGCCCAAATCGTCAAAAATCGGTACAAAGAGGCATTTGCCCAGCTAAATCAGACGATAAAGGCTGCACAGGACCGGGTCATGACTCAAATTGACGAATCAGAAGCCACTGAAGTAGAACGCGTTAATGCCATTTTAGGAGATCTGAGGGAAGTACTGGACTGCGGGTCGTTGAGGACGGAGTTCGCCTACTTGGCTGCTCACTTTAACGAGTACGACGGGAGTCCTTTGCCTCAGTTTTTGACTGTTTCCAGCCATTTGGATACATATATTCGCGAAATCACACAATTCCCCGACCCAATAGTAAACCAAAGCCACTTCTCTCCCCCTCCACAACACGCAACTGACCACCTAATTGAAGGAAATAGGCTGATAATGCCCATCGACAAGCAAAACGTGGTCATAGTAGACTTCTCAGGACCAAATATACTGCACAAAGTGTACCCCTGCAGCACAAAAGTGCCATACAGAGCCTACGGACGCTGGTGTCCAGTGAGCGACAGTGTGTATCTGTACACTGGGGGCAGGTATAGGGGGGAATCCCTGAAATGGTGCGATTTCATATACACAAACCACGTTAACGACTTGCACCAGGTGGAAAGAGTGCAGGGCAGAGACATGCTTCTGCCCAGGGCTCGCCACGCCCTCATCTGCACAGGGAATAAAGTGTATGTGTTCGGAGGCTGTTCCGACACTCCTAAGGACCAACGAAATGATAGAGAAATAGAGTGCTTGTCGCTGGGGAGTGGAGACTGGGCGAAAGTGGCCTGGGAAGCCAATGGGGCTATGGAGGAAGTGTCGGATTTGACGGCGACGGTGATAGGGGGTAGTATTTACTTGGCAGGGAATAGTCGCTCTGTGTACAGATATGACACAGTGGCGCGTATATGTGAAGCAGTGCG
>Ga0247837_1003591_pt1 | contig 26701 bp, 18 predicted proteins | sample LaCtaG_2_FD_187115 | JGI IMG/M metagenome (GOLD analysis project Ga0247837, IMG submission 187115) | Freshwater microbial communities from meromictic Lake La Cruz, Castile-La Mancha, Spain - LaCruzMarch2015_14.5m | ecosystem: Environmental > Aquatic > Freshwater > Lake | place: Spain: Castile-La...
AGGAATTCGATAGTGTTTCCGTATGAAAGGCAGCTGGAAAATGGCAAAGTCCGAATTTCGGCGTAATCAGCAAGATGAAATTCTGAAATAGAAGCAGAAAGCCTCGAATGTATGTAGTAATTCACCTTATATTCGTGTTTTTAAGGATTTTCTTATGTTTTTTCATGAGATTCTTTTTGTTTTACATTCGCGCTATAGTGAATTTCCAACTCTTTATTATAAAACTGGCAAATAAGTGTAAAAATACAAAAGCAAGTTGATTCAAGGTCATTTGTGCAAATGTAAGTTGCACCCGTCACTAGCAAATTAGTGCATGCTACACTGAACAGGCTTATTAGTACTACTACCTAAGAGAACGCACAGCAACAGTCTGGCAATTTGCTGCTAGCTGGAGGCCGGCAGTCACTTGTGTCATAGTGATATCCGTCAAAGTAGTCCTGTGTAACAGAGTAAAGCAGGGCGAAGCGCGGGCCTATGCGCACCAAAGCCACACTAACAGGACTCTCCAGGTCCACTTTATCCCCTGATTTGTACACTTTTAGCGTTAGTTTGAAAGCCTCGCCTGCCAATTTTATCACTTTTTCGCTGGCTGGCTCGACTCCGGCGGTCATAATTGCCTTCAGTTCCTCTATAGGGACGGCCTGTCTGAGGCCGTAACTCGCTGTAACGGTGCGGACCAGTATCCAGAGGGCCTCGTCAAACCCCACATCTAGTTCCAAGGCTGTAAGTCGGTTCATTGCTGAATCGTCCCAAGTCTGAACCAGCGTATACAGCTCCTTCGTGACAGCATAGAAGTATTCCGCAGTTTCCTGAGTTGCACAGTAGTGCGCCTTCCTCTGTGCAAGTCGCTCCACCCACTTGTTCTTTCTCCGCTGCGGCATGTTGGTGCGAAGAATGCGCTCGAGCCAGGCGACTCCTAGACAGCGGTAGAAGGAGTTGCCGTCTATGGAGGAGGCCCGCCAAGAGGTGTAAATGGCTTTAAGGCCTTGGATTATTGATGAAATGCCTGGAAAAGCGGTCGACATGGTGCTTAAAGGCAGTCTTTTCCCACTAATTGTCTGCGGAATTGATCGAATTTCCTCCTTACTCATCTCCGGAATGGACAAATTCCGCTTAAACAGCCTCATTTGCTCCTGCAATGGAATCGGCTCAGTGTTGATTTCCGTTTCCATCGCCACACTGCAAATTGAACACAGTTCCCCTACTCTGGGTTGGTGCTTTCTGCAGTATCTGTGGGAGCAGTCCAGCACTGTGTCAGCAGAGTCGCGACATATTTCGCATTTTTCGAGTTCGTTCTGGTCTGCAGGCTGCAGGCAGTCAGGGGAACAGGTGCAAGAGTCGAATTGCCGCTTGAGAGCGTGGAAACTGAGTTGGAACTTGCTGGGGTCCAGTAGGAAAGGGAGCAGCCAGCGCAGTCGAGGACTGATCTTGAGGGATTCCAGATAAACACCCAGGGCTGGGGAGCCAATTAGCAGCTCCAAAGGGACACTCCCCGCCGCCAAATAGGCCAAAACGACCCCAACCGCCTGCGCCTCCCCCGCAAAGCTATCCACTTTTACCGTGAAGTCGCTCCGAAAGCAGCCCAGCTTGAGTTCGCCCCGTTCCCCCAGGAACAGCGACTCCGGGCTGATCTGGCGATGGTGCAGGTCCTTGTTTTCCAGGTACACCAACAGGTCCAGCAACTGGCCTGCGTACTTGTCCAGTTCTGCACTGCTTAGTTGCTCTGTGCCTACCAGCGAAGCCAGCGTTTGATCATACAGCACATAGGTTACTCTGAGGAAGAGCTTATCCTGGTTTTCCTCACTCTTGGCAGTAATCACAGGGAGCACATTGGAGTGGTGCAGTATTCGCAATCGGTCCAGTCGGCTCCTGGCTTCAGCAATGTCGAAAGTCACTTCCTCGATAGTCTCCAGCACTCGCGTTCCGCCTCGCACTCCTTTGATCACTGAGAATCTCTCGGTGCAGGAGAGGACTTCGAGCTGGCCCGCCATTTCTACACTACTTAGACGCTTTATCAGGCTCTTCCTTGCTCCTATATATTTCCAAAGCCAAGGAACGTATGCCGGAAGTAGTCAGCAAGCGGGCATTCCCAGGGTCCTTGATAGCCCGCAGCATTGCAGCCAAAGTCAAGCTATTATCATCCGCAAACAGCCGCTTTTTCAGCTCTTTTTCCGCTTTCGTAGACACAGACGTGACTTTCCGCAGGTATTCCCGAAGCTGTGCCGCAGGCTTTTTCTCCAGTAGTTCATAATTAATCAAAATATCCACCTGTTCCAGGCTAATTTGCGTCATAGTCGACACCAAAGTACTGACATCCCCCACACTCACCCTTCCAATCAGTTCCCGGTCGAATACTTCGAACAGCAGCCTTGCTCTGTCTGAGGCCTGGCCACTGCCGTGCATGATAGCTAGGATGAGCAGCAGTGTTCTGCTGTACTTCCCTTGGTAGTAGAGGAGGTTGCTGAAGTAGATCTCTGCACTGCGAGTGCCGGAGGTGTTGCTGAGGTTCAGGTTCAGCTTTTGCCCGATCAGGCGGTACTGGTTGGAGTTCATGTCGTCCTCGGAGGCGTACTTGCGGATGTATAAATCGAGGTGACGGACGTTGTGCGAGGCGAAGCCTAAGGCCATTTCCAGAGACTTGAGGTAGTCTTCCTCTTCGCCGTGGTCTCGCGAGTCGCCACAGCCCATCTAGGTACCTTATTAATAGAAACAGGGCAATGACGGCAGGGAACCACCAGTTGCACAGCTGCTTTTCTCAATTCGAGCAGGAGTTATCTAGCAATATTCCAAGAATAAGTAGTAAATCGCGTATTTCCAATGCAAAAACGTGCTTTTAAGACTATTAGAGCCACTCACCAGGTCTATACAAGCACTCATTTCTTCTTGCGGTATATGCATAATCCCTGCATCAGCCGAACAAAATAGCCGCTAGTTCTTTAGGCTGACGGAATAGTCGCATTCTCTTAGCAACTAGTCTATCCGTGCCGTTCTCTACTCTGCGGGCTGGGAACTGGGATATGGGAGTCTAATGTCAGACACCATTACTTTGGACTAGTCCTGCCACAGCTAAGCCTCCGCTAAGTCTTCCAAGCGCCGCCGTCAGCAGTCCTACGCTTCACCAAGCGGAAACGAACCGCTCCTTTCTTGTTTCCTCAGCTCTGCAACAGCAATCCGCTATTTCAGTCAATCCTCCACTAGCGATTTCAACACCTCCCCACTATCCCTCTACCCAATCTAGCACTGCTTCCTAGTCATTTAACCCAGGCACTGTTGCCTATTAAATGGACGGCTTTCGTGTCCTGCGCCTACGGGTAGGGCCGGATGTGACGTTATGCTGGCGGAGGTAGCAGCGCTGGCACATGCCGCGAGCGTACAGCGGCTTGTCTGCATGGCCGCAGGTTTTGGCCTTCTGGCAGAAGCGGTGGTAGCAAGTGCTGCACATGTGCTCTGCGTAGTGCTTTTTGTCCTTATGAGGACAGGCAGTGATGAGCCGAGACTCCGCAGGCACAAGGACTGGGAAGGAAAGTCCGCAAGGCCGAGTCCAGGTCTCACCCAGCACATCCGCAGTCCACTTCCTAGAGGGCAGGATAAGCACTGGCCCTGGGAAGGGACTGGGAATAGCGGCATTCGCTTGGTCATTGTTGGCCATTTCACTCGATATTTATGCAAGACATAATTACCTTGGCTACATGGCGACTGCTAGAGCTGAGACGAACTGTAAATGGTAATGGGACCTGGGGATGGGTGGACCTGTTGCAGGGGCATAGGCTGGTAAGTGCACTGCGACCGTAGTCTAGCTGTCTATCAGTTCCTAGAGCTCTTAGCAGAGTCTACACTTAGTTTCACGGAATACCAAAGCGCAAGTTGCGTTTCTAGTCCAGTCTTCAGTTTCCCTCCCCCATAGGCTGGTCAGAGCCAACCATTTCGCCAAATATGCCTGGCCATCACTGGTCATTCTCACGCTTTCTTCCCTGACTAACCTCCGATCAACTTCTCTCTGCGGCTTAGAATAAAGAGTGAAGTTATGGATAGCTGAAAGGCAGCACGGCAAGGGGAAGCGGCTGGAACGGCTATGGAAGGTCGGAAGAGTCTGAAAAGCACTGAAATCCAGGAAAAGGAGTGGATTTGGTGGGGACAGGGGAAATTAGCCTGGCGCTTTGTCTGAACCTGAAAAGTGCGAATTTGCAGTTTCTCACGCCACTGAGTTTATTCCTTCACAAGGGAGGATTTTGCATATGAAAGTACTAATTTTGCTGGATATTTCAGTCGTTTGGACAGCTTTTAAGTCGAAATGTCGCTTTTTGGCTATGACATCATACGCTAAAATGCATTTTAAGCGACTTTATTCCCCTGCTTCGCAATTTACCAGCAAATCTCCGATTTAGTACTAAATTAGAAGCGATTTGAGTAGTTTTGCGTCCTGAATGGGAAATCCGCTTTCCCATTCTCTTGCGCATGCAGCAACTGCCCTGCGGACGTTAGCAACCGCATCGTTAATACCTTTAAATGGAACCTTCCGGCCGCTACCAGCTCTCCGCCTCCTTGACGGAAGTGTATGTGCCCGGGGCCAGCAGTGTGCCGGGACTGGCTTTGTTGCTGTCCTTCCATGGTCAAGCCCTGCGTCTCACAGTACTCACCATGCAGTACCCTCCAGAAGCCCCAGTGACTATGAAGACTCGCGGCGTGGCGGCTGAGGACGTGATGCGCTTTGAACTGGTGGCTGAGGGACTCACTATAGGGGGAGTGAGCAGCACTGTGCAGGAGGTCATGGGCGCGGAGGTAGTGGGCGAGGTGCAGCATTGGCTCAAGTTTGCGCCTACCTTTGAGGCGGAAATACGTGAAGAGACCAGTGAAGACCCTCCAGTCGCCCCAACCCTGCAGTCTCTGTTCGAGTCCTCCACAGCGGACGCCTCTCCCACCAAGCGCATAGTACGGGTTCTCGTCCTGCTCACAGTGGCTCGCGTTCCTAAGCGTATTCGCAGTCCCAACCGCAAGCCTTCTTCCAAGTTGGCGGCTATTCCGCTGGTCGGCGGGTCGTGTCCTTACCTGGAAAGACTGGCGTTAGGGGATCAGACGGCTCTGGCAGTGATGGAGACTGTGAAGCAGGCGAGAGTGGACATCGCAGCGAAGCTGACGGAACTGCAAGACCGGGAAGTCGGAGAATCCGGGCCGAAGCTGTTTTTACCCATAGAAGCGGCCTTTGGAGGGGCAATTGACCTAGAAATCCCCAATGTCCTGTCTCTCTCCATCGATCAACTTTCCGCCAAAGACTTCGACAAGCTAAAAATCGCCCTATCCGTCCTCGCAGCCAAGGCCAAATCCGTATCAATCCTCCAAGCAGAGTTAGACCAACTCCGCACTCAAACAGCCACTCACCTGCAAGCCAGAACAGACCTGCAAGAAACTGTGAAGGAAACCGCTGAGCAGCTGCAAGCCGAAGCAGCAGCCCTGAACGCTTTGATGCAGAAGACGAAGGAGGAAAGAGCAGAAGCGGTGGACACGCTGCAGGCTCAAAAACGCAGGACCGAGGAATTGGAAGCGGAAAGTGACGCTTTGAAGGGGAAAGTGCTGCAGCTGGGACAGGAGTTAGCACAGGCGAAGGGAGTGGATGTGAGACTTAGTGACGCAGCGCTCACAGTCGACTCACTCAAACGCACTCTCTCAGAGAGTGAAAGGCGCAGGCAAGAGCTGAGCGACGAGTTGGAAAAGGCGCAGCGACTCAACTCCGCACACAGCGACTCCTTCAAGTCCGCAGGCACGGAGTGGCTCCGCCAACGCGACCAGCTCAAAGCGCAAATCCGCGACCTGGAAACGCAGCTGTCCGCCTCACAAACCGAACTTGCAAAAGCACGTGCAGAGACTGCGGCTCTCCCTGGTCAAGTGACACTCAACAGAGAACTGCAGGGCAGGATCGACCAGCTGGAGACTGGCAACAAGGGACTAATGGACAGGAATAAAGGCCTACAGGCGGATTTGCAGGCCTTTGCGGCGCAGGCTGCGAGCTTTGCGCAGGAGGCGGCGGCCGCAGAGGCCCGGCTTCTGGCGGATAAAAAGCGCCTGAATGAGGCTTTGACCAGGGTGGAGGGCCAGCTGGAGACGCAGCAGACTGCGGCCGCGGCCTTGACTCGCCAGGTCTCAGACCAGAAGCGCAACATTGCGACTTTGGAGCAGTTGTGCTGTATTAAGGAGGACCTGCACCAGCTCTGTGAGGATATTTCACAGCAAAATGCTCAGTCGATGCAGACTAAGGACATGCTTACACGCGAGTTGGACTACTTGGCGGAAAGGACGCTTTTGCAGTCCCAAACTGTGATGGAAGAGGCGAGGCTGATCGAGAGATATGCAGAATTTTGCGATGAAAAGGAGCGGGAAGCCGAGCAACTGAAGGCGCAAGTAGTGCACTACCGAGACCGCAACCCTGTCTATACTCCTATCAAGGAAGACGTAGTGGACCAGGCTCTGGCGGAGTTCCTCAACGCCAGTGAGCAGACCCTGCTCGTCAACTTCCTGCGAGAAGACTCGTCCATCTACCTTTTCGGCACCAAGCGCATCTTCATGAAGCTGGAAAACGGCAAAATCGCGAGTAAGCGCTAGGCAGTCCGGGTGGGCGGCGGCTTCATGCAGATAGAGGAGTTCTTGGAGGTGTACACGCCACTGGAGCTGGAAAAGCTCTCGAACACGAGGAGTGCGGAGGGACTGACTAAGAAAGTACTGGGGAAGTGGGCGAGTTCAGTAGTGGGCAAGGAGCCCATATCTCCGCAGAAGGCCGCCAAAGTGCTGCACTCCGCAGGGGAAAAGGCCTCCCCCAGGTTCGAGACTATGTTCGGAGTGGTGAAGCCCAGTCCCACCAAGAGCTCTCCCAGGAAGGAACGGAAGAGCTTGCAGGCAGAAGAAACCGCGTAATAGCAGTTCTCATTTCTATGCACAGACCCATAACTAAACGCCACACAGCGGGTATATAGCGAGAGAGGGGGGAAACAGCAGCACTGGATCAAGCGGTGGAGTCATCTGCCGACCACTTCAGTGCCAGAGAAAGTGCTTGCCAAGCTGCCTTGGCGTCTTTACGCCTGGGATGATTTGGAGCCGACAGACCCATAACTAAGCCCTGCAAGTCTTCATATATAGCGCTCTCTGCGGCAATAGCCCAGCACTGCACACTCTGCGGAGAAGATTCGCAATTTATCTCAGTGCCAGAGAGAGCGCTTCTAAGTGCCCCAGTCGCCATACGTCTGAGGTGAAGCGAAGCCCACAGTCCTAACACAAAGCAACTACTTAGTCCGTTTCCGCTTGTCCTTCAGTCCACGTTTCCCCCCACAGTCCCCAACAAGCAGTGTGCACTCCTGGTCCTTCGCCCTCTCCAGCACCTGCCAGTTCTCCTTGCAACAGGTCTGGTGAGTATCCCATAGTTCTGCATAGAGCAGTTCCACCTCTCTTTTGGACTTCCGCTCTTCGTCTAGTGCAGCTTGGAAAGCTGTTGTGGTGCTTTCGTGGGCTTTGCTGGAGCTTTCGAAGGTAGTTTGGAGCAGGGAGTAGTGGGAATGGGTCAGATTCAGTTGAGCTTTGAGATCAGTTATTTCACTTGAGGAAACTGCGATTTGCCCCTTCAAAGCGGATATGAGAGCGGTCTGGTCTGCTTCCACTCTGCCGATTTGGGCAGATTTAGCGCTGTTTCTGAGTCTTTCAGTCTCTAATTCCGCTAAAACAGTCTCTTTTTCCAGCTTCACCGCCTTCAACTCCTCTTCTATTCCTTCGTAAAACTTCATCCTTTCTCTTAATTCCTCCAACTGCCTTTCCGCGTACTCTCTGCTCATTTTTTCCTCTCGATACCTGGCTTCATAGTCGACTTGTAGGCAGTTTTCCGCTTGTTTTGGCTGAAGACAGGCCTTGGGGACGATATCCGCATGGGAAGGGACGGGCAGGACTGTGTGTTTGGCCTGTAGGTAGAGACGGCGGGAGGATACGCGCAGAGAGGCAGCCAGGGAGCCGGGCAGAGCCATTTCAAATTGGAAGTGCTAGTTATCCTCACTAAAGGCGATTACTCGCATTTCCATGGCTCGCAGGTCCATTTCCACGACTCCCCCGACCATCAGACTCGCCACTCTCACCTTCCCACCCTCCACCACAGGCCCCATGTTGCCCCAAGTGCCCCAGGCCGCATGCTTCATACTGTCCACTTCCGCCCCACTGCCTACTTTCCAAGTCGTCAGGTCGGAGTGGCTTATCATGTACAAGTGCTCCGCTATCGCCACTGTCAGACAGGGACTGTTGGCGTCGGGAAGACGAAAGGGAAGCAGGGCAAACCGCTCCTTGGCTATGTCGAACACTTCGGAACTGTCAGTGGCGCCGCCACACAGGTAGATGGAGGAGGAAAGAAGACAGGGAGAACAGCCTTCGCGGGGGTAGCAGAGGGAGGGGAGGGGCTGCCAGGACCGAGAGGAGAGGGAGGAAAAGGGCAAGAGAGGCAGTTTTTCACTGTGTGCGAGGGAACGGGCGTGACATCGACCCCCAAAGATATAGACTGTAGTGTTGTGCAGGACCTGCCCATGGAAGCTTCTGGCCTGCTTCATAGCGCCCAGCACAATCACAGTGCCATTTCTCTCGAGTTGGTAGGCCCTCGACTGCTCCTCGCCCTCCAGCCCTCCTCCAGTGCACAGCACTGACCCGTCCACCAACTCTGTCACTGCGGAGTTCGCGTAGGCGGCCACTGCCCTACTCAGTTCCACTTCCTGCATCCAACGCCCTGCACGCCAGTCGTAGCCTAGCAGGAAGTCTTCGAATACGAACATCAACATGCTGGCTGACTCCTCCATTGGCCTCCTCTCCTCCACATCTGTCGACTTCTCAGGGAAACCCACAATTCCAATCTCGTAGGAAGCGCCAAGACCGTCTCTCAGCCGCTTTTCAGAGATCCCCCCTGCTCTACAGGCAAAAAACTGCACAGCCTCCGCCTCTCCCCCCACTCTAAAGGCCCAGGCAATAGTGGCCAGGCCTGCCTTCGGCTTGTAGTCCCACTCTAACACATGCTGCTTGAGCTCTTCTAGGGTGGAGTCGATGTAGAGGCGCAGGTCAGCTTCGAGACGAGCGAGTTCTGCGAGTTCCTGGACTTGGAGAGACTGGAGATAGGCAATTGCAGCGGCAAAGGCGGACTCGAGGTCTGACTTGTACTGGGACAGGATGGGGAAGTTGGACTGGGCAGCAGCGGAGGCTGCTTCAATGCAGGCCAGACGGCTTTGGATTCGAGTGAACTCGGGCTTGGCGGTGATTTGGGTGATTTGGTCGACGGGGAACAGCAGGTGGCCAGGGACGTTGCAGTGGGCGGTGAGGCAGGACGTGCAGAAGGTAGGCAGTGGGTAAGTGCACAGACAGAAGTGAGTGGCGGGGAGAGCGCACACACTGCAGAGCTCTGCCATTAGATTAGGCAAGATGGTAGGAGAGGATGGACTGCAGCAGACTGTCCCACAGCCAGGTGAGTTGGAACTGCGCCTTCTCTAGCTTCTGAACTTCATGGACTCCACACAGTCTGCAGATGTCTTCATACCTGTGCCAGACTTCAGTCCCTGTTGAGCCGCTCATATGCTCACAAATCAGCTCTCTGTACAGCTGCAACACCTGGTCATCACCCGCGCGGTCATTTATCAACTCTGCGAGCTTCGCTGGCAAGTACCCGGGCTCTGTGTACATCTTGTCGCGCCATATCACTCTTTCTCGGAGCTCCAGCCAAGCAGCTGGCTCCACTGCACAGCTCCCTTGCTTGCCCAGCTTCAGCACATGCCTCGTGATCAGAAGGTGCCTTTGGGTGTGGACTTCAAAGCGGATGACACTAAGAAACCTGATAATGGGAGAAACGCGAGGGAAAATAGTGAAAGAGGGATGGGCAGAGGGCGTGTAGAAGCCCTTCGAATTGCCTGTAAGACTCAGAGACACTGCACTGTTCTCTGAGAAGCTTGGCTGATTCCAGAGTCCTGGAGGCTCAGATTCACTGGTCATACGATAACTGTAGTAGTTCTCAGGGCGGTAGAGAATAACATCGATGCAGTGAGCATCCTTGTCACCTGCAAGGCTGTAGACATAGGTGTGGAACAGGAGACTGATAGTGATTTGAGGGTCTGTGGTTTCTGTGCATTCATAGTTGACTTCCAAAGTGGTGATTTTGGCCTGAGTTTCCCCTTCAATAAGCCGCAAAATAGGCGCAGGCAAGGGAATTGAGAGAGTCTCTGCGACTGCAGCAATTGAAAAAACTCGGTAGCTCCCCTCTTCCGTCTTGACTCCTACGACGGGCACAGCAGTCATAAGTCTATATTTGAGGCTAATGCTATTAGTCAAGAGGTTTGCGAGGTGGAAGCCGGCTTTTTGAGTGCGAAGTGGACTCTCGAGAAAGAAGTCGCAGGCTCTTTGCCGAATCGGTGGTCAAAGTCGTCTAATGCTTTCATGCTTTCTCGGACTTCTTCACTGGTCATGATAGGGTCTTGGTCTTTCCAAGTAGCGGAAGAGCGCTGGCCTCGGACTGTGAAGGGTCTGGACTGCGGCTTGGAGTCCAAGACTGCGGTACTTGCAGTGCCCAGTCTTTCCGGCAGTGGGAAGAAGTTGGCATTGGAAGGGAGGGTGCGAGCAGAGGAGAGGCGGGACTTGACGCCCCGGGCCACCTCCGCAGCCTGTCCGAAGTCAACCAGCAGCAGTCCAGAGTAGTCCGAGGACAGCTGAGTGTGTGCGGGAGCATGTGGCTGCGCGAGTCGAAGTATGTGGTCGGAAGGCGGAGACAGGGGCTGACAGGAGTTCAGACTGCGCTTTTGAATGCCGGCTTTACCTTCCTGCACTGCTGTTTGAGTGTGGCGTTGGGACAGCTTGGACTGGAGCAGTTGGCGGTTGTGCTGCAGCCAAGAGTCTTTCTTGGCCTGCTGCTGCATCTCTCGGGAGAAGGCGGAGGAGATAGCGTCCACTGCAGCTTCGTCTCTCTTGATAGATGTGGCCGTTATCATCAGTTTGGCTCGATCTACGGGCAGGTCATTCAGTCGATTCCAAGCGTTTTCCCCATCTGAAGCGCCTTTTTTTGCAGTGTTCCGGTAGTCCCGGAATCTTGCTGTGAGGTCCACCTCCTGCCTCTCCTCCTCCGCTCCCACCACCACTCTCTGGCTGCTCTTCACCTGTAACAGCTCCCTTTCCAAGGTACGTCTGAGCAGACGGTCCTGAGACACAATCGTTCTGTCAGTGACCACAGGGCGAGGCTGACTGCTGAGAGGACGGGAGCCAAGGAAGGGCGGAGCTTGGTGGTGAGCCAAGTAGAAGTCTTCGACCTTCTTAGACGTGTGGCTTTTCGAGTTCCACATGTCGTCTTTGGTGTGGAAGTAGAGTTCTCGCTTGACTCGGAGCTTTTGCCGCCTGCCAGTTTCCCAGGGTGCATCATGAGGTGTGCTCAGCATTGCTGACGAGTGATAATATGAAGACATTGAAACTGGTGAGTGGCGAGGAGTGCAGGAGACTGCAGCAAGCGCCAGTCACACTGCGAGAAGTGAAGCAGGAAGTGCAGGCGCTCTGGAGAGGCACGCAAATGTACGTGCTCAGTCCCGCAGGCCACAGGATGTGCTCAGACGAGGAGTACCGGGCCCTACTCGCCCGCACTCCCCCGAGCTGCAGCTTCCGCCTGCTCCTGACAGCGCGCAGACCTGGCCCTGCCCTGCCTCTGCTGCCCCAATGCTCCCTATGTCTCTGCTTCCTGACCAGCACTGACGAGTCCTACTTACTGCCCTGTTGGCATCTCTACTGCTTTGCTTGTCTACAGACTCGCTCTATGGCTGGCTCCATCGTGTGCAGTGTGGATAAGTTCTCGGGGGTAGCGACCTGCAGTGACAAAGTGAGGTCGCTTATAGCGGGTTTGGAAGCCTTGATGGAAGGAGCGGACAAGTCGAGCTTGAAGAGCAAGTCAGAGGAGATATTTGCGGAGATTAATACCAGTTTGGTACCTTGTGGATATCTGAAGGATAGTGAATGTCCTGATGTGTCGATGTGCAAGTATGACCACACGACTCGCGCCAAGGCACTGGCTAGGACCATAGGAGACAAACAAGCAGCTTCAGGAGCTGCAAAGAAGGAAGAATGGAGTCTGCCAGCACAGGGAATGGAGCGGAAATCAACGGTGGAAGTGCCTGCAAAGCCGCAGCTGCCTGCTCAAAGAGTGGAGCTGGCTCGCATAGACATGATGGAAAGCGAGTATATTGGCGAGCAAGCCCCTGTGCCTCTTGTACAGCCCCAACACCTCCTTTCCCACCTACAGCACTCCCTGCAAACCAGTCTCCACTCTCTGCGCTCTCTGCGAGTCAGTCAACTCCGTGTCTTCCCTATCTCCTGCTCTATCTGTGGCACCAACCCGATACTGGGCTGTGTGTACCAGTGCACCTGCTGTGACTTGGTCCTGTGTCCTGGCTGTGAGCAGCGTTCTGACCACGCAGATCCACTGTACAAGGTACAGCGGCCTGAGCTAGTTCGAGTGAAGGAGAGTGTTGTAGAGAAGTCACTTCCCTCTGCTTTGCGGACAGAAGCTGAAAGCAAGTTCGCAGGGAAGGACTTGGAAGGCAAACTCGAAGCTATGGGGTTCAATGACAGGGCAGCTGTGCAGGAAGCACTGAGGAGCAGTCACTACGACATAGACGCAGCTGTGCTTGTGCTGCTTAGCGCCCCTAGTCAGGCTCCATAAATAGCCATATGAAGGCACTTCGAGACCGACTGGCCCGCAGCGACATCGAAGTCCGAGGCCGCTTCAACTTCGACTTCACACTGGACAGGTCCTTTGACGAGGCTGGCACCGAGGTCATTGCTCTCTGTGCTCATGCAGTTAGCAGCAGCGGCATCCAAATCCCTATCCGGTGCAGTTGGAAGCGAGTGGTAGAGGACCGGGTGTATGTGATGGACCACATATCGAGCAAGTAAGTGTTAGGCAGTGTATATCAAATCAGCAGTGGAGACCTGGGTGCTTGGATTGAAGTGACTGTGACGCCTGTAGACAGTGGAGAGGAGTACACAGGCACAGCAGAGGCCAAGTACGGACCAGTGGCGCTCAGTCCTAAACTCAGACAGCACTTGGAGTACGCTCTAGCAGCAGGTGGGTCTACCTTCACGCTGTACTTGGCGCCGGAGTCGGTGGACTCGGTGCAGAGCAGGTGTGAGGTGCGGCTGCAGGCTACCAGGGATGAACTGGTGTTGCAAGTGTTTGACGAGCAGGGCAGACTGGATGAAAGTCAGAGTGTGCGCACTGGCTACACTATCGACTACCCCTCCATCTCTCTGCACCCCTTCGACACCAAGCGCCTGCACCTCACTCTCAAGCACAAAGGCATAGTCAAGCGTATCCAGCTGCAAAGCTTGACTCGGCAGAATAGGGACTTGGTGGTGCTTACGCTGCGCTGCCTTGCAGCCCGCCGCTACCTCCTGAATTCAAAAACATTGCAAGATCTGTTCACCACTGAGGGCAATTTGCAGTCCCAGGGTGGTACTGTTTCATCCCCGCTGGACCTAACCTTGGAAATTGACAGGTCGATTAGAGAACTGTATGCCCTGCTTAAAGCCAATGACGATTTGACGAAAGAGCGCAACCAACTAAAATCAGAACTGCAGGAGACAGAAGCTGACATGCAAGAAACGCTTTCTTCTTACCAGGTCATCTTAGCAGATGCGGGGGTGGACAGCAGCCTCAAAACCGAACTGGATGCAGCCATTGACCAGAAAAATGCACTGAGAGCCATCGTAGCTGAGCGAGATGCAGAAATAGAGAGACTGAAGGCAGAGGCTGTCAAGACTGGGAGAGAAGTGGACGAACTGAGAAGGAAGACAGACGTCACTCAGCTGGAACTGGTCATAGCGGACCAAAACGAACTCATTACCATGCTGAAGTCTCGGTCCAACCACGACGAATCCCTCAAGTCTGAACTGGCTTCGCTGCAGTTGAAAGTTTCCAGTCAGGCCAAACTGCTCCAAGAACTCACTCAGCAAACAGAGGAAGCCAGGAAAGAACGGGATAGAGTCAGAGAGGAAAACGCAGCTTTGCTAGGACAGCGGGCACTGATGGCAAGGAAAATAGATGCACTGGGCGGAGAGGTGGAAGCCAAGGAGAAGCAGGTGGAGGAGCTCACCAGATTGCAGGATGAAACCAGGGGACGGCATGAGTTGGCCCTGCAGAAGCTCCTTTCTGAGATGGAAATGATGGAGCGGGACCAGCCCGATGCAGGAGCACTGCAGAGGGAAATCGAGCAGCTGAAGGGCCAGTGCGACACATTGACCGGACAGCTGAGCAGGGCGCAGGCCTTAGCCCGGAGAAACAGGTCCGAAGTCTAGATTAGGATGGTTGCACGAGTACAGCGCCAAAACTCTCCTAGTGAAGTTTGCTATCCTCTACACAGGCTATAGCCTCTGGGACTAGTGAGGAAAGGACACGTGTCGGATGTAATATGAAAGCGGTGTGGGTGGGACTACTGGTGGCTGTGCAAGCTGCAGTCATTGGCATAGACCTGGGCACTGAGTACTTCAAGATCTCTCTCATTCAGCCGGGAAAGAAACTTGAAATCGTGGAAAACGTGCAGTCCCTGCGCATCACTCCCACTCTAATTGCCTTCACAGAGGAAGCCCGCCTCATGGGAGCAGAGGCTCAGTCCCGAGCCAGCACGAAGCCTGACTCTCTGCTGCCCTTCTTCCTCCGACTTCTAGGAGTGCCGTCCAACAACACTCAGACGAGAAAGGTACTGGAGGAGGAGTTCATTACGCTGAAGTTGGAAGAAGACGTGGACAAAGTGACGTTCAAGGCAGTGGTCCGTGACCAGCGCTTCAGCATCGAAGAACTCGTGGCAATGGTGTTTGAACTGGCGAAGAGCATGTCAGAGACCTACTCCAAGGGCGCCATCAAGGACTGCGCTGTTACAGTGCCGCCCTACTGGACTAGGACCCAGCGCCAGTTGCTTCTGCAGACAGCCGAGGCAGCCAAGTTGCACGTGCTTTCTCTAGTGCATGAAAACACTGCAGCGGCACTTTACTATGGAGTGGACCGCAATGACACTGAAACTCCTCACTATGCGGTGTTTTACAACCTGGGTGCGAGCAAGTTGCAAGTCACCTTGGCTCGCTACACTGCTGTGCAGAAGCGCTTCGGAGCCTACAAAACCATCGAGAATATCGAAATCCTGGGACATGCCTGGGACGAAGAGATTGGAGGAAGCAGACTGGATGCGATGTTGGCAGGGTACTTGGCGGATACGTTCCTGGAGAAGACCACTATCAACCCTCGTTCGAGTCCGAAGTCCATGATCAAGCTGACGAACCAAGCGAACAAGGCGAAGCGAGTGCTGAGTGCAAGCAAGTCCTTCCACGTCTACATCGACCCCTTCATACAGGGCAAAGCTCTCAACGTGCACGTAGACCGCGCCCGCATTGACTCCATGCTCCAGCCTATGGCTTCCAGACTCACTGCCCCCATAGACAGCGTATTGCAAGAGGCCAACCTCACCATTGCACAAGTAGACTCGCTTGAGATTATTGGAGGAGTCACCCGCATTCCCAAGTTGCAGGAAATCCTGAAGACGTACTATGGGAAGGAACTCGGACAACACCTGAATGGAGATGAAGCCATGGCCCATGGAACTGCGCTATTCGCAGCGAATTTGACTAGAGATATCCAAGTGAAGCCGATTTGGCTAAGTGACGTGCTGCCTTATGGCCTAAAGATGCAACTGCAGGGACAGGACCTAGAGCGGGGTGCGGAAGTGTTCCGGAAGTGGTCGAAGCTGGGTGCAAAGAAGGTGATGTCAGTGACTTACAGTAAGTCTCTCACCTGCACACTGATTGCAGAGTACCCGAAGGGAGATATGCCTATAATGAAGTACGAAGTTACAGGAGTGGAGGACTTCGCTAAGAAGTACGAAGTGGACCCTGTGCTTCACCTCACTTTCGCCATAGACTCGAGTGGACTGCCGGCTCTGCTGTCTGCGGAAGCACGCACTGAAGTGGTGGAGACTGAGGCAGAAAGCAACACCACTGACACCAACAGCACAGAGACCGCTAATAAGACTGAAGGCGAGGGGGAAAATGAGGGCGAGCCAGAGACCAACAAGACCGAGGAGGAGGCCAAAGCTCCAAAGAAGAAGGTGAAGAAGTTGGCGCTGGACCTGAAGCTGACCAACTTGGAAGTACCCAGTCCCCTCACTATTGGCGCTGTCAAAGTCACAGCCGCTCGCTTGATTTCCTTGGCCAAGGAAGACGCGGAGAGGCGGAAAACAGCAGAAGCTCGCAGTGAGTTGGAAAGTTACATATACTTCCTACGAGAAAGGCTGGAGGAAGAAACCTTCCGCAAGGTGACAACGGAGGGAGAGCGGGAAAAGCTGGAAAAGCTGCTTGCAGAGACCAGGGAGTGGCTTGACAGTCCTGACTTCTACACTGCCTCCCACAGCACTGTCGAGGAGCGCAAGGAAAAGCTGCACAAAGTCGCTAGAGACGCTGAAGACCGTGAGTCCGAATTCGTTAAGCGAGAAGAAGCAATTACAGACGCATTTAAGCAGCTGGAAGCACTGAATGCGACTATGAAAAATGTTAATGAGACGAAGCCTTGGATTAGTCAGGAAGAAAGAGACGACGTTTTCAAGAAAATAAAGGAGACTGTAGTGTGGCTGAAGGAGAAAATAGCGGAGCAGGAGGCTCAGAACCCTTGGGAAGCCCCTGTCTTCAAAGTGTCACAGGTGAAGAATAAGCTGGCCGGAGCCACGAAGGCAGTGGACAAGTTGAAGCGGATGCAGAAGCCGAAGGAAAAGACAGAGACCAAGGACGCAACTAAGAAGGCTAACAAGAAGCCCAACAAAATGCCCGACTTCTTCAACTTCGGACCAGGCATGGACTCCTCCAACATCAAGATGGACAACGTTCGCATTGGCGATGAAGTCTACAACTACGACCCCAACGCTCCCGATGAAGAGAAGGCTCCTGAAACAGACATCCGTGAAGAACTTTAGCTAAGACCAGATCCGTTGCGTCTTAGGAGTGGCTGCACTCCTGTCTACGCCAGGTTCCAGTGCTTGGGAGAGGGAGTGCTTGGGCGGCCATTATAATGCGGCCGATCGTCATCCAGAGCCACACCAGGCCCATCATGTGCGCTCGCTTCAACAAAGACGGGGACTTGTTCTTCCTTGGCAGCAAGGACGGCAAGGTCTCAGTCTTCTGGACTCGGCCAGTGGAGCGTCTGGGCACATATGACTGCAACAAGGCGGTGTCTGCGCTCGCTGTTTCGGAGGACAGCACACTGCTCCTGGTGGGCAACATGGACAACGAAGTGCTGCTCTTCAGAGTGGAGACAGGGGAGAAGCTGGCGTCCAAGAGCTTCGAAGGCATTGTGAAGCATGTGGAGTTCAGCATGGGGTGTCGGCAGTTCCTCGTGATCACGTCCAACCCTGGCAGTCGCACGAAGCCCGCACATCTACTGGTATTCAACACTGACGACTTCCGCAACAAGGAAAGCTTCCAGCCCGTCCTCACCATCTCCACCCAGACTGACAAGTTCACCACTGCCACTTGGGGCTACCTCAACCAGACTATCTACTGCGGCACTGAGAACGGCAAGATTGCCTACTACGACGCCAGGAGCAGCGAGATGATCCACTCTGAGCAAGTACACTCAGGACTGGTGACTAATCTGAGGTTCAACCGCGACTACTCCATCCTGCTTTCTACCTCGAAAGACACTACCGCGAAGCTGCTGAACTGTGAGTCACTTGCAGTGGTGAAGACCTTCAGTGCTCTGAGACCCATCAACAGTGGAGTGATCTCTCCGTTGATGTACCCGACAGAAGGACGCAAGTACCACGTGCTGCTGGCAGGCGGCCAGGACGCCAGGGAAGTGACGACGACTTCAGCAGAGTCAGGCATGTTCGAGGTGAGTTTCTTCAACATGGTGGAGGAGGCGTTGGTGGGCACAGTGAAGGGTCACTTCGGTCCCGTGCACTGCATTGATGTGAGTCCGGATGGCAGGTGCTTCATCACTGGGTCTGAGGACGGACAGGCTCGGATGCACATGCTGGATGACGACTACTTCACAGAAGACTTCGACTAGTTAAGTTCCTATCGCACATGGTAGACCCGCACCTCGCCCTGCCCGTCCCCCAGCGCCAGCCACTTCTTTTCTTCCCAGTACTTCACTACCTTCACTCGTCCACTCACTTCCAGACTTCCTTTCCACCCTTCCAGCTCCACTATCGAGCTGCACGCCAAAAGGCTACTGCCCACTAGCGTGAGAGCAGTCACTGGGTGAGGCTTTGACAGGATCTGAGGCACAGCAGGACGACGCAGGTCAAACACTCGCACTGTACAGTCCTCGGAGGCAGAGTAAAGGTTGAAGCCGGAGCTGCACAGCGAGTTAATGCGATCTGTGTGTGAGTGAAAGGAAATAGAGGCATTGGCTTCCCTCGTGTCCCACAGCTGCACCACTCCGTCTCCACCTCCACTCGCTAAAAGCTCCCAGTTGACTCTGTGTAGCGCAAACACTCCCCTGCACTTCGAAACTTCGAACTCTCTGTCCACCTGTCCTGTCTCCAAGTCCTGCACTTTCAGTCTCGACCCACTGCCTGCACAGACCACTCTCCTGCTGTCCAGTTCCAGCACGCACCGAATCGCTTCATGTACTGTGAGGGTTCGATGCAGACAGCTCAGACCTGGGTCCCACACTCGTATTGTTCCATCAGCGCTGCCTGTAACCACTCTGGAGCCTACCAGCGCTAAGGCATGAATAGGTCCCTTATGCAAAGGCTTCGTCAAGTGACCCTGTAGCTTGTCATTGCCTAAAGGCATTCTCCAGAGTCCTCCACAATAGTCCAGCCCCACTGTGAGCAGTTCCTCGTCTAGAAGGTCTAAGCCGGTAACAGCGTTGCGGTGAGTGCGGCCGGAAGCTAGCAAGATGAAAGGTGGGCCTTCTTCTCCACGGGAGGTCCGATCAGCCGAGCTGACTAGGTACTCCGCTTCCACTGAGGCTTGGTTCCTCTTCAAGTGTACGGCCGGGTCTAATCGACGTATGAGTGGAGACTTGGAGCGGGTGTTAGGGGACCTGCGTAGTGGAGAGGAAGTGGGTGTGGGACTTCGTGAAGTTCTTTGTTTCCCATACGGACTTCTAGACCTCAGCGGAGACTTGCGTCCTTGTAAGATCTTGTCGATTTGTTCGTTCTCTAGTACACTGGCAGCAGTGGACATAGACTCGAAGTAGTCCTTGCCGTCTGCACTGTAGTCTCGCATGGATTTGCGAGGGGCCAAGAGACTGCTTTTGGAGCAGTGGGTGGAGAGCACGCCTATTTCGCCGCTGTGAAGGCGAGGGCGACTGGGCAGGTTCATAGCACTGCGGCTGGCTCGAATGATGCGAACTAGTCGAGCGTATGTGTCTGAGTGATTGGCTGGACGGAGAAGACAGGACAGCAGGTCTCGAGTGGGACTGGGTGAGGAGTGCGGGTGCTGGGATCGAGAGTGGCCGCACCCAGTGCAGTACCCTTCATGGCGGAGGTGGGGGTCGAAGCGCTTGCAGAGACAGCGCTCCGGGGTGCACATTTAACTGAATATGGAGACTACTGCGAAACAAGCAAAGCTTGGACAAGGTTCGAAGCTAAGTGTCTAGACTGCACCAAGTTAGTTGGTAGAGGTACAAGCTATAAGAAATAAGGAAGTAAGGAAATCTGTTCATCAGACCTGCGTACTGCATATATATTGGAGTCAGAGCACTCCCAAGCCGTAGTAGTGTTTCTAGCGGCTGGCGAAGGAAATGCGGCGGTTAGGACCTGCGGGTAGATATCTTCGCCAGGTGATAATTGAGTGGCAATGGATGACGACCAGGACAAGATCCTGCAAGAGGCCCTGGCAGCCGTGAAAACCCACTCCACCAACATGCAGCACGTCCTAGACGCCAACGACATGCGGGAAGGCCTGAAACAAGCGAGTCTAATGCTCTCCGAACTGCGCACTTCCTCCCTGTCTCCTCGCAGTTACTACGAACTGTACATGCGAGTGTTTGACGAGTTGCAGCCGCTAGGTCTGTTCTTCATGGAAGAGTTCAGACGAGGGAAGAGCATGGTGGAGTTGTATGAGCGAGTGCAGCATGCCAGCAACATTTTGCCCCGACTCTACCTACTCGTCACTGTGGGGTCTGTGTACGTCCAGACCAAGACTGTGCCAGCGAAGGACATCCTCAGGGACTTGATTGAGATGGTGAAGGGAGTGCAGCACCCTATGCGCGGACTGTTCTTGCGCTACTACTTGAACAAATGCTGCAAGGACAAACTACCCGATGTAGGCAACGAGTACTTCCAGACCGAAGCTGACCTCACCGACTCCGTTGAGTTCCTCCTCACCAACCTGGGCGAAATGAACCGTCTCTGGACTCGCATGCAGCACACTGGCTCTGTCAAGGACAAAGTGCGCAGAGAGAAGGAGCGGAATGAACTGCGTGTCACTGTAGGCGAAAACCTCAGTCGCCTGGCCAACCTGCAAGGCATCACACTGGACCTCTACAAAACCTCAGTGCTGCCCAAGGTGCTGGAGATTGTCACTTCCTGCAAAGACACTATGTCTCAGCAGTACTTGACGGACTGCATCATCCAGGTCTTTCCGGATGGCTACCACCTTGCTACGCTGGAAATGCTGCTGGAAGCCTGCACTCAGCTGCAGCCAACAGTGGACATCAAGGCAATCTTCATCAACCTCATGGACCGCCTTTCCAACTTCGCGGGCGAGTCTCCAGCAGATGTGGAAATCATCAAAACCGTGGACATCTTCGCTCTCTTCAAGAAGTACATCGACAAGATCATTCTGGAACAAAAGGGCACAATTGAGCTAAAGAAACTCTTGGAACTGGAAGTGGCGTTTCTGCGCTTCTCATTGAAGTGCTACCCGCTGAGCACCATGAATGTTAACCTGATCTTCGAGTCCTGCTTGGTGCTGGTGGAGGGGAGCAATGGCTCTTTGGACCAGGACTCGCTAAAGAGCATAGTGAAGCTGCTGACGTTCCCGCTGGAAACCCTGTCCTTGGCCATCTTGTCCATGAACCACTACCCCAAGCTGATGGCGTACCTGGAGTTCGTACCTCGCAAGCAAGTGGCCTACAAGATCGTACAGGCAGTGGTGGGTAACAAGCGTCTGCTGGACGAATACGACCTGTGTGCTCAGTTGCTTGAGTTCATCAAGCCACTGCTTATGGACTTCCCCGATAGTGTGGACGGCGAAGCATATGAATTCGACGAAGAGCAAACGAACATTGCCAAGATTGTGCACTTGGTGCAGGTGCAGGACTTGCGCTCGCACTTCCGCATCCTCAAGCTCTTCCAAGAACGCTTCACTCAGGGAGGACCTCGACGCATTCCCTACACCTACCCAGCCCTCATCTTCGCTTGGATCCGCTTCCTCTATCTGGCCAAAGACACCTCGGAGGTGGAAATTGTGCTGGAAAGTCTTCTGGCTCTCAGTACCTCGCTAGCTGAGCTAGATGCAGAAGAAGGTATCCGCATACATCTGCAAGTAGTCCAGTGCATCAACAATATCGACCCAAGTGGCGAGTACAGTTCCCAGGCTGAGGCCTTCTTCTCTGCCGCTCTGACGCTCTACAGAGAAGAACTGGCTGACTCGAGAACCAAGTTCACCATGCTGAATTTATTCGCAGGCACACTGGCGACATTGAAGTGCTTCCCAGAGGCGAGATACAGTGCTATTGCGGGAAGCGTGGCGCAGATGGCAGCGAAGATGTTGAGGAAGCAGGACCAGTGTTTGGCGCTAGCAGCCTGCACTCACTTGTTCTGGAACGAACATGCACAGCAAGAGACACACGTCAGTGAGTGCCTCAAGCGGTCTGCCCGCATTGCAGAAGTGTGCTCCAACTTTGCGAAGGACTTGAGTTTGTTCGTGTCAGTGCTGAACCAGTACCTCTACTATGCTGTGAAGAATGTGTCCAGCATCGATAGCTCGCTCATTAACCAACTGGCGGAGTTGATTACGTCCAAGGTCCAGGAGCCGGCTACTTCTGCGGGCACCAAGGCCTACTTCCAGGCGACGCTTCAGTACGTGCAAGCGAGACAGCGGCAGGGAAAGCTGAGTGACATTTCAGTCTAATAGCTAGCACTCCCAAACCGCTGACTCAGTTGGGAGTCTGACAACTCCTCCTTTTGTAGAGTTGCTTCCTAGCGACTTTATCTAGATATACCAGGACCACTTTGCATCAAAGTCTCTGACCCTCGAGTAAGTCCGCTTACTGAAAGGTCAACTGGTGCCCAAGTAGCCGAGCAGGCTTAGACAGGTCCCTTCATTAGTCTAAATGTCGCTCTTGCACACAGGACAGCTGATGGTGGAAGCCAGCCAGGTGTCAATGCAAGAGACGTGGAACTTGTGGAAGCAGGGCAGCAGACGGATATGGTCTTGCTCCTGGAACTTGCTCATGCAGATGATGCATTCTTCCAGCAAGCACTCCAAAGTAGGCGTGAACACTGGCAGTTCATTCTGGATCTGTGCGAGACTCAGTCCTCTGGACTTCATTGTTGACGTTTTCAGTGCCTCTGTGTCCACTATCTCCCCAGACACCCTTCTTTCCAGCATGTGCAGCACTTTATGCTCCTCCATCTGTCCTAATGACATCGAAGTTCCACACATTTCGCAGGTTTCTTGGGTCGCTTGGCGGGCGAAGATAGATTGCAGTACCTCGCAATGTGCAGAATGGTCATCCTCAGAGGTGAAGGTATGGCCGCAGAAGTCACACACTTGGACTTGAGTCTTGGTACGGCCGGTGGAGCAGCGGGCTTCGTGGGTGGCACGATTGGTCTCAGGCACAGACCTCTCGCTGACTTGTGGTTACCAGAAGGGGCATTGGTACGCTTCCATCTCTATGAATACTTATGCTTCTAATCCTCGACTACAGGTGAAATGGAGTATGAGCTAGGGGCAGTGTGAAGGCAGGACTGGTACAGTTGTATGCACGTACGAACTCTGCTCGGGTTTTCTGATCTGTTTGAGGGTCTTCTAAGCGGTTTTAAGCCGTCAAATCAGCAATCCGTTGCTCCAGAGGGCAATCCACTCCCTTTCTAACGTCTCTCGTTCTCCCTCTAAGGTCCAGTCCACAGTACGAGTGATGAGGGCGGCTTTAGTTATTAACTATGAGGTCTGATTCTGCCCGCTTCCTTGACACTCTCACAGATCTCAAGCGCCCTTACACCCAGACCGCGAAAGGCGCAGCCCATTTCTCCTTCAGTCCGCCGGCCACAGCCAAGACCGACTACTACACCGCCACCTGGCACAACTACCAAAAGCACCAAATGTTCTACGAGCGCACTCTCCCCCGCACTGCAGCGCCCAGCACTCGCGGAGTCGAGAAAGTGACTTCCAAACACCTCGTCCTTGGCAACCGCTTCAAGCGAGTCGCGCACATGGACCGAGTCGTCTCAGAGGTGTCTGATAAGCACCAAGTGGAAGAGTTGGACTCCTGGAACCGACAGGCCTTCGAAGGCGCAGAGAACCTGAAGCAGATCCAGTTAGCAGAGTTCGCTCTGCACAACCGGATAAAGCACAACGATGTAGAGCACTTCATCATGGATCGGAAGTCCAGGACAGCCATACCAGTGCCGCTGGCGAAACGGACCCAGTCAGAAGCAGTGCTGAGGCACGTACAAGACATCACTATCAAACGACTGGAGCGAAAGGCTTTCAATGAGATGCTCGCAGGCCAGAGCAAAAACGCTCGCAGGTATGAAGATGAAATGACTACTACCTTCAACAACCTGAAAGACCAAGTATCCACTGCCAACCGCAAGCGTGAAGACCTACGCAGGGGCGTCTCCTTCCTCCGCTCTGAATTGCTGGTTCTTCAAGAGGAAATGAATCAACTCCGCCGCTTCTTCCAGGAAGAGGACTTGAAGGACAAGAAGAAGTTGAAGAACTTGAGGCCGGAAGACCTTGCAAAGCTGCTCAGTCGGAAGTCGCAGATGCAGAATGAACTTCTGCTGAAGGAAAAGCAACACGCAGAGCGAGTTAACGAAATCAAAACTCGCCTTCGAGACGACAGTGAAAAGGCAAAAAAGACAGACTCTGAAGTGGCTCAGCTACGCCTGCAACTTGAGGCTGTGACAGCCTCGCAAGCCAAGCACTACAGGGAGATGCTGGGTGCAGGCAGCGACACGCGCACTGAAGGTCTGCTGTGGATAGTCAAGCGCTTGTGGCACTTGGGACAGGATGTGATGCCGGACATGTTTCCTGAGTTCCTGGACATTGGCTCAGTGGACTGCATTTTGTTCCTCTCGCAGAAGAGCTTCGAACTAGACGAAATCAATGACTATATGAATGGTCTGCAGGGAGGAGCGGGAGGCGACCCTTCACAGGAGACCAAGCGAGACAGGTGGAATAACATTCAGCGGAGGATAAGACTACTGACCAAAAACTTGCGGATAAAGAAGCCGCTGTTCATCTATGATAAGAAGATCAAGCAGACCATTGTGGTATGGGAGCCTGCCGAACTGGAAGACACGCTGAATGAAGTGTTTTACCAAGGCGGGAAGGAAGCCTTCAACGAAGTGCTGGCAGTGGACAATGCGAAGCAGGACATCAAGCACCAAATCCAGCAAACTCAAGAAGTTGAAATCAAGCGACTCACCCGAGAGTGCTTTCTCAACAACTATGAACGCAGGTACAAAGTCTCCATGAAGCAGTTGCTCTCCACCATCGTGGGGAAGGAAACAATCGAACGCTACATGGCGCTCATTGAGAAGGATAGAAAGGAGCTAGCGGATGAACTAGCACGCGCCAAGACCTTCACATTTACGTAATTCAGACATGGTCAGAAATCATACAAGTCAGCAGCTCCAAAGTTCTAGATATATGAGTTAGAAAATAAGTGCGAGTTTGAGTTTCGCATATTGGAGATGCTTCAATTTGTTCGGAAAAGCAAATACATTATATATTCTCGCTCAGTTTCCTTACCACGTCTCTATATCTTTTGCGTCTCGCCGTTTCACTTGCAAGAGCGCAACAATTGCTACAAATAAATCACTAGTAGGAAAACAATAGGGTTCGAGGCAGCATTATCTTCAAGGAAATTAGGCACTACGGCAGTTCTTCGAAGCTGGAGTCGGGGGAAGGAATGACATCCGCCTGACTTTGAACTTCGAAGTGAATCCACGGGTGAGGCTCTTCTGCCCCATACAGCAAATCCACATTGACAGGCTTTTTACTCTCTTCAGCCTGCCTTCTCAGCTCTTCCGCCTGCTGCCGACTCTCTTTCTTCAAGTAGGCCAGAGCGGCGGGAGGCAGTTTCTTCCCTTCGTGGTACTGAGCAATCAATTCCACCACATCAGTCTCTGGTGTTTCCGCCTTTTTCTTTACCAGGACCTTGCGAGCCTGTGCTGCAGCTGTAGTCTTCTCCCAGACCTTGGTCTGTCGCTCGTACTTGGTGATGGTGGCCACTGCCTTGGTTCGGAGAGTCTCTGTGGCCTTGCTGCTGCGCCTACTGGCAGCACTCAAAGGCCTTAAAACAGCCGAAGGGACCTTGATCGGAGCTTCGCTTAGCACAATGTCGGCCCCTGGGTCATTGGGAAACCCTGACTCCAACTCCTCTACAGGAGACTGAGAAGCTATGGAAGCTTCTTTGATTTCTATAGTTCTGGCCTTGGCTTGTTTGGCAGGTATGCGCGGTTTGAGTCCCTCGCGTTTCAGTTCACTTGGGGCACTTCGAATTGAAATAGTCCCAGAGACACCACTTTGAAATCCTTGGCAGCCATGTATTTTAGTCTGCAAAGCACTCCGAACTCTGACAATCAGTGAATTCCCAACTTCAAACAGCTCTTACTTGGAAGTACTTGAGGAGCAAGAACAGTGCGATGTTTCTTTCACCTTGCAACTGTCTTCTTTCCTCCCCGCCAGCATCTTGACTTGGCGCAGACCCTTATCAAGCCATTGAGCATATACCAGGGCTTCAACCCACTCACACTGCAGCCGAGGCACGACTTGAGCAGCTTGGAAGTCTGAGCTCAGCAGCCCTATTGCCTCTGGTCTGTAACGATGGTAGAGATAATGCCTGCACGAGCTCTCCTGCTGGCAGCAGTGCTGAAACAAAGACAACTGCTGCATTCCTCCAACTATCGAAACCTTCGCAAGTGCAGTCATCAAGCTCACATTCCCCTAGTCAATCCTAGGCGAGGGGACAAAACAGCGAGCAGCAATGCGAAATTCGCTCCAACACGTCTGTGCAGTAGTGGAGTGGCGGTGCCTTCCAGAAGTCTATCAGTTTAAAACTTAGAAGACCCAGAGTCTGTGCCGTTCGCCTGAAATCCGCTAAGACGCATCGAAGTGGAAGCAGTCCTAGTGGGGAAAGGTCTGCCTCGGCTAGATTCTTAGCTTCATGCTGCCTGTATTCTCTGCAGGCGAGGAGACCTGTTGCCATTGAGAAGGAGTACTCAGCACACACTGTTCCAAGGCCCCCAAAAGACTCTTTAGACTGGGGCCTGGAGAGTGGCGACCTACAGGGAAGTCAGCGGTGAAGCCATTGCTGCCCCTTTGTGGCTTAGAGCTTACGCAAGACTGTCAGGGCTGAGTCTGCTTCCCTACATGAGGAATAATTTATGTGGAGTAATGCTACTTTGAGGTATATAGTTAGTTCTATTCAGCCAATTCGAGCCAAAAGTTGCCCTGAACTAACCAAATGGCTGTCCTTCCTTATATCCATATTATTTCCTCT
>Ga0247837_1003592_pt1 | contig 26692 bp, 19 predicted proteins | sample LaCtaG_2_FD_187115 | JGI IMG/M metagenome (GOLD analysis project Ga0247837, IMG submission 187115) | Freshwater microbial communities from meromictic Lake La Cruz, Castile-La Mancha, Spain - LaCruzMarch2015_14.5m | ecosystem: Environmental > Aquatic > Freshwater > Lake | place: Spain: Castile-La...
GACCTTTCTTCCCCCTTGGGAGCCTCGCTTGGGGCTGCTGGAGTCGCTCCTTTGCCTCGTTTTAAAGCTTGTGCTTGACTCATGCCGTTAGTCACTGTTTCAAATATGAAATATGGACACACTCCCACAATTTCAAGCTTTGTGGGGAGGCCGGGGAGAGCTGGTTTGGGATAGGGACGGGAGTGAGCAATATCACACTTGAGGAAGGAAAAGAAGGGATTTAGATAGAGTGAGGTGAAAAAGAAGCATAATTAGTTGAAATATCAGCGATATTAAGGGGAAAAGAGGATATAAGCAGTATTTACCTCTGTACAATCAGTTTCCCGGAAATCACTATGAGAAAAGCCAATGAAGAGAGGAGCCGCAGCTGCTATTTGGACATTTAGGCTATAACAATGGGGTGTTCGACCTCCAACTCTACCCGCACCCACTCCCCACAGCAGCGCACCCAGCCCCTCCAAACCGTCCCTGCAGCCGCCCGCTTTCAAGTCTCTCCCAACACCTTTATCCGCCCTCACCTCTGCGACGTTTCCTCTGACTACCAATTCTTGGAGTTTCTGGGCGCAGGCGGCTTTGCTCAGGTCTGGAAAGTCTCCCATAAAGCCACAGGCCGGGTGCACGCTGCCAAAATCCTACACAAGGCTGGAATAGCTGCAGAGCTGCTGGACGACCGACAGCAGCTGAGGGAATTCACTCTCCTGAGCAAACTCGACCACCCTAATATACTGCGAGTCGTGGGACTGTATGAGGACAAGTTGAGGTTCTACGTGATCACTGAGTACTGTGCAGCGGGCGAGTTGTTTGCTTTACTGGCGAAGAGAAAGGTGTTCACGGAGGCGGAGGCTGGGCATATAATGGGGCAGTTGATATCCGCGGTGTCGTATTGCCACGAGCGGAAGGTAATTCACAGAGATTTGAAGCCGGAGAATGTGTTAGTGGAAGGCGACGGCAGTGATTTAAGTGTGAAAATCGCTGATTTCGGAAGTTCCGCCTTCATTGACCCCTATGGCCACTTGACTGACTTCTGTGGCTCGCCCTACTATGTCGCCCCTGAAGTCTTGTCCCAGTGCTACAACGAGAAATGCGACATATGGAGTCTTGGGATCCTTATGTATGTGCTGTTGACAGGCAAGCCGCCCTACAAAGGCCACACAGACGACTTGATTCTGCACGCTGTGGCCAAAGGGACTTTGGACCTCACAGGCATGACAGATCTCAGTCCCGACGCTAGGGACTTAGTGCTAAAGCTACTAGTGAAGCCTGTGGCGGAGCGCCTCACAGCGGAGCAGGCCCTCGACCACCCCTGGGTGCGCAAGCACAGGGACAGCGTCCTCACAGAATCCGCGGCGCTTTCCTCCGCCCTCGCCCTCATGCGCAGTTACCACCACACTGCCAAGCTCAAGGAAGCCATTTTGACCTACATCGCCACTCAAATCATGTCCCACAATGACCTCAAAGAGCTCAAAATCGCCTTCCAGGCGCTAGATCGCAACGGAGACGGGAAAATAACCTCAACAGAACTGCTGAATCTGTACCGAGCGACACTGGGCGAAGCAGCTGCTCAGCGGGAAGCCGCCAATATGGTCTTAAACGTGGACTCCAACCATAACGGAGTCATCGACTACTTCGAATTCCTCAAGTCCTGCTTAGACCGCAAGAAACACCTCTCAAAGATGCACCTGGAAGCTACTTTTCGGTCCTTTGACACTGATAAAAGCGGCACTATCAGTCGGTCTGAACTGCAAGCAGCTATGGCGGGTGCGGGCGAGTACTCGGACGAGGTGTGGGGCGCTTTGATCAGTGAAGGTGACAGGAATGGCGACGGAGAGCTGGACCTGAAGGAGTTCTCAGACCTCATTTTAAGACGCTGCTAGTCGAGAGTTAGCGACTTCCAGTACGTGGGAGAGCGAGGATAGGACCAAGGCCAGCTTCGTGTGTGTCCTCTCTTCGGCATAGTCCTTGCCCAGGGCCTCGTAGGCAGGCTCGAGCAGGGCTTTGAGCGGGACTGCGGGGAACTGCGAGGGCGTGGAGTGGTCTCTTAGCAAGTGGAAGTAGTAAAGCAGGGCTGAGCTTTGCAGGGTGTTGGGGAAGTCGCAGGCTGGGCGCCGGTCCAGGCCTGATTTCGTAATTTCAAGTATGCGGTCAGGCTGAGCAAAGGCTGCAACTCGCTTCGACTCCTGCAGAAACAGGTCAATGACCAGCGCAACGGCCGGGTCCAGACTGCACTTCAGCACTATCGCCCGCATCAGCACATACCTAGGCTACTATACTCCTTACCTCTTCATCAAATAGTCCCAAAAGCCGCTTAAACACTCCCAACGTCCTTTTCCTCTTTACATCGTCTTGGGTCCTGCCCATCAACTCCAGCATATCCAGCAGAAAGGCAGAAGTGGGCTTGCAGTGCTTGGGGAAGTAGAGGAAAGGGGTGAGGACAGAGACGAAGCGGACCATAGGTGTGGTGAGTTGGTCCAGCAGGGCTATGGCCTGTTCTGAGGCTTGGAACAGGGCGAGGTGTAGGATGGGTAGGAGGAGTTGGAGGAGATATAGAGGGGAAAGCACTGCTGGGAGGGAGAGAGCAGGGAAGAAGCAGGCGAGTTGCAGCAGGCCTTGGATAAACGGGGCGTAGGTTGAGGAGGACGAGTCATGGTGGAAGGAAGTCGCATGGAGCAGGAAATACTGCAAATTGGGGATAACTTCCGCTAGCAAGTCCACACAGTTGCTGTGCAAATTCGAGTCTAAAAGGCCTAAAAAGACCAGTCCGATCTCTATATAGGCCTTCCGCATGGGTTCTTCAGTCGCTCCCTTTGCCCTGCTAGTCAGAATTCGCAGTATTTCGCACGTATACGGACTAGTCCTGTACAGAGCTGTGCCTTGCGCCTCCATACATAGCATAGATTGGAAAGTCTGCATAGACTCCAGCACCAGCGAGGCATAGTTCCTGCTATCCAGCTGCCCCACTATGCCAGCGAGGCACTCGCAAGAAAGCACCTTTGCCCGGTTTAGTCTGCTGCTCTGGTCTTCTTGCTGCAGGGAAACATCCCCCAACAGACTGGAATTGACAATTGCAGCATTGGCAGCGGCCCAGGATATGAGCAATTCCCTGGGCTTGGATAGCAATATGACCCTGGAAAGGACAATATCAGCCGCAGGGCCCAGCTCCACCCCTAGCACTAGCACTGCTTCCCATATCTCAGGGCCTAGGAAGGCTGTTTCAGGGTCGTCTAGGGACAGGAGAGCTGTAATTCCCGCTTCTCCGGCACTCACGAGGGCTTCGCTGAGGTGCTGGGCGGTGGTTTGCCCTGCCCTGAGGTCGGAGATGAGGCGGGGTAGGTCCATATTACGTCCGAACTCTCAATCTTGGACTGCAGTTATATTGCAGACCCTGCGATGCTTGCTAGGCAGAGGGAAAGGAAGGCTAAATTCGCTACATCGGGTCGATATTTACGTATTGAGAAACCGCGTTTCGCCCCTGTTTCCCAGAATCCGGCAAAATGGCTTCCTGGCTAGCATCTCTCCAGCAGCCAAAAGTCCCATTTCACGACCCAATCATGTCCTACACTAACATCTGACCAAGTTTCTACTGTTAATCAGGTCTACAAGTACTCCTAGCAGGGATACCGCTTAGGTAGATTGCGGATTTAGCTAGAGGTACTAGTGGCAGGTAACTCGCCAGGGCTAAAGCGTCGGCGCAGGTAGAGCAGGTTGCAGGTCAGTTCGAGGCGGGGAACTGAGGCTTGGCGGTGCTTGGAAATAGCGAGCATGCGAGCTTGAGGGTCGTTGTCTAGGCTGGTGGACGGAACGGAAACGTGGGAATGCTGGACTCGGCAGGCTTTCTTTCGGCTGGAACATCCCGTACCCATTTTTATCAGATTTCGGGCAGGTAAATCAGGCTATTAGCCAGTCTCCGGTAGCGAGAGACCGGGCACTAGGTCTGAAAACCACTTTGCACATGGTAGGGAGTTATATGAAGGCTATTAAGACTTGGGACCTGTTTGCGAAGGTGAGTACGGACTACTCCCCAGCGACTGCAGTGGGAGGGGTGGTGTCTGTGCTGGCGGTTTCCACGATGATTTGCCTCTTTCTGTGCGAGTTTCACCTCTATTCGACTGAGCGTCTCACTCGATCTATCCTAGTGGACCAAGACCAAGGCGCTAAACTGCTCCAAGTGAACCTGAACCTCACCCTCACCTCTCTACCCTGCACACTCCTGACGATAGACCACCTGGACATACTCGTGGACTACCAGGAAGGAGTGAGAGGGACTGTGACCCGCAGAAGGATAGGGAAGGGAGTGGATGAGCTGCTAACAGAGAGGGGAGAGACTGTGACTACGGAGGAACTGGGGCGAATGCTGGATAGAGGAGAAGGCTGTGTGGTCGAAGGGACTTTTTTGGTCGCGAAAGTCCCTGGATTCTTGACATTCGCAGTACAGCACACAGACCTGCTACCAGCGAACCACACCGCCCTGTCTCTCGCTCACAGTCTAAACCACCTTTCCTTCGGCCGACTGCACAAGCACGCCTACCTGAGTTCCGTCTTCGGTCCAGGTCCCCACACCAACTTCTCCCCCTATGACCACTCCACCCGCCTCTCTACCTCTCACATGTACTTCGCCAAAATCATCCCTATCACCTACATCGACGAAGCTATGCGGGACACACAGCACAGCTACCACTACTCGATGACTTACAAGCCGGATGAGGAGAGCAACCGGCCGTTTTTGACAATTCGGTACGATGTCGAGACTGTGACTGTGACATATCGACTGAAGGCATTCGAATGGAGACATTTCGGAGTGCACATCTGTGCAGTATTGGGCGGGGTGTATGTGCTGTATGGTCTGCTCCTACGAGGACTGTGGCAGGTCGTTGGAAGTAGGTAGCTAGGATACACATGGGCGCCATAATGGCAGACCTGGAGGCGCGGCTGAACAGCCGGCAAAAGGCCTTCATGCAGGTTCCGGATATTGCTGAAGTGAAGAAGAGAAGGGGAGAGCACGAGGAGGAACTGCGCAAGAGTCGCCGCTACGACCTGGCTTCCAAGCGCAGGAACCTCATCCCTCTTCCTGACTCTGACTTACTCGACCTGAGCTCTATCCAAAGAATGCTTGCTGAAGGCGCTGAGCCGCTCCAAGCTGCCTCCGGCCTGCGCAAGCTCCTTTCCATCAAAATCGACCCTCCCATCCAGCAAGTCATCGACGCAGGTTTATTGCCTCAGCTAATGGCCTGGCTGCAGCGGTCCGATTCCCCGGCTTTACAATACGAAGCCTGCTGGGCGCTAACGAATATAGCCTCAGGGTCACATGGGAATGCGGAAGCACTGGTGCTGAGAGGAGTAGTGCCACTCATATATGCACTGCTGGAAAGCTCTGATGCAGATGTTAGAGAGCAGGCAGCCTGGCTCACTGGCAATATCACTGGCGACTCCGCCCAACTGAGAGACGTTATTTTGCAAACTTCCGGACTGGGGCGATTGCTAAAAGTGATGGGAGACAGTCCGCGTCCAAGCCTAGCGAAAGTGACAATTTGGGCAGTTAGTAACCTGTGCAGAGGCAAGCCCGCCCCTGAATACGCAGTAGTCCGCCTCGCCCTGCCCTACCTCTCCGCCATGATCCTCGGTCTGGAAGACAAGGACGTCCTCAAAGACTGTCTCTGGGCCATTTCCAAGATGTGTGAAGGGGAGGAAAGCAGAATTCAGGACTTGATGGAGACAGGACTGCTGCCGAGGCTGGTAGTCTTAGCAGGCAGTGAGCATATGAGGGTGCAGCACCCCGCACTCAGGTGTATTGGGAATGTGGCTGCGGGGTCTGAGACACAGACGGAAAAGTTGGTTGCAGCGGGGGTTTTGAATATACTTGCCAATTTGCTGAAGTCGCCAAAGCCAGTAATCCGCAAAGAAGCAGCCTGGATCTCTTCCAACATCTCCGTCGGCCCAACCACTCACATCCAAACCCTGCTCCTTTCCCCCCTCTTCCCCACTCTCCTCTCCCTGCTGCCCACCGAGTCCCCTGAGGTCCAGACCGAAATCCTCTACGCACTCACCAACACAGCTCTCTCCGAACTCAGTGCCGCCCCTCTCTTTCTACTGCAGCAAGGCACTATCGCAGTGGCTAAGCAGGTGCTGGACACTTCCCCTAGTCCCAAGGTGCTGCAGAGCACTTTGGAGCTGGTCAAGGCCTTGCTAGCAGCAGGGAAGCAGTACTTCCTCGAAGGAGTGGAAGGCAGGAATAAGGTCTGTGAAGAGATGGAAAAGGCGGGACTGCTGGCCAAGCTGGAAGAACTGCAGAAACACCCTAATGAAGTGATATATCGGAAGGCGGTGTGGATTTTGGAGCACTACTTTGAGACTGAGGAGCAGTCGGACCTGCTCATTAGCTCGATTTTGGCAGTTCCGCTGGAGTTTCAGATGTGAAGGATTAGATTAAGAGGGTTTAGGGTCAATTGAAAGGGGAAATTTGGCTTAAAGCCTGAAAATTTCCCTATTTTCTGCGATTTGTAGCAGTCAATTTTAGAATTTCCCCAAAATAGCTGGAAATCAAGACTTTAAGGCTGCTAATTCCTCCTATTTCCCCTGAAAAGGGGGTTTTCAGCCTCAGAGCCTACTGCGGGTCCGAATCCTTTCATAGTCCATTGATTTAAATGACCTCCGAGGACGTCGTAGTGACCAAGTTCGACCTCAACGCCAAGGAACAAACGCTCAAAACCCGGTTTCTAGCCAACCAGCGGCCCCAAGCCACTCCCATTCCCCCTCCAAACCCCCCAATTCCCCGAGTCCCCGACCCCCAGCTGGACGCCTTCCTCCGAGATATGAACGAAAGCATCCGCCAGCAGCCGCAAGGAACCTTAGCAGGGGAGTTACTGAAGAAGCAGGCCAATATGATGCAGCAACAAATCGATTTACTGCGGGAAAACCAGCAAACGAGTCAGTCAATGATGCAGAACTGGGGCAAACAGAGGGAAGTCAGGCGAGAAGTGGCGGAAGTGGTGGCGCCTATAGTGGAAATGATAAAGGAAATCAAGGGAATGTATACAGAAACCAAGCAGTTGGGGGAAATCGCCAATATTCAAATAGAGCAGTTGAAGGCGGAAATGAGGAGCAGGCCTGTGGGGCAGCCGGAGTCTGTGCCTGTGGTGAGGAACTCTATTGACAAGTTCGCAGCGAGGAAGGCGCAGTTGGAGGCCAAGGTCACGGAAATGCAGAGATTGGTCGATACGGCTGCAGTAAATGACGGCGGAATCACTACTGCTCTCGAAGGCCTGACCTACCTCCGCTCCCAAATGCAGTCTCTCCCACACGAATTCGACAGTTTCGAGAAAGACATCCAAACCCGCTTCCTACGCATGACGGAAATCATGCAAAAGGCCAAGGCCTTGCCCAAGGATGTGCTGTACCCTTCCCCAGACCTGGAAACTGCCCGGGAGGTACTGATGAAGCGAATGGGTGGGGCTTTCGACTATACAGGGTACATGAGAGAATTGGATGAAATGAAGGATAGGAGGAATGGGTTGATGCTGGAATTTAAACAAACGGCCCCGCAGTATCCGCTGATTCCCAGGCCGCAAGTACAGCCAAGTGCAGCTGAAAAGCCCACGAAACAGACTGCTAAGCGAGGCAATGCGCAGGGAGCTGCAGGCCAAAGGACAATGAAACCCGCCCCAACTCCTCAGGTGCAGACCCGAAGAACACTCACCAAAAAGCCCCCTGGCATCAGCGACATCCTAAGCGACCCTTTGAGACCGCCTCCTGCTGTCACGAAAAAGGGGAAAGAGAGGGAGAAAAGTCCTAGACAGGCTGTGGTTGAGGGGAGGAAGCCCACTATGGTATCGCAGGAAACACAGGCGGAAGTGGCTACTAAGAAGGAGTCTCCTAGGAGAGTGGAGGAGGACAGACACAGTGAGCGGGAGGAGGAAGTGGTGGAGCCGCCCCAGCCAGCGCAGCCGGAGCCTTTCCAGCTGGCTGAGCCTGCGGCCAAGAAGAGAATCCAGCCTGATGACTTACTCCCCAAAATTTACCTCCCCCCAGTCCACCCTCCCCCTCTGCCCACCTCCACTCCTCCCCTGCAAACCTGGGAACGCCAAACTTTGGACGTCCTCACAGACTATGTCCTTTCCAGACGTCTCCAACTGGCCCCAGCCCCTATTATGCCTCCCCAAGGCCTAAGTCGCTGGCTAGGCCCTGACCAACTTAACACACTTATTAGGGAAGGACTCTTTGTGGACTCTGCCACTGTGGACAGGATGGGGATGGAGGTACTGGATGAGATTATAGGGAAGGTGAAGATGGACAGGTCACAAAGAGAGCAGGAACCGAGCTATGGCAGTGATTTTGAGGAGGAAATATCGGAGCATACAGACAAAAGCGAAGAAAAGCCGCCTGAAATCCCTGTAATTGAGCATAAGGGACAGGCGTCTTTCCCTCCTGCAGAGCCTGCGAATGTGTCTATGTTCTTCCCGGGCCCAAGTCCGATAGTGGCGGAGGAAAGGAAGGAAGAAACTGACATAGCGGCGCTGTTGAGTCCGGGGATACTGGGTAGGATGAGTGCCAGTGCAGTCAGGCAGTATATAGCATCTTTGATCGAAGCCGGGCATATCGGTCCTAAGACTGAAAGTCTAAGTCCTCCAATCCCTGCTCCTCAGCCAATTCCCCAGCCAGTCCTCCTAGTAGAGGAGCGCAAGTTCGAAGAGCCTCGAGAGGAAGAGCTGGAAAAGCTCCTCGGCAAGGAAATGGCCGCTATGTTCCTCGCCATGCTGCGCGAAAAGCACCAGGAAATGACACAGGACATGCTGGATCGCTTCGCAAGGTCCTTTGCCCCTGCCATTGCAGAGCCACCTAAGCCTCAGATTCAGCATGTGCCCTCTCCGCCCTCTGAGCCCTCAGAGCCACAGCGCTTTGAGCCGCTTTTCCCTGTGTCAACGGACTTCAAAGATGCCTTTTCCTTGCCAAAAAGACTCAATTTGGACCTAGACGCTGAAGAAGCGAAATTACGAATGGAGCAGGACCTGCCCCGATTGATGCTAAAATTGCCGCCCTTCCGACCTCCTGAACTCCCTGCGCCAGATTCCAATATGTCTCTATACCTGTCAGCCTCGGACTCCTCGATAGGAGGGCACTCAGTGGGCACGGAGCTGTTTTCACTGGAGAATACGGAGTATATGGGCAGTTTGGCCCAGTTCATGAGTTCCGCCAGAGGGATGGAGGAAGGCCAACTAGCAGGCAATCCAGACCTATCGGAGGGGGAAGTAGGGGGGAGGGACGAAGCGCTTTCCTCTGGGGAGTTGCCGCCTGATGTGCTGAATCCAGCCGTAGACTTCCCCAGACCCAGAATCAACGTCGCCAATATCCTCTCCTCTGATGAAGTTCTCGACTCCGCCAGTGAAGGCGAATTCGACCCTCAGCACCTCTTTCACCCCTAATTCCCATCTTACATCTATTAGTCCAGTTCCTTCTCTTCAGGGAAAAAGTCCGGAAACTCACTTTCGTCCTCCACAGTCGCTAGTTCTCCCCTGCCCCTGCCTCCCTGTCCCGCTAAGTCTCTAGCGCCGGGGCTGGAACGACGTCCAGGCTTCGTTTCCGTCCTTTTCGACCTGGTAAAGCTGGGGATATAGGCTGATAGTAAGGGACTTCTCAGCTCCTGTGACTTCCGTAAAGGCTTTATTATGTTGGACTTGTGACTGACCAAAGGTCGACTTTTCCCTTTGACAGCGAAAGACGCCTTTGGACTGGGCTTGAGACTGGTCACTGAGGTCTTACAGGACATAGGAGTTTGCGACTCAGGGATGAGGAAAGCCATAGCGGCGGAGTTGGGGGAAAGGGCTGTGGGTTTGGAGCGGGAGGGAGGGGACTGGGTGAGAGGGGTGCGGGAGTCGAGGCGAGGACTGACAGAGCCCGGGGATTTGCGAGCGGAAATGCGGTGTTCTGTGTGGGAATCGGAGCTTTCCGAGTGATCAGTAGCCAGGGTAACTACCTTCGTTTTCGTCTCCCCCCTATACGTCCCATGCATCTTATTGGACTGCTCCAACTGAACTCTCAGCCTTTCCATCTCATTCGTGAGCGCTGCATGATTCTTCAACTGCACATTTTCCTCTTCAAGAGTGAGTATCCGATTCGTCAGTTCCTCCTTGCTGCCTGTAGTGCCTCCGGTGGGCTCTTCTACAGGGCGCTCAAGTCGCTTGGCCAACTTCTTCACTCTGGTTTTGAGCTTGTTGATTTCGGCTTCTTTGGCTTGGAGGTGGACTTTCAGCTCGCTGATAGTCAGTTCGAGGTTGGCGACGAGAGCCATATACCTGAGATTGGCCTGCTGCAGGCTTTCCTTCTCGAGACGGACTTGCCGCAGTTCCACCAACTCTCTGAGGAGAGAACGCGACACGGAGGGCTCTGGGGAGAGGGAGTCGGTAGAGGGGAGGTGGGCCATTATTACCACATGTGTCCAGTTAGCTGGGAAAGGAGTCGGGTTCTATGCTTTGGAAGCTGGTAGTGCGACTTACTACATGGTCTATATGCAGTTTTTCATCAGGCTTTATTGAAGGAAATGATGGAAAAGAGTTAATTTATCACTTTTCAGTCTGTCTTTCTGGACTTAAAGGCTAAAAAATAGGTAATTACTCGCCAAATATACAACTTATCAGGAAAATGTCCCTAAATCTGGATTTCCTCCGCAATTTTCACTAAAACTGCTTGATATATGTAACTTCCCCATACTAGACACTGCCTTCAAAGCCCCTCTAGGGACTGGGAGTGACTCAACACTCCCTTGTGTGGGGATTTTCGCTTATAAGTCCTAGCAAAACGCCATATATTCGGCGTTTCTACGGTTGAGCAATAGAGAGAATGAAGTTCTGATTTCCCTGCTAGCCTCCAAGGACCAGCCCACAGAATAATACAGAGATTTCCTCTAAACGCCACTAACAGTCCTGATTCCCCTACTTCGATCCGACCTATAGGCCCTTCCCAGTCAGCACTGTACCATAATAACTATGACCACACCCCTTCGGACCCAGCCAACAGAGACCACCACTCCCAATAGCATCCAGGAAGGGAGACGTCTGCGGTCCAATATGAAGTCTCCCGGCTCTGAATCTGACCCTAGCACTGACAGGAAGTCCGTACGCTTTGTGGATGAGGAGAAAGGCAGGGAGCTGGCGGTGGTGTGCTTCACGGAGGAGGACGAGGAGGGGCCACGGAGGAAGAAGGGGAAGTCCTGCTGCGTAATTAGTTAGAATGACATAAACACTATCTAGGTGGAAGACAGGCGAGGCAGACAACATAGACAGATCCTGGCTATTGCAGGCAGTGCGTATAGACCGGCTTGATATATGTGATTAGGTGCTGGGCGTATCACTCTGAGTCCTAGGGCCTCGGTCTGTGCTGCTCGTAGTCCTATTTAGCTACACTATGTCCGCTCTTCTCAAAGTCCTGAAGCTGCCACTCACTTACCCCAAGACCTTCCTCGCTACACTCGCTCTGCCCGCCCTTCTATACCTCTTTTACAAAGCCAAGGACCTGTTCAAGCTGGTGCAGCTGGTCACTTCGCTCAAAAGCGCACTGCCGAGTGACACTTTGGACTTGATGAAGAAGAGCAGGGAGTGAGGTGTATGCAGCCGAGACGGAATATATGAGCGGCTGAAACGCACTTTCACAGTCTTCGCAGCCATCAAGCCGCCCAGCGTCTCTCACCTCAAAGACCAGATCAAGCGCGCAAGCTCTAAGGAGGAGAAGTACCAGCACTGGGAACAACTGAAGCAAGAAGGTACTTCCCATCCAGTCTTCTCCCAGACTTTCCTCAACATCTACACCTGCGAAGTATACAAATGCGCCTACCTCATCTCCACCCACTTGATAGCCCGGCTAGACGTCGAGGGCCAAAACACCACAGGGCTCGCAGACCTATTCGAGGAAGTCCATCGAAGCATCCGCAACAACCCTGCTCTCCAAGGCTTCATATCCAGCCGAATCGGACCAATCATTCAGAATCACCCTCTGACGGAGATGGTGAGTGCAGGGCAACTTGCCACCCTATTTGCCTCCCTTCAAAGCCACCTAGACACTGTCATTCGCCCTGCATCCGGCGCCCGCTACGAGTTGCTAGACCTCGCAATCCCCAAAGAAGCCGGCGACTCCCTCTCCCAACGGAACGTATACAGTCTATTCCTCACCTACTTCTTCCACGAAGACACACAGGAGGAAGTGAGGCTGAGGGCGGGGAAGCTGCTGCAGAGAGTGGTGGCCGCGGTAGGGGAAAAGGTGCGTGGGGATGGGAAGAATGTGGTGGCTAGGACGAGGTTAGGGGACTGGAAGGGACTGGAGATGGCGCATTTGGTGTCGTTTTTGGAGAAGCAGGAAGTTACGGCTGTATGGGAGCAGAACGAAGTACTCGGCCGGAAGGTCTTCTACGAGCTTTAATAATAGGCAAATGAGCGGAGAGGTGCTGGACAAGGTGACCACCCAGATCCAATCCATCGACTACCGCCAGTCCCTACTCCGTCCTCTCTCCCCACTGCTGTCCAGCACCGACACCCTCCTCAACATAGACACAGTCCTTACAAGTTACCGCAAGCGACTCACAGACCTCGGTCAAATGGCAGAGGAAGGCCGCAGACAGGCCAAACACTTGATGGACAGGGTGGAGTCTATGGTGGAGGCTGCAGGACAGACACTGAAGGAACTGGTGGCGAGGAGACAGAGAGATACGAAGTTGCTGAGCAATAAGGCGGCGGCGGTGGAAGCGATGTATGTGCAGGTGCAGGAGGAGAGTCACTTGGGGGTCAGGGCGCTGCAGCTGGCGCTCAAGGAAGAAGCAGCTGACGTGTCCACAAACATCGATTTCCGGCTGCAAGAAGAGCGCTCCCAGCTCATGAGTCGCCTGGAAAAGCTGAAATCCACCCAAACCGCTGCTGTCAAGGCCGCCCGCTCCGCTGCCAAAACCGCCTCCATGGAGTTGCTGGAATATGGCAGGGAAAACAGCGAAAAACTGTGGATATTGAAGTCAAGCACGCCCATGTCCCAGAACAGTCGTCTTAGCTCTGAAGACGCGAAAGCCACGATCCTCGCCGAAGTGACCAGCCGACTAACCAAAGGCATGCAAGCCATGAAGGACCAACTCGACTCCAAGTGCGGCTCCCTAAGTTCCAAATACACCGAAGAACTGCGCAAACTGAAGGGAGAAGTGGAAAACGCCCGAGAAAGGATACTCGGACAGAGGGAAGAAGCCACTCCCCAGGTAGAGGAAAACCCTGTGAACAAGTTGACAGGACTGAATGGGGATATTAGGCGGCTGCTCAATAGGATTGGGGCTTTTTGTGCGAAGGGGTTGATGGGGATTACGGAGGCGACGAGGGCGATTAAGCGCTCTTTGACGCTGGTGGACCAGGAAGGGATATCGGAGCAAGGGCAGGTGTTGCTGCGAGAGAATAAGAAGCAGCTGGAGGGCTGTCAAAAGCAGCTTTCAGATATCGCGACTAAGCTGAAGAGTGACTTCTACGGAGTGCAAGAGGCTCTAAACGAAGGGAAAAGCCTTGTAGTGGCGAAGGGAGGCAAGCTGGCAGTGGAGCAGAGGCCCGGCTTTGACGTGCAGAAAGAACTGAGGGTGAGACTTGAGAAGGAGGTATGAAGCACATAGTACCAACTCACTCGGGAGCGAGTGGAGCGGCTGCTTTCAGACACTCAGGAGGAAATACGCAATTTGCGCAGTGGGCAGGACCAGTGGAGTCAGCAACTCAGTCAGTTGGACTCGGAATTCGATGAGCCGGGCTCTGGCTCAGACTACAGATCAGATTATCGGTCACAGAGGGATGATTCTGAGTTGCTTTAGACCTATTTAGCCTGATAGGACGTCGTAATCGGGCAGGTAAACGGAAAATATCCTTCATTTCTCCTAATACCACCCCGATAATACAGATATATCACTAGTTAGCGTCTTGAAATATGCAAGTCGCAGAAATCGTTCGTATACTTTTGCCGATATAATCAGTGGAGTGTGCAGATCATTATCAACTAACGCCTTATCAATTTCTGTGGGCTTGAGGGAAAACTGTTAAATTCGTTGAAATCTTGAAATTATTGGGGATTGTGTGTTGGCAAGTCTGCCCTCAGACACAAATTAGTTGAAAACTACCTCATAGGGCAGTTCGTAACACCACAAAGTTGAAGAATTTGTAGATGTGCTGGAAAAAAATGTCTACAATTCGTGAATCAAATATGTAGATTTATAGAAATAATGGATCCGGCTCGGCAGAGACCGAACAGGGTGGCTTTTTTTGGACAGGATTCGAGGAAATGCAGAACTGTGCTGCTTATGGGCGAAACAGGAATAGGGAAGTCCACTTTCGTCAACTACGTGGCTAACTACTTCCTCGGAGGCAATTTAGACTCGCTCAAAGTCGCGATTCCCAACAGACTATACAGGACTTCGAATGTAGCTGGAGTTGAGAGGCACAGCGAAACCAACCTGGACGATGTGACTGTCAGTCAAACGAGACATTGCACCACCTACTCCTTCCACAAACATCAGGCGGAGTTCCGTTGCATCGACACCCCGGGACTGAGTTGCACCTCCAACTCCGCTACCAACCATGCAGACGACGAGTCCATCAGTGCGATTTTAACAGCAGCTAATCAGGCGGGGGAACTGCACGCCATCATATTGATCATCAACGGGACAGCGGCCAGACTTACTGTTAACGTGCAGAACGCTTTGCAACGGATATCGGGGAATTGCCCCGATGTTCTTCTCAACAACATTATTGTCGTATTCACTAACTGCAATAGCAGTAGCAAAAACTTCGATGAGGCATTCCTGCCCTTTCCTCCCCAGAAGACATTTGTGATGAACAACTCCGCTTTCTGCTCTCATCCAAGTACCTGGAATGAAGATAACCGGGACTTACAGGAACTTAACTGGAAGCAGTCTATGCGGAAAGTAGGGGAAATAGTGGAGTTTGTTGACCAGCTGGCTCCTCAATCCACTCTAGTATTTCAGGAAATATTGAATATCAGAAATGTTATTAAGCACCTCGTCTTATGGGCCTCAGAAGAGATTCCGAAAAAGCAAACTATCGAAGAGGTCTTCACTGCTCTAGAAAGACAGATGTCAACCATCGAGTTTGATCTTACCCGCGAAGAAAGCAAGGTCTCGATCCAGGACAAAGAAGTTCAGCGCTTACAACTCCAGGAGCAGGATAGAGCAGCGTTACGCAGAGCCGCAGAATCTGATCATTCATCTGTTCAAGACAAACTTAACGCTGCCGCAGTTAAAGCCAGGAATGCCGATTCTCAAAGATTAAGAGATCAGAATCAACTAGACGCTGCTCGAGTTAGCCTACAAAATACCTCGATTTGCACAGAAGTAAAGCTGATGGGCGGCGTCGAAGTGTTCAACTTTTTTGGCTTCAAGTCATTGTTGAGGTTGTTTCCAAACCTGTCAGAAAATGGGCTGCTCTATCTCCGGGCTGCTATTAGCATTTTTATGTTTTTGAAAAATTTTCTGTGTGCTAAGGAGGAGCATAAACTGGATAGTTTACGTCAAGCAGCTGAAGTTAAAGAATTTGAGAGGAGTATCGAGAATTTGTCCCACCAGGAGCAAACTGCTAGAAATGAACTGAGAACCTTCGAGACTCAACTTCAGGATTTGTCCGAGAACACGAGTAACCACCGCGCCAAAGAACTCGAAATTAAGCAGAAAAAGGACGAAGTCGTCAAAAATAGGAAACAGGCGAAAGCTTTAGCCGACGAAATCAGAAAGAGAAAAGCAGATATCCAAACCCAACTCCAAGGAAAGGAGGCTGAGATGCAGGAAGCGAAGAGACACTTGGAGGATGCGAAGAACACATTGAAGGAGGAGTGTGTGGGGTTGAAGAGAATCTGCAGTCGGTTTAACTTCATAGAGGAACTGAACGCCTGCAAGGAATTCTTGCGCACTCGCCAGTCCTCTCTCACTACTACGAAGGCCCGGGAGACCATGGATGCCTTTATCAAGTTTATGGATGATCTGGCTAATGAATTCATGGGATAGACTTAGTTAAACCGATTTACGTTTATGGCTTTATAGTTACCTCCAAAGTAAAGATTTCTTCACATTATCCAGAGTGTAGGCCACAAATGCATATATTACTATTCAGGTTTTGACCTTCTCAACAATTCCTAAAAACCCATATCTCAAGCGCAAACAGGCATTGAGAACTAACTATTTCACTTAGCGCATACGAGACATTGGCAAGCAGACAAAGAACTGCAGAGTAGTGGTATGCTGATATGTCGCTGACTGAGGAAGGATAATTAGGACCTTTGGTTGTTACTATGAAGAGCAATAGACCAGGCATTGGCTTAGATATGGATTTGAGTCCCTCACATAGGTCGACTATGTAAATGCAGGAAAGCCAGTCCTAATATGAAGTCAAAAGTGGGGAAAGCGGCAACTTGCGCAGGGGAAGAATGTAGAGACGAGGCCTTATCCTAAGGACGCGGATTCAATAGACATGGAAGACCAACAGGCAGAGTCACCTTCGACCTAGTTCCTCACCTCATTCACTTAGTTGAGGAAGAAACAGGCCTATTTGTTTCCAGTTTCCTCTGCTTCAAATACCCTTCCACTGCCAGGTCTGCTTCCACCTTTCCCCGATATCCCCGGGCTATATCCCTTCGAAGTCTGCAAGCAACAGTTCGACTCGCCCTCGTCTTCCTGCGACTTGCTTGAGTTCATGGGAAACTGAGGAGCAGTGGAGAGTCGGGAAAGCAGGTTAATGTGCCTATCTGTACTGTAATGCACTAGGGAAGAAGCCGCAGTTGAGTGGTTGCTGGTCCTATCTCTGGAAGTAGACTCGCGGCAGGGCAAACCGTGCCCAAAGTTGGCCCTAGAAGCTACTGGATTTCCCGTACCCGCTGATAGGAGTCCACAGTGTCCACTTTAACCCCAGTGCATTGCTTCGGCGAAGGAGATAGCGGCTTTATGAGAGCACCGGCGGTACTGTCTTACTCGTATTCGTGCAATATCAGCATTTTACCGATTTTTCGGTAGTTCCCAAGGACTTCTAGGACTAAGGCAGCTCTCCTCCAGTTTCTTCCGCCTCCTTTTATATTCCACAACTAACTTGCACTAAGTGGGGAAAACCTACTAGTGGTGAAGAGATGCTAGCTGGCAGTGGCTTGATGTGTGGAGAGAATTGAAGTGAGACAGGAAAGTATGAGGCACATAGGCAGTCCGCCCATCATATTACGAAGTTAAAATTTCCTTCTTCTGCTCTTTGGCTCTATCGATCGTATGGCCTTGCTAAGAACTAAGGCCTGTAGCAGCACTGTTTGGAAGCTGCGGTGGCGTGAATTTAGATTTCATGCGATTTTGCAAATTTATATAAGGAAAAGGTCCAAATCGAACATACAAGGCTGCAATGCAATCCTATAATGCTCGAATATACGGATACAGCCCAAAATGTCTGGTTAGGGGAAGTTTGCTAGTAGCGGAGACCGCTGAATTAATTTATAGCCCTAACTACGATTTCAAGTCAATGAAATAGATAGAAGAAAGGAAATCTTTGCTTGGCCGCTTATACCTGAAGCCAAATTCTAGATATTCACTCCCATTAAATTCGAAGTCTATAAAATAATGGGAGCATGTCCATACAGAGTGGTGCACTAATAGGGGAAATTGGAGCAGGGAAGTCCACCTTCATCAACTACGTGGCTAACTACTTCCTAGGAGGTAGTTTAAACTCGCTCAAAGTCGTGATTCCCAATAGAATATACAGGTCTACAACTAAAGTGGGTTTTGAGACCCACAGTGAAGCCAATCTGGACGATGTGACAGTCAGTCAAACGACTAAATGCCTTCCTTACTTTTTTCGCAAAGGGCAAGTGGTGTTCCGTTTCATCGATACTCCGGGACTGAGCGACCCCTCCAACTCCTATACTCAACAAATAGACAAGGAGTCCATCGATAAGATCTTAACCGCTACTAGTCTGATTGGGCAACTGCACGCCATCATATTGATCATCAACGGGTCAGCTTCCAGACTTACCGTTAACGTACGGAACTCTCTGCAACGAATATTGGGGAACTACCCTGATGTTTTTCTCAATAACATGGTTGTCATATTCACGAACTGCGATAGCACTACCAAAAACTTCGATGAGACATCCCTGCCCTTTCTGCCCAAGAAGACATTTGTGATGAACAACTCCGCTTTCTACTCTCATCCAAGCACCTGGAATGAAGATGACCAGGACTTACAGGAACTTAACTGGAAGCAGTCTATGCGGAAAATAGGGGAAATAGTGGAGTTTGCTGACCAGCTGGGTCCTCAATTCATGGGAGTATTTCAGAAAATGTTGGAAATCAGAAATGCTATTAAAAACCACATCTTGCGGGCATCAGCAGAGATTCAGAAACAACAAACTCTCATTGATGTCCTCACTAAGTTAAAAAGTAAAATGTCAGCTACCGAGTCCAAACTTACTCAGCAAACAACCAAGGTTTTACTTTACAACAGTATGCTTCAGTCCTTACAGTGTCAGGAACAGTTGTATGCGGCAACACACAGTGACGTCGAATCTCATCATTACTCATCCAATGCAATATATGAGTACCGCGCTAAAGAACTCGAAACTCGGCAGAAAAAAGACGAAATCTTGATAAAGAAGACGCTGGCGGAAATAGCCGCCTGCAAAGCTAGACACAGAAAAGCAGATCTCCAAACCCAACTCAACAGTAAGGACGCTGAGATGCTGGAAGCTGAGAGACTCTTGAAGGAAGCGGAGAGCACAGTGAAGGCGAAGTATGTGGAATTGAAGAGAATCTGCAGGGGGTTTAACTTCGCAGAGGAACTGAAATGCACCAAGGAGTCTTTGTGCCCTGCCCTGTCCTTTCTCACCAGTGTGAAGGTTCGGGAGAGTGCGGATGCATTCATCAGATCGCTGGATCGTCTGATGGATGAACTCACGGAAAGACTTCATTAAGCCAACTAATGTCTATGGTTTTGAGAGATAAAGAGGACTTCATGCTTGGTCGTAATTCTCTCCAGCAGTAAAGATTTCATTACGCAGCCAGAATGTAGGCAAAATGCATATAGTATTATTTAGGCTATTGTGCTGTGCAAACAAAGAGGCAAAACTGCCTAAAACTACCAAGGCGCTTATAGCAGTAGGAATCGTAAACCTGAAGAGTTAAAGGGAAAATAGTACTTAGGTTCTCCTCAAGTAATGAGTTGTCGTATTTTCACAATATATAGTAATTAACATAAATTTCTCTCATTAATACAATTCCCCTACAGCACTCTATTTCTAGCATGAGAATTCTTCAATATGTACAGGCCAAAAGCTTACTTTGCGCAGCTCTGTTCATTAAGCTTTACGGCTATTTTATATCACATAGGCATTGAGAACTATCTATTTCACATAGGTCCAAATAGCACTGGGAAAATCATATCTTTTAGCGCGCCAACATGTCAATAAATGTTTCATAGCCCATAGATCCAGACCAGATTCTCAAGGCGCCGGGGTAAAATGTGTATTTGGAACACTTGTAAAAGCAAAGCAATAAAGCCCTGCATTGATTTAGCATGCAGTTTTGACCCTATCACATTGCCGAAGAAATACATATTTTCTCACTATTACTGTCAAGTGTTCTTTTGATATGAAGCCGAAACGCCGAATCTCAGCACATCACACTTGTCTACCTCCAAAACTAATATTGAAAAGGCTAAGTCAAGTCCCATTCAGACTACAGAACTATAGAATAATAGTAGATCTATGAAATGTATTGAGACTGAAGGGACTTCGCAGACAAAAAGCGAAATAATCCTGACATTTAGGAGTAGTTGAAACAGTCTAGAAGCAGAAAATAAACACTTCAAGATGTATTCCACAATGCATGCAAACACACTCGGATACTAACCGACAAAGTCGCCTTCGAAGAAACAGGCCTTCCCTGCAAATACCCTTCCACTGTCTTTCCCTGATATCCCGCCGCATACTGCAGTAATTCGTCCTCATCTTCCTGCGATATACTGGAGTCTGTGGAAGACTGAGGAGCAGTAGGGATCGGGAAGGCAGGAAATGTGCGTTTTCAGGTGGGTGTGCCTATCTGTACTGTAGAGTACTCGGAAATTCACATCGGAATGTATTGAGTCGCTGAGGCAAAGGTCAATGTTTGCAGCGACTACTTCGAGTTGGACTTGATGTGCGCTAAAGGAGTGAAGTACTAAGCAGAAGGCTACTGCTCGAGCACAGTACAATACTTATTTATCAGAGAAGTGGGCTATACGTATGAATATTAAAGGTAATAATATCTATTGATTCCTCAATGTATGCATTAATGTCCTCAAACAGATATAATGCTTTCTGAAAAGCACTCCTCCGATGTCTAGTTAGTTGCCTGCCTCAGGTCCTCAGCCAGTCGATGGAGAGTCTGGATCGATGCCTCCGCACCCTCTCTATCTTGTGAGGTCAGCAACGTGGCGAGAGATGTCTGTATTAGCTCCTTGGTAATGGTGAGTTCCTTAACGAAGTCGAAATGCGAGCAAATTGCCTTCAACTCTATGCACTTTCTCTGTATGCTGGATTCTGCCTGGCCTAGCTCTCGCTTTGCTTCCTGCAGTAGGGCTTCTAGGTCTGCTCGACGTGCTTCGATGTCCAATTGATGCAGTTTGGCCTGAGACATCGCTCTCTCCGCCTCCTTCTTCTTCCTTAGTGCTTCCTCTTTTAGCTGCTGCAGGTGGTTCTCTGCAGCAAGGTAATCGCAGCTTTTCTGTCTCAAAGCAGCCAGCAGTGCATTACACCTCTCAGCTTCCTGCTGGACTGCCTGCGGTTTGCTGGCCTCTAGCATTCTTCTTCTCTGGCTCTGCAGGATTGACATATTTTCCGTGGATTCTGTGATAACTATCTGTTCGAATACGTATTTGTCGTGGACGTGAGTGGTCCAGTGGCATCCGCATTCTATGCAGGTCGTAGTAGCGCCCATGCATGCACAGTTCTTAAAGATATTGTCGCCCACTAACAGTGAGTAGTCCAGGTTGCATCGCTCATGGCAGGTAGACAAGCAACTGCGGCACAGTGTATTGCAGTAAGGAGTGTCTCGTACTCGAGTGTGCACAGAGCTGATTTCCCGCGACAAAGATGCAAGAGCCAGCAGCTTGGCTTCCCCTTCGGCTTGCAAGCGAGCGACTGTGGTTTCTCTTTGCTTGGAGTGGCAGGAGGAAATGTCCCTCTCTGAAACTTCCAATTTTTCACGAGTTGTGCTCACTTTACGGCCTATTTCATCTTCTTCGATTCGCAACTTTTGTAGTGCGTCGACTAGGTGCTTTTCCTTGGCGATTTGATGGGTAGCGAGCATCTGCTGGCGGTTGATTTCATGTCTGATCGATAATATGTTCAGAAACGCTCTTGTAGGTCGAGACTTCATCAAAGCAACAGTATCCACTATTTCCTTCAGCATATTCATGGATTTTTCCCAGCATTTTTCTTGGTACTTTAAGTCATCTTCAGTCCATTCAGTGGATAAAGCCACAAAAACGCAGTTGTTCACCGTGAATGATTTTATCGGAGAACAAAACAGCCATTCTTCATTGAAACTCGGCTTGCTTAAGTTGGTATTCGTATACACTATAAGCATATTGCTGCGGAACACATCTGGGAAGTTCCCTGCTATTCGCTGCAAAGTGGTTTTTATGTTAACCGTCAATCTCGGATTAGAGCCCTTCAGTATTATGATGATCGCATGGATTTCTTCCATCTGGCTAGCTGCTCGTAAAATAACAGTGCTATTTTGCTCATCAGTGGAATAATCCGCTGAATTAGCAGTATCACAAAACCCCGGAGTATCAATAAAACAGTAAATAACTCCCTCTTTTAAGAACCTGTAGGCAGTGCTGCTCTTCGTTTGACTGACATTCGGCTTATCCAGATCCGCTTCATTATGCACTGCATAGCCCTTGACCGTCAGAGTTCTTTGCCACTTGGTGGGAATGATTACCACTGGTGCACACATTTTCCCACCAAGGAAGTAGTTCGCTAGGTAGTTTATGAAGGTCGATTTGCCTGACCCTGTTTCTCCCAGTAGCAAAATGTTGCGATGCTTTTTAGCGGGTTTCCTTCTGCCTATGTCAGCCGGGTCATAGAGTGAGGAAGAGGAAACGAGTGGTGCAGTTACAGGCCGGGTTTTAATCGGAAAGAGCCTCGCTTTCATATTGTTTATTACGATGGCGAGATTTATTCTACATATTTAAAACATGTATAGACAGCCATAGTATGGGACTTTGACTGATGCTTTAGTTTTTACCACTGCTCGGACTGAACCTTTGCATCTTCCCTAGTGTGTCCTTGAAGCCTTTAGCATCTCTCCCTCGCTTTCATAAACCCAAACTCAGTTAAAAGCGACTTCTAGGAGTGTAAGAGGCCGAAGTGAGGGGAAAGCCTTTTGTGGGAGGAACAGAGGGGAGGAAATAGCGATTTACTAAGTGGAGTTAAGTATTGGTTGAGGGACGATTTTTAGCTCTTTTCGACCTATTTAGCTGAATAGTAAGTTGTATTGGGCGAGTTTCGGAGTTAAGTGTAGCTTTCTCTCCGAAAGTGCAGCTATTTCTCTACTTAAGTAAGCAAATACAAAAATTATTAGAATGCTTTCGACTTTTGCCGATTTACCGACAATATACGTTATTAAAAGGTAAATTTCTGCTGCTTTAGGGGAAACTCAGGAATTTGTTCTAAATTAAAGCCGCAAAGTCCATCTCCGTATACTAATTCATATTAGTATACAATAAATCATGCAAAAATGTATAACCGATATAGCTTAAATTGAATACAATGGGTAAGGGAGAGGAGTATTGGAAGCCCAATCTTGTCTTACTCTTTCTAATCGAATAGTGCCTATTCCTGCAGAATTGAAATAACGAGGCATAGGGCTAAGTCTGAATACTTGAGAAATTAGCTGAGTATACACACATATTTATGTATTTTTTGCATGTTTCCATATCTCTATTTATGATACTCAAGAAAAGCTCATATATATGCTGCGATGTTTGCTCGTAGTACCGATTACCCAGAAGAGTGAAACCGTCAACACTTTCAAATCCGTAGCGAAACTAAGGACAAAAGAGATTAATTTGCGAAATCGGAGTAGTTTGTGGATAACTTCCTCAGTAGGCAGTTCGCCCATCATATTACACCGTTACAGAATTTGTAGATATGCTGAAAAAATGTCTATAAAAAATAATGGATCCAATCAGCAGAGTCCAAACAGCAAGGCTCTTTACGTAGAGTCTTCGGAGGCCTCAGACAGTGCCCAGTCTTTCTCTCCCTCGCCTAGCAGTGGCAGATGCTCATGCCTCTACCACTACACTACTCAGAGCTGAAGAAGCAGAGACAGATGGCTCGAGTAAACGCAGAGTGCTGCTAATGGGAGAATCAGGAGCAGGGAAGTCCATTTTCATCAACTATTTGGCTCACTACTTCATGGGAAATCTGGATTCCTTTGTTCAAGGCCAACGCACTACTGCAACTAAAGCACAGACTGCCAAGTCTCAGAAATCAATGCATCGGAATAAACAAGTCAGGGCTAAAGATAAGAAACGCTATGCCTCAGATCAGATGCTGAGGAATATCATACAGATTGATTATAATAGCATTTTGTAATATAATAGATGCCTAAACTTCACTCAAGTATAATGTGATCTTCTTGGAACAAAGAAAGCTGTATAGGTCTAGTGTGTACTGTAGAGACCAAGGAAGGTTGAGTCCACAACGAAAAAGGCAGTGACTACTTTACTCATAGAGGCAAGTCAAGTAAGGTTGTCACTACTGAACTGGTGTGAGAATCCCACCTCTGACCTTGAGAGGTTAGTCAATTTTGCTAAAAGATCCTTACTAGTATGCTCGAGGCTTCACCACAGTGTTTCTCTGGTGCAATGGGTGAATGCCGCACTAAAACACTCAAATAAAGTAGAAATCTACAAAATCTTCAATTAATAAAGAAGATGATTTGGGCCGTAATTGTCAGATAACAGATGAGTCTTTCCCCAGACCATTTTAGCCTCTGCTTAGAACTGCTCATATGTCAGTTTAACTGAATATTTCCGGCCTTCTTGTGGCTACTGGGACTCTTATAGCATGGGCTGCTTTTTTAAGTATGGAAAATGGCATTCTAGGTGTATCTCTAGTGCTGCCTCCAACTTCCGCTTTAGATCATCCTGCCAGCATCTTTAGGTTCTCTCGTATCTTTTCGAGACACAATTCACACAGCTTTCCCTCAGCGTTGCTACACCAGAGACAATACTTTGTGTTTGCCGATTTGCTGGATTTAGACTTGATTAAAATTCTTAGATTCGCTGCAAACTGGTGTAGGCAAATCCGCCTTTATCGACTTGGTCATGTTGAATATATAGATTTTAAAAATGTAGACTTTCGGAAAATATATATAAATATGTCTACATTTCCCTTTATGTTGATAAATGAAGGGCGAGTCTATTAAAATAATGACCTCTCCTTTGCCTAGTTCCAGCGACATTGCCTCTCCTGTTCAGCATCTGAAGGTCCTAGACAGTGTCCAGCCCGGTCCTTCCTCTGAGTATGCCCACTCCCCTTCTGAAGGAACCCTGGCGCAAGTCGCAAGTCCTGTCAAAGTAGTGCTGCTGATAGGGGAAGCAGGAGCAGGGAAGTCCACTTTCCTCTGCTACATGGCGAACTACTTCCTCGGAGGAAGTCTGAATTCGCTCAAAGCCTTGATTCCCAATAGACTGTACAGGACTACGAATGGAGCTGGATTCGAGGGAAATAGACTGGACGACATGGAAGTCCGCCAAACAAGGAACTGCTTTACCTATTCCATTCTTAGAGAAAACGTGGAGTTTTGCTTCATTGATACCCCAGGACTGAGCAACACCTCCAACTCCTACACTCAGCTTGTAGACAGCCAGTCCATCGATACGATCTTAACAGCGGCTTGCCAGGCTGGACAACTGCACGCCGTTGTATTGGTTGTCAATGGGTCGATGTCAAGACTTAGCGCTACTATATGCAACGCTTTGCAACGGATAACAGAAAATTACCCCGATGTTCTTCCCAACAACTTGATAGTGACATTCACTAACTGCAGTGGTAGTAGCGAGAACTTCGATCAAGAATCTCTCCCTTTCCCTCCCAAGAAAATATGTGTATTAAACCATACCAATTACTGCCCTTTTCTTGATGGCGGGACTGAAGAGAGCTTGGAGCAGAAAGAACTTAGATGGACGCAGTCGATGGGGAAAATGAAGGAAATCTTGGAGTTAATTGACGTTCTGACTCCTCAACGCACTCAAATATTTCCGCAAATATTGGAGAGCGGAAATGCGGTTAATAGTCCCGAATTATTGGCCTTAGAGGATATTCCGAAACAAACAATTATCATCAATATCCCCACTCAGCCGAAAATCCAGGAGTCGACTATCATTCCTGAACTCATTCAAGAAAATATAGAAACAAAAAATGTTTGTCCTGATAAATTGAAACTTGAAGAAGTCAAAGCTGAAGCTCACGACAGTGCATTTCAGCATCCACAGTATCAGCAGCTTTACCCTGACAGTGCGGATACTGATTCCTATACTGTCTCCAAGGCTGAAAAAGTGCAGCTGCCTGACTCCGTCTCTAGCAAGTCTGTGCTGGTTATGGGAGAAACGGGAGCAGGGAAGTCCACTTTCATCAACTATGTGGCGAACTTCTTCCTTGGAACAAATATGGATTCGATCAAAGTAATGATTCCCAATAAAATAATCAAGACTACGGTTGATAAGGACTTTGTGGATTACGGGGAAATAAACCCGGATGATTTGGCTGACAGTCAGAGGAGCACTTGCACCACTTACTGCTTCCGCAAAGATAAGGTGGAGTAGAACTTCATTGACTCTCCGGGACTGCGTGATGCCTCAGACCCCTCTGTCCAGCATGTAAACGACCAGTCCATCACCAATCTCTTAAAGACGGTAAAGCATGCAGGGGAACTGCACTCCATTATATTGATTATCAATGGCTCGGAGACCAAAGCTGCCGATAGTTTAAAATACGCTCTACAGCGGGTATCAGAAAACTACCTCGATGTTCTTACCAATAATACGATAACGATACTCACTAACTGTAACGGCAGCAGTAAAAAATTTGATGAGACATCCCTCCCCTTCCCTTCAAAGAAATCTTTTGTAATGAACAATACCGCTTTTTGTTCGCTTCAGAAGGACTGGAATTTAGAGGATTGGGAATTGCAGGAGCTTTACTGGAGACATTCGATGAGGAAAATGAAGGAAATCGTGAAGTTAATTGACGTTGTGACTCCTCAACGCACTCAAATATTTCCGAAAATATTGGAAGTCGGAAATGTGGTTAATAGTCCCGAATTATTGGCCTTAGAGGATATTCCGAAACAAAAAATTATCATCAATATCCCCACTCAGCCGAAATGCCAGGAGTCGACTATCATTCCTGAACTCATTCAAGAAAATATAGAAACAACAAATGTTCATCCTGATAAATTGAAACTTGAAGAAGTCGAAGCTGATAAATTGAAACTTGAAGAAGTCGAAGCTGATAAATTGAAACTTGAAGAAGTTCATCCTGATAAATTGATACTTGAAGAAGTTCATCCTGATAAATTAATACTTGAAGAAGTCAAAGCTGAAGCTCATGACAGTGCATTTCAGTATCCACAGTATCAGCAGCTTTACCCTGACAGTGCGGATACTCA
>Ga0247837_1003594_pt1 | contig 26688 bp, 19 predicted proteins | sample LaCtaG_2_FD_187115 | JGI IMG/M metagenome (GOLD analysis project Ga0247837, IMG submission 187115) | Freshwater microbial communities from meromictic Lake La Cruz, Castile-La Mancha, Spain - LaCruzMarch2015_14.5m | ecosystem: Environmental > Aquatic > Freshwater > Lake | place: Spain: Castile-La...
CACGAATCTTCACCTCCGGATGATCGAGCTTCTGCAGTTCCTTGAGAATTGCCTCGATCGACCCCCGAACATCCGCCCGGAGAATGAGGTTGAGGGTGGGCGCCTTCTGGGTGCCCAGTCGGTCGAGCAGGTTCTCAAACGTCACATGCACCGGAGTGCTAACGAGCGTGCTGTGGCGGCTGATGCTCAGACGCTTGACCGCCACTTCCCGGGCCAGAGCGATCGAATCGACCACCTGAAACCGATCGCCGGGTCCGGGAGCCACGTCGAGCCCGCTGACAAACACCGGCACCGACGGCCCCGCTGCGGAGATCTTCCGTCGCTGCAGCGTGTCGTGCATCACCTTGACGTTGCCGCTGGCTTCGCCGCAGACGATCGCATCGCCGACTTTGAGCGTGCCCTTCTGCACCATCAGGCAGGCAACGACGCCGCGGCCCTCGTGGATCGAGGCATCGAGACAGACTCCGGCGGCAGAGCGGTCGGGGTTGGCACGCAGATCGTGCAATTCGGCAATGGTGAGCAGCGTGTCGAGCAGTTCTTCCATGCCCACGCCGGTGACGGCACTGGTCTTCACGACCTCCGTCTCCCCACCCCACTCCGTCGGCAACAGTTCGTTGGCGGCGAGTTGCTGGTAGATCCGGTCGACATCGGCACCGGGGAGATCGATCTTGTTGATGCACACCACGATCGGCACGTTGGCGGCCCGTGCGTGGCTGATCGCTTCTTCAGTCTGCGGCATCACCCCGTCATCAGCAGCCACGACGATGACTGCACAATCGGTGACATTGGCACCGCGGGCCCGCATCTGGGTGAAGGCTTCATGCCCCGGGGTGTCGACAAAGGTGATCGGCAGGCCATTCCGCTGCACCGTGTAGGCCCGCATGTGCTGCGTGATGCCACCGCTCTCACGGGCGGCGACATTGATGCCCAGCAACCGATCGAGCAGCGAGGTCTTGCCATGATCGACGTGACCGAGAAACGTCACCACAGGGGCCCGCGACAGCTTCAGGGCGGGATCCTCCTCGGCGGCGTCAAATCCAGCCAGAAGCTCCTTTTCGAGATCCTCTGCTGTCTTGATGTCGAGTTGCACGCCGAGTTCGGCGGCGAGCAATTCGACCGTGTCACGGTCGAGCATCGACGCCATGCTCGGCATCGACGCCATGCCGAAGGCCAGCAGTTTTTTCAGCACCTCGCTGGCGGGCATGCCGATCGCCTCGGAGAACGCCCGAACGGTGCAGGGCACCTGAATCGCCGCATTCGTCTTGCGTGGCGCAGCGGTCGACACGGTAGACCCGCGCCGTGGCCGCGATCCCCGTCGACGGCGGCCCATGCCATCCTCGTCGTCGCCACGGGGCTCCGAGACTCGCTTCCGGTTGAGTTGCCGCAGTTCGCGGCCACCGAGGACGTCGTCGGGCTTTCCGGTATTCGGGCGGACAACAGTTCGTCGCGGTCGGCCACTCGCATCGGTGGCCGGCGGCGGGGCGGTGCCGGCGCCGCCCGCCATGCCGCTTCGCAGGCCAAGCCCGCCCGGCCGGGGCCGAGGCGCTTCGGACTGCCGTTGCTCATGCTTCCGCATGTGTTCAGCGAGAGGCTTCGAGCCGCCGGCCTTGGCGCTGCGAATGGCATCGAGCGGGAGTTTGACGTCAGGTTTCTGTGCCGCAGGCTCCTGCGAAACACGCGACACCGGCGGCCGTCCCGCGGCCGGCAGCGGCGAGAGCTTGAAAGCAGGCCGGGGAACCGGCTTGCTCCCATCGCCTGAAGGCCTCAGTCCGGCCGGACGAGGTCGCAATTCAGTGGCTGGCTTTGCGGCCTGGATGTCCTGCGGTTTGCCTCGCGCAGCGACGCCTGCAGGGGCGATATAATCTTCCCGCTTCAGCGTTCCCGGTGCCCGCGGGGCAACCGGCGTGACGGGCTTCGGCGCCGCAGGTGCGGGGGCGGGGGCCGGTCCTGCGGGAGCGGCAGGCCGCTCAGGCGGCCGCGACTTCCCGGCGATGAATTCCTTGAGCTTGGCAACTTCTTCGTCGGACATGCTCGCCAATGCCGAGCCCTTGTCCTGAATGCCGGCCCGCGTGCAGAGATCGACCAGCTCTTTGCTGTCGATCTTCAATTCTTTCGAGAGTGTGTAGATGCGAACCGCCACGCAAACGCCTCCGCTCCGGACTATCCCGGCCACCTGCCTTCAGAACCAATTCCGACATCAGCCAAAACCCACCGACACCGTCACCGCCCACGATCCTCGCTCCGTCGATCATACCCAGCCAGGCCCGGACGATCCGCACAGCACGCATTCCTAGGGAAACGTGCATCACACCCGCGCCGCCGATCACGATTCCGCCGGCGGCACCGCCTCCGCTACCACGCCGGCGGCATCACCCTGCTCATCACCAACCGCCGCAGTCTGGTCGCTGTTTGTATCTACAGTTGCACCCACTCCTGCATCCAAGCCTGCATCCGCTCCCGCATCCACCGCAAGCGCTGCCTCGGCGGCATCGGCATCTGCCGTCGCCTTGGTGATCCTGTCCTGCTCCCGCTGCTTCCGTCGCTCGTCGGCAGCCGCCACCTCCGCCATCGAGGCCCGCTTTTCAGCTTCGGCGACGATCGAGTCGACCGCTTCTGCAGAGAGACCGCCCATCTCCATGAGATCGTCGGGTTCGATCACCGACAGATCGTCGTAGGACAGGAAGCCCTCGCCCACCAGCCGTTCGGCCAATGCTTCATCGAGGCCGGCGATCGAGGAGAAGCCGCCCACGGCCCGCTCGATCTGCTGGTCGAGTTCCTCGCGGGTCATGATCTCGATATCCCAGCCACAGAGTTTGCTGGCGAGCCGCACATTCTGCCCCCGCCGGCCGATAGCCAAAGACAACTGGTCCTCCCGCACGAGCACGATTCCCCGTCCGAGCATCTGGCAGAGAATCACCTCATCGACCTCGGCAGGCTGCAGGGCATTGGGCACGAGCACCTGCAGATCCTCGCTCCAGCGGACGATATCGATCCGCTCACCCCCGAGTTCCTCGACAATGTTCTTGATTCGATTGCCGCGGACGCCGACGCACGCCCCGACACAGTCGATGCGGCTGTCGGAACTGATCACAGCCACCTTGCTGCGGTAGCCCGGCTCTCGGGAAATTGCCCGAATCTCGATCACGCCGTCTGCGATTTCTGGAATCTCCTGCTCGAAGAGCCGCTGGACCAACTGGGGGCGGATCCGCGACAGAATGATCTTGACGCGGCTGCCGACCTTTCTGACCTCAAAGATCGTCGCCCGAATTCGCTCGTTGGCGTGGTAGCTCTCGCCGGGAATCTGCTCGCTCCGCGGCAGAATGGCCTCAGTGGCGCCCAAGGAGACCGATGCGGTGGCGCCTTCGACCCGCGTCACCATGCCCGAGACCATTTGGCCGACCTGTTCCTCGAACTCGTCGTGGATGGCATCCCGTTCTGCCTCGCGAATCTTCTGGATGATCACCTGCTTGGCGGTCTGGGCACCGATCCGACCCGAGAGTTCGGCCGTATCGATCTCGACGCCATCGTGCGAGCCGGAGAGATGACCGCTCGCGCGATCGATGGCGATCGCGATCTGTGCGGTTTCGCCGTATTGCCGTGAAAGTGCCGTGACGAGGGCGGATTCGATCGCCTGGAAGACGACCTCTTTGTCGATGTTTTTATCGCGATGGATGGCATCGACGATTCGCAGGATTTCTTCTGGCTTCATTGATTTCTCGGACGATCGCCCGGGCGTATGTCTTGCGATTTTTGTCAACTATCGTCGAACTGCTGTCTTCGAACTGTCTGGCCAGCCGCACGACCCGGAAACAATTCAAGCGATCGGTTCTGCCCAAGCCCTGCTCGAGCGAACCAGACACCCAAACTCCGACCCGGCCTTCGGCCCGGCAGAACACCGTCACTGTCGAGAGATGGCAGTGCCAGTCGCCTGGCAGTTGCAGCACTGCCGGCAAAGCCGACGCCATGGAACATGGGCGCCGAAACACCCGACGGTGTTTGGAAAAATATCCGCGATACCAACAGCCTCTGAGACGTGACGCAACCCGTGAAAGTTACGGCACATGCGGAAAACTGTCAAGGAGCCAGGCTGCGGATAACCACCGATCCGGCCTGCCCTTGGGGGGTGACCGCCGAAGAAATAAAGACGTTTCCTGACGGATCTCCGCGGCGGGCCGGCCTGATTTGGCACTCTGGATCCGCCTCCTCAAAATTGAGCAGCGGGAAGAGTTCGCCATGCCGGAGCGCCAGCAGGCTGGCCATGCATTCCACCAGACCACTGCCCCCTCCGAGGTTGCCGAAGTGGCTCTTGGCGGCCACCGTGGGAATGGTTGCCGCGGCCGGCCCGAGCACCTCGTGCAGGGCCGCTGCCTCCTCGCGATCGCCGACCACCGTGCTCAGCCCATGGGCGTGGATGTGGGAGAGTTCGGCCGCAGTCACATTGGCCATGGAGAGCGCCCGCCGCATGGCGAGTGTCAGTGCCCGCTGCTTGAGACCGACGCCCCCCGCGAGGCCCGCATTCCGGGCCGCATGCCCGACAACCTCGCCATGGATGGTGGCGGATCGCGCTCGGGCATGCTCCAACTCCTCGAGAATGAAGACCGCCGCCCCCTCGCCGAGCACCATTCCCCGCCGCGACCTGTCGAATGGCCGGCTCCAGCGGGCCGGATCGTCGCCGCCCGAACCACTGCCCACGTTCCCCGCGAGCGCCACCTGCTCGCTCTGCAGGCAGTGCACCGTTTTCATGGGATGCACGCGGGTGCCGGTGGCCCCCACGACCATGATGTCGGCCGCCCCGCGCTGGATGGTGTTGGTGGCCTCGCCGAGAGCGAGGTGGCCACTCGCCTCGCGAAGCGTCAGCGAATTGCTCGGGCCGCGCAGGTCGTTGTAGATCGCGATGTGGCTGGCAGGCATGTTCGGCAGGTATTTCAGCAGCCAAAGAGGCGTGAGTTGCGGCATGCCCTCGGAGGCCCAGCGATCGAATTCAAACCTTCCATCGGCGCCCCGGCACTTGGCCACGCTGGCGGTGAAATCCTCGGGCAGCGTGAGCATGTAGTCGGACCCAAAGACGCAGCCAAAACGCTCAGGCTGCACGCTCGCAGCCGGTGTTTCGGCCGCGAACAGCCCGCTGTGGTGGAGCGCCCGCTGGGCGGCGGCCACCGCCATCTGGCTCTCCCGACACATCACCTTGAGGCCCTTGCGGATCGCCTTTTTACGTTCGCCATCGAGCGGCCCAAAGTTGTCGATGTCGCCGGTGAAGCCCCGGGCCTCAGCGGCATGATGCAGTGGCAGTCCTGCGGAGGGAAACGACTCCAGCGGTCCAACACCACTGCGGCCCTCGACCAGACCGGCCCAGAAATCCTCGAGCGCAAGGCCGAGCGGACAGACGACTCCCATTCCCGTGATCACAACGCGGCGGTCTGGAGCGGCACTCATGGCATTCTTCCTGCTGGTGGAGTCGATGTTCCGAATTGGGTCAGTGCGAGGTCCTGTCCGAGGAACCGCACACCATGGGGGACAAGGGGCATCAGGCCTGGGCCGCGGGTCATGGAACGTCGGTGAGCCTGGGCTCCACAAGCACCACGACATCGGTCCGCTTGGCGTCGGAAAAGAGCGCCGGCGAACCGGCCTTATTCTGACCGGGAACAGGCCAGGGCACCAAGCCGAGCCCGATCAACAGCGTGCTGCCGGCCGGCCAACGAAACCGCTCACCGATCCGAACGGCCGACATCTGCGGCACCTCGATCGGCACCCGCCGGCCATCGCTGCCGGGCGGGCTCATCCCGACCTGAGCCATCCGCTCGATTTGATCGATCCGGCAGCGAATCACCGCCTCCACCGCCGTGCCATCACGCGCGATGAGCGGATGGACGTCGATCGACATCCCCTCGTCGCAACTGGCCGCGACGGGCTGCCAGCCCTGACCGGTCTGGGCCATGTCCTGCACGTAGGCCCGCTTCCGGCCGCCGGTGAGCACCGCTGGGATGCCGTTGGCCGCCAGCACGGCCCCGGTGGGCAGCTCCTCGCAGTCTCCCCGCGAGCGGAGCCTGGCCACCAGCACGGCCGCCTCCTCGCGCGACATGATCCATGCCTGGACGCCCGGCGTAGCCGCCGGAATCGGCCGAAGCATCGGCCGCATGTCGTTCCGCCAGGCAGGGCTGCCAACCCCCAGCACCCGCACCGAAAACCGATGCGGCGTGGCGGCATCGGCCACAAACCGTTCGGCGATCTCCCCCACACGCTCCTGCATCTCGGGCGTGTGGAAACAGCGGAGCTTGCCGGCATCGGCCGACAGGGAGGCGACCGTATCGCCGTGCCATTGCGGGGATCCCGTCTCCTGGAGCACCCAATCGACGACATGCCGCTGGCTCCCCGGCCCGGCCTGCGTGACGAACGGGCTGATGTCGTAGGTCTGCCATACCTGTCCGTCGTCGGCGGGGAGTTGCGCCGAAAGCACTTCCCACGGTGACGCGAAGACGATCACCAGGATCGTGATGCCGGCCAGTCGTGCGGGAATGGATCGTGCCACGGGCATTTCAGCCCAGCCGGCCCAGCACAAGGCTGGCGTTGTGGCCGCCGAATCCGAAACTGTTCGACATCGCCACGTCGACCTTTGCATCCCGGGCAACGTTCGGCGTGTAGTCGAGATCGCAGTCTGGGTCGGGGTTGTCGAGGTTGATGGTCGGGGCGATCACCCCGCGAAGAATCGTCATCGCGCAGACCACCAGTTCGATGCCACCACTGGCCCCGAGCGTGTGCCCCAACTGGCTCTTCGTGCTGGAGATCGCCAGCCGCCCGGCATGCGGGCCGAAAACCCGCTTCACAGCCACCGTCTCGGCCTTGTCGCCCAACGGCGTGCTGGTGCCGTGCGCATTGACATACTGCACACGGTCAGGACTCAATCCGGCATCTGCGAGCGCCATGCTCATCGCGCGGGCGGCACCGCGGCCCTCTTCGTCAGGCTGGGTAATGTGGCCGGCATCACCGCTGGCACCATACCCCATGAGTTCGCCATAAATCCGGCCGCCCCGCTTCCGGGCATGCTCAAGCTCCTCCAGCACGACCACCCCGGCTCCTTCGGCGAGCACAAACCCGTCGCGGCCCATGTCGAACGGCCGGCTGGCCTGTTGCGGGGCATCGGATCGGAACGACAGGGCCCGCATGTTCTGGAATCCGGCCAGCCCCATCGGCGTCAGTGCCGCCTCGCTGCCACCAGTGACCATCACGTCGGCATCACCGTATTGAATGGCCCGCAGGGCGTCGCCGATGGAGTTGGCGGCGCTTGCGCAGGCGGTGGCAACGGCGAAGTTTGGCCCCTTCAGCCCCAGCATGCTCGAGACATGACCACTGGCGGAATTCACCATCAACTTCGGAATGGTGAACGGGGAAACCTTGTCGATACCCTTTAACAAAAGCCGCTCGTGCTGCGCCTCGAATTCAGCCAGGCCACCGATGCCGGAACCAATCACCACACCGCAGCGGTAGGGATCTTCCTTTGAGACATCGAGCCCAGAGTCGCTGAAGGCGTCGGCGGCCGCTGCCATCGCAAACTGCGTGAAGCGATCGAGCCGCCGCAGTTCCTTCACGTTGGCGATGTTTTCTTCCTCGGGCTTCCAGGCCACTTCGCCCGCGAACTGAACACGGAAGGCAGAGACGTCGAACAACGTCACCGGCCCGACACCGCTGTCACCGCGCAGAATGCGATCCCAGAAGGTCTCTACAGCCCTGCCCAGCGAGGTAACCACTCCCAGGCCCGTCACCACGACGCGTCGCTTCATGCGGGTTACCGTTTCGGATGGCAGGGAATGAATCAGGCCTGATGCTTCTCGATAAACTCAACGGCCTGACCGACCGTTTGAATCTTTTCGGCTGCATCGTCCGGAATATTGATCTCGAACTCTTCCTCGAGTTCCATGACCAACTCGACGGTGTCGAGCGAGTCGGCTCCGAGATCGTTGATAAACGAAGTTTCCGCAGTGATCTGCTCCTTGCCCACTCCCAGCTGGGAAGCGACGATGTCGATCACTCGTTCTTGAACTGAAGCCACCTTATGAATCCTCCTGACAACCGGACGCAAAAAACCGCCTGAAAAGTCCCACTCCACCTGAGACGGCGACGACCTTCAGGGGGTTCGGGGAAGATATACCCGTTGCCGACCAGAAATGTCCATACCGGGAAAATGCCGTCATCTCAACCGCTGGTCTTCCCGTCCAGAGCTCACTTCCTGGCCGCCTGTTCTGACCACAGCTTTTCTGACCATAACTTTTCTGAGCTTTTCTGGCCGCACTTCTTGGGCAGGCCCGCCCTGCCGCGACGCTGATGCGGGTCTGCTCAGCCTATCAGGCCCCCGTCCACCACGAGAACCTGCCCTGTAATGTAGGCAGAGGAGGGGGCTGCCAGAAAAAGCACCGCCTCTGCGATCTCCCAGGCTTCGCCGAGACGCTTGGCCGGCACGCGTTTCTTGACCTCGTCGAGCAGGGCAGGGCCAAGCGTCGCGGTCATGTCGCTGGCGATGAAGCCGGGGGCCACGGCGTTGACCGTCACTTTCCGGCCGGCGAGTTCCTTGGAAACCGTCCGGGTCAGCCCAACGAGCCCCGCTTTCGAGGCCGAGTAGTTCGCCTGGCCAGGATTGCCGATGAGCCCGGAAACACTCGCCACGTTGATGATCCGCCCATATCGCTGCTGCATCATCGGGCGGCTCGCGGCCCGCATGAAGAGAAACGGCGCCCGCAGGTTGGTCGTCAGCACCTCGTCCCACTCTTCGTCACTCATGCGCGGCAGGAGGGTATCTCTGGTGACGCCGGCGTTGTTGACGAGGATATCGAGCCTGCCGAGGCTTTCGACGATCTGCTCGACGACCCTGGCCACCTCCTCCCCCTTGGCAACGTCGCAAGGAAACTCCTGCGCGGTACCGCCGGCACCGCGGATCCCCGCTGCCACTTCGGCCAATTTGACCGCATTCCGCGCCACGAGGGCGACCGACGCGCCCGAGGCGGCCAGGGCCTCGGCAATGGCCCTGCCAAGCCCCTGCGAGGCACCGGTGACGAGGGCCACCTGTCCGGAGAGGTCGACGCTCAGCCGCTTCAGCACAGGCTTCGGCGGAGGCGCTCCCTCCGAAGTCGCAGAGACTGGCGTGGCGGGCTGCTGGCTCGTGTCGGACATGATCGGTTCCCCGGCTGTGTTTGGAATCAGGTCGGTCAGGAAAGCGTGCCGCCGGGCGACCGGCAGAAACCGTCACCACGAACAAACGCTAGGCATGCAGGTTATCGGCTCAGGCGAGGGGTAGAGGCCTCGAATACGATCGAATACAGGTGCAGAACAGATACGGCAACGGCAAGAGTTCAGGTCGTTCCTCTCCAGGTCGTTATTCTTCGGGAGGCTACTCCGGCACCCCGAAGCCGGTGATGCTGCGGTCGATCCGCTTGAGCAGGCCCCTGAGCACCCTGCCGGGGCCCACCTCGTACACGGTGCGAACGCCCGTGGACAAAAGGGAGGTCATCGAGGCGTGCCACTCGACCACGCCGCAGACCTGCCGGGACAACAGTTCGCGAATCTCATCCGGATCGGCATGGGCCTGTGCGTCCACGTTGCTGATAACTGGAATGCGTGGCGGGCGGATCGTGGCCTCCGCGAGGGCCGCGGCCAAAGCCTGAACGGCCTCCTGCATCAGCACGGTATGAAACCCGCCTGCCACCTCAAGCCTCACGCACTTCATCGCCCCGGCAGCCGTGGCAGCCTCTTCGAGGCGACGGCAAGCCGCCTCCGATCCTGAGACCACGATGTTGCCCGGACAGAGCACGTTGGCCACCTCGAGCACGTCTTGGCCGCGGCACTCGGCGCACAGGCCTGCCACCTGATCGCGGTCCAGCCCCAGCACGGCCACCATTCCTCCGGAGGCTCCGCCATCGGGCCCCCGCCGGTCGGCACACTTCTGCATGGCCCGGCCGCGGACATCGACCAGCCGGACAGCGGTGTCGAAATCGATGGCATCCGCAAACACCAGTGCCGTGTATTCACCGAGCGACAGGCCCGCCGTGATCGGGCAGCGGCTGACAACGTCAGGATCGCGGGACTTGAGCACCTCGAGTGCCGCGAGGCTCGTGACCAGAATTGCCGGCTGACTCACCGCCGTGGCGTTGAGCTTTTCTGCCGGCCCGTGCCGACAAATGGCGGCGAGGTCGTAACCGAGGATCGTGGAAGCGCGGGTGAAAAGATCTTCGGCGGCCCGTTGACCATCGCACCAAGACCCGAGCATGCCGACCGACTGGGCCCCTTGGCCCGGAAACAACAACGCCGTCGAACCGGGCGCTGCCGTTTTTTCGGCGGTTGCAGCCTCACGTCCGGGAGTCGCCGCTGCCAAGGGGATCATTCCTCAGTCTTGACGACGGCCCGCCCCATGTAATGGCCGCATGCGCCGCAGATGCGGTGCGTGGGAACGGCCTTGCCGCAGGTTGAACAAAACGTCAACTGGCGGGGCGTGAGGAAGTCGTGGGCCCGACGTGAGCGGGTCTTTTGATTGGACTGACGTCTTTTAGGAACGGCCATGAAACTACCTAGCCTGGGAATGATCGACCGGTCGAATAGCGGAAGCCGCGTACTCTACCCAACGACGCTCCCCCCGGTCAATCTCCGCAGAAACACCGCTCGCCAGACGCTCAGACAAGGGGCTCAGACAAGGGGCTCAGAAGAGACGGGCCTGGGGGCCAATCCTGGGGAGTCCCCCCAGATGGTTCTCCCCTTTGGACGTCAGCCGGCGGCCGCGGGGGGTGCGGATCACCAGTTCGCAACGCAGCAGAAACGGCTCGACATCGTCTTCCAGCGTATCTGGGGCCGAACTCATCGTGTGGGCAATGGCCTCGATGCCCACCGGCCCACCGGCAAAGACCCGCTGGATGGTTTCCAGGTAGCGGCGGTCAAAACCATCCAGCCCCAGTTCGTCGATGCCCTGCATCTCGAGCGCCGTTCTGGCGATCCCCACGTCAACCATGCTGTTGGCGCGGCTGGTTGAGAAATCGCGAATCCATCGCAGCCGGTTGTTGGCCAACCGCGGTGTGCCCCGGCTCCGGCGGGCGATCTCATCGGCCGTGGCGTCATCCATCTGCATCGAGAGCTTCACGGCCGATCGACGCACGATCTCCGCCAGATCTTCAGGCGAGTAGAAATCGAGATGTTCCCGCATCACAAACCGGTCGCGGAGTGGTGCCGAGAGCAGGCCTGGCCGCGTGGTCGCTCCAACGAGCGTGAACGGCCGGAGGGGCATGTTGATCGTGCGGGCCGAGACACCGTCGCCGAGCGTGATGTCGATCCGGAAATCCTCCATGGCCGGATAGAGAAACTCCTCGACGGCGATGGGGAGCCGGTGGATCTCGTCCAGAAAGAGCACCGAGCCTTCGGCGGCATTGGTGAGGTAGGGCAGCAGATCCTTCGGCGCCGCCAGCGCCGCCCCGCTACCGATCTGGAGCGTGGTCCCCAATTCCCGGGGAATACAGGTGGCAAAGGTCGTTTTGCCGAGGCCCGGCGGACCATCCAGCAGGATGTGCCCGAGGGTCTCGCCTCGTTTCCGCGAGGCATCGACAGCGATGGAGAGCCGTTCGAAGACAGCTCGCTGTCCGACCATTTCGCTGAACCGCTGCGGCCGCAGCGCACGGTCCTCCGGGGGCGCGTCGTCAGCGGCCTGCACGGTGGGTTGGCGAAAGCTTTCCATGGCATGTCTCCGATCCCTAGCCTACTCCACCGGCGAAAATCCGGGGCAGGGGAGTGCTCGAACCTGCCACGCGGCATCCGTGATGATCCCATCGCTGACGCTCCGGGCTTTTATTGGGCTTGCATAGGACTCCGAGTCATCCGTGAGGGGTTGCCCCTGCCGTGGTGCCGGCCTTGCTCGGGCACCGATCCGCCGCGGATTGGTCGTCGCAGCCATGGATGGCGGAGCGAAGCCAGCATGGAGTGAGCGAAGGCCAGGATGGCCGAAGCGAACGTCCGGCACCACGGCAGGGGCAACCCCGCCGCCCCGAAAGCTGGCCGCCCCGCTACCGGCCGCGGTGCATCTGGCGGTAGATGGCCTCGAGGGCTTCCTGGACATCCTTGTATTTTTTCTTGCCTTCGCGGAGGGCATCCACGAGCCGGCGGGCCTCGTTGTCGGAGTGCCCAAGCGACCGCAGCACCTCGAAGGTTTCCGCGAGCACGTCGGCCGGGCCGGCCTGATCGGGAGCCTCGCGAGCAACCAGCAGGGCGAATTTGGGCATCCGCCGCCGGAGTTTGGCGATCATCCTTTCGGCGGTGGCCGCGCCGATGCCAGGCAGGGTGGAGAGGAGGGTGGCGTCCTGCTCCTCGATCGCGGTGGCGATCTCACCAACCGGGCGGACGATCGCCCGCAGCGCCTTCCGCACGCCGACGCCGTCCACCTCGCAGATCAGCTCGAAAAACTCTCGCTCCACTTCGGCGAGAAAACCCACCAACCGCGGCACCATGTTGCCGCGGGTCGGGTTCCCTTCCAGAAATTCGAGCGTGTGGAGCGTGACGGTCTGGCCGAGCTTCTGCTGGAGGCTGCGGCGCACCAGTTCCGGCACGAGCACCTCGTGCACCGTGTGGCCCAGTGCCAGCTCGACGCCGGTTGGCTCCACCCGTTCGAGCACCCCAGACACTCGCTTAATCATGGCAGTCTCCCGATCTTGGTCTTGGTCTTGGTGATGGTGGTCGTTGTGTTCGCTTCTTTGTGTTTACAGCAGCTACGTGTTTACAGCAGCTCCTGTGTTCGCGATCGTCAGGGGCGGCTGCTGCCGATGCGGTCGACCAGCGTTCCTGCGTGGAGCGGCCGCAGCCGAAGGTGATAATCGGCCAGCGCGATGGCGAGCGCATCGGCGGCATCGGCCGGCTCGGGGCGGCTGACCAGTCCCAGTTCGCGCTGCACCGCCATCTGCATCTGTTCCTTGCCGGCATGGCCGTTGCCGGTGAGCGTGCTCTTCACGCGGTTGGGCATGTAGTGGTGCACGGCAAGACTGGCCTGGGCCGCCGCCAGGCAGATCACACCGCGGGCGTGCCCCATCAGAATGGCCGTTTTGGGGAACCGTGCGTGAACGAAGAGTTGCTCGATGGCCATCGCTCCGGGCCGAAATGCCTCGAGCACCTCGCGGACACCGGCATGGATCTCCGCCAGCCTCATCTCCAGCGAATCGCTGCGGGAGCGGATCGTTCCGGCCTCGAGCAGCCGCACGGTGGGCCCCGACCATTCAACGACTCCGTAGCCGGTGGTATTGAGGCCGGGGTCGAAGCCGACGATGCGAAACGGAAAACTCTGGCTCTCCATATCGGCAGAGCCTACAGATCGAACCAGAGAGCTGACAGTCCGATCTTTCCAATACACCCCGCTGGGCTCGAACCAGCAACCTTCGGTTCCGTAGACCGATGCTCTATCCAATTGAGCTAGGGGTGCACTTGTTCTCGAAGAATACACGGTTCCAGGCACAACACCAAGGCGAGCCTGCCGGCTCACGCGGATTCCTCGCCACCGCACCGTATGACCTGCCAGACAGGCCGGGCATGGTGGCGCAAGTCACCCCGGCTCCCGCACCACCAAAAAGCCCTCTTTGTCCACGTCGAACCGGGTGGCGAGCAGGCAGACTGGTGGCGGATCCGCAGCAGTGTCTCCGGAATGCGACGCTGCCCGGGGTGGGAGCGTGGCGCCGATGACGAGCGTACGGTCTTCCCCAGGGGCGATCCCTTCGTCAACGAGTGTTCTCATCCCCAGCCGATCGCGGATCGAGGCCTCAGGCCAGACGACTACGCCGTTGACCACACGCCCCACCGTATCGGCCTTCAACGTCACTTCGTGCTCCGCGTGCACGCGAGCCGGCGGTGAATTCATGGCCACGAGCCCGCCCGCCTCACGCGGCGCGAAGGCCACGACCGGTTCGACGCCATAGGCCGCCAGAAACTCTGACGAGGCGAGCCGGGCCCGCTCGAGTTCGGTGACATCGCCGATCGGCATCACGACCACCTGCAGCGTGGCTTTCAGGCCATCCAGTGCCGGGGTGCCTGCCGCCTGCTCGCGTGCGAGTTCCAGCACCTGTTCGACGCGGGCCAGCCAGATCGTGATCCCATCCCGTAGGATCGTCTCGCCGATCGTTCCTGCCGGCGTGGCCCCATCGACGACCACCCCGCGGATGCCCAGCAATCTGCCGCCGTGCAGGCCGAGCGACTCGTGCAGGGGGTCGCTGGCGGCCAACGACGCGAGCAACCGGTCCTCCCGGCGAACGAGACAGCAGCCGTCGAAGGCCTCGGCGGTTGCAGCCGCCGCCGTCCCCCCGTCTGCCCCCCCGGCCCGAAGCCTGTTTCTGACCGAAGCGGCGGTCAGTTCCTGAAGTGCCAACCGCGCCTCGTGGCTGGGCGTGCCGATCGGCAGGGGAGGTCCATAGGTAAGCGTCAACGGCCGGCGAAAAAACCGCGGCCGGGTGGTGAAATACCGCCCCTCCGAAAACGACAGCGGACTGCCCCACATGCCGTCGATATGCAGCGGCACGATGGGGGCCTCGACCCGTTCGAGAATCCATTCGAGTCCACGTTTGAAGCCAAGGATCTGCCCAGTCCGCGAGATACCCCCCTCGGAAAAGATGCCGATCACATCACCCACAGCCAGACCTGACTGGATCGTCTTGAGCGCCTGCCCCATCGATTTGGGACGCGGATCGAAGAGGATGAACCGCCACTGATCGGCGAGCATCCTCAGGAATGTGCCCCGGATATTCGGCCCGTAGACCACCATGCGGATCGGCCGCAGGCAGGAGAGCACGACGATGAAACCGTCGAGCCACGACAGGTGATTCGAGACCACCACCGCGGGACCGACGGCCGGAAGATGCTCCGCATTGACGACGCGAAACCGGTGGGTGGCAGTCACGATCGACGCCACAAAGATCCGCAACGTTGCCCGCGGGGCGGCGTAGATTGCCAGACCGGCGGCCACGGTGGCCAGCAGCCCGAACAGCCCGAAGATGCTGCGGGCCGAGAGCAACGGGCTGGCGGCCAGACCGCCAACTGTGGCCGCGGCATTCTGGGCCGTCGCCCAAGGGCTGGGGCTCCGTAAGAGGCCATAGAGCATCGAGGCTCCAAACATTCCCGCAAAGGTGAGCAGGTTGGCGACAGCCAACAGGCCGCCACGGCGGGCCGGCGGGCTCTTCTCCTGAAAGGCCGCCTCGAGCGGCACGTCGAAGATCCCGGCACCGAGGCCGAGCAGCAGCAGCGACGCAGCCGACCACCACCAGGCCAATCCGGCCGTGCCGCCACAGGCTTCTGCAAAAATCGTGCGGGGACCGAAGGCCAGGGCATAGGATCCGAGGGCCATGAGGATCGCGCCGAGCGGCACGAGCCCCATGTCGACTCCGCGGGTCGACACTTTTCCGGCCACGAGGCTTCCCAGGCCGATGCCGCTGACAAGCGCGATCAACAACGGCACGACCTGCCCCTGCGATGTGGCCCCCGCCTCAGTCGCATACTGATCAACGTTGAGCTGGGCCACCGCACCAAGCGCCCAGAAGAACACAATGCCGGCTGTGGCGGCCGCCAGTTCACGGTGCCGCGAGAGTTCGGCCAGGTCGTTCCAGGTGCGAGAGAAAGCATTCCACGGAGGCGGCGCGGTGGGGTCGGCCGCTGGCCGACGCACGAGCATGAGGGCTGCGATCCAGCCGGCCAGCGCAAGGCCGACGAGCACGCTCCCCGCCGGAAGAGCGTGCGCCCACTGCGGCGCAGAGTGAATCACGCCATCGCTGCCCACCACGACCGTGCGATCGGCCAGCCAGTTGCCCCCGGCCATACCCACAAGCGTGGCGGCCAGCGTGACCATCGCAAAGAGCCCGTTGGCATGGGAGAGTCGGGGACTGGGTACCGTCTCGGGGATCGTTCCGATCACGCTCGGCGCCATCAACGCCGCCTGACAGCCGATCACGACCACAGTCGCCAACAAGAGCCACAAGCCGCCAGGCAGACCGGCAACCGTGCCGCCCGACCGAACCCCCCACGCCACGGCCGCAGTTGCCGCCGCGGCGATGAAAATCTCGGCGAACTTGCACCAGACAATCACCGATCGCTTTGGATAGCGGTCGGCCAGCCAGCCAGCCAGCCAGGCCAGCAGCACGAACGGCAGCACGAAGCCCGCCGTGCCGACCGTGAGCACGAGGGCCACCTGCCCGCCTGAGACCGCCTTCTTGCCCAGGCCGATCGCCAGCCAACGGAGCAGATTGTCATTGATGACCGTGAGCGCCCGGAGTGCCAGCAGGGGGCGAAAACCGCGGGTGGGGTCCTGTGTCGGGGGAGTCGATTCCAAATGTCGTCCTTCCAAAGTGCTGCATGAGTCAAGGGCTGGGATGCTGAATACTGCGAGAACGAGTGCGGGGTTCGATCTGATGCGTTTCCAAGTGTCGTGCGGGCCCGCGGCCCGCGGCCGACTCTGTCCAGCCGCGGCACGATTCCGGCCGCACTCGCCTCAAACCGCCCGATTGCTGGCCGCTGCGGCATGCCGCGGCCAGCCGGCTACACGCTCGCGGTCTGTGAAAGATTCCTGGTCATTTGCAGACGGCCCGGAGTGGAGCGTATTCTCAAGTGTCGGTCGGGTTGCAACAAGTCCGATCGGCCCCGGCTTGAACTGGGGACGGCTCGAGTCACGAACGGAATCAAAAGGACGTCGCCATGCTGCCCTGCCACTCGATCGTGTTCAAACTGCTGCGGAGCCGGATTTTGCTCTCCAAAGCCTGCCTCTCCTTGCCGGCTGCAACGGCCGTGGCCGTGGTGCTCCTCGTCTCCGCATCCCATGCCCACGGGCAGATGGTGGTCTATGAAACCCTCAGGCCTGTGACCTCCTACTACACGCCGATGGCCGCGGGCTATCCGGGCGGCTATGTGGCCAACTACTCGCCTGCCGGCAATTATGCGGCCGTCACCGCGTTTTCTCCCCCCGTTTCGACGGCATATGTCGCCAACTACCCCGTAACACAGATCGCCAACTACCCCGTAGCGCAGGTGGCCAATTACGCGGTCGAATCCTTTCCGCAGCCGGTGGGCGTCACCAGCTATTACGCACCGGCCGCGGTCGCCCCGATGCCCATGATGGCCGCTCCGGTAACCACCTACTACGCTCCGGCAGCGGTGGCCGTGCCGGTCTATCGTCGCGGCCTGTTTGGTGGACTCAGGCCGGCTCGCACCGCGATGTACATCCCGTACTGACCGGTCGACGGACTTCAGTTGGCTGACAATCGGCAAAGGCCAGCGAAAAGGGGGCTGTTTCTTGACCCCTTTCTTTCGGCACCTATAGTGCTGGCTGTTCTGTATCTCCGGCTGTGCCGGGGTATTCTGCCAGATGTCGTGGCGGTCTCTGCTGCCCCGCATCAGTCGCTGAAAGAGTGCGGAAGTTGCGAACGGTTAACATCATCGGTGCCGGTCCAGGCGGCCTTGCTGCTGCCATGCTCCTCGCTCGGGCCGGCCTCCACGTGAGGGTGCTCGAGCGACTCGACGTGCCAGGGGGCCGCACCAGCACGATCACCACGCCCGAAGGCTTTCGTTTCGATCTCGGCCCGACGTTCTTTCTCTACCCGCGGGTTTTAGACGAGATCTTTGCTGACTGCGGCTACGATCTGCGTCGGGAAGTGGAGATGGTTCGGCTGGATCCGCAGTATCGGCTCGTCTTTGGGGCCGGCGGTGAACTGCTGGCAACACCCAACATCGAGCGGATGGAGGCGGAGGTCGCGAGGCTGGCGCCCGCCGACCGCGGTGCCTTCACCCGGTTCATGACTTCCAACCGTGACAAATTTGAACGGTTTGCGCCCTTTCTGGAGCAGCCCTTTGAAAGCTGGCTCGATCTGGCGACCCCCGATCTGCTCAAGCTGATGCCGATTCTCAAGCCCTGGAAAAGCCTCGATTCAGAACTGGGTTCATTCTTTTCCGACGAACGGATCCGACTGGCCTTCACATTCCAGTCGAAGTATCTGGGAATGTCGCCATTTCGCTGCCCGAGCCTGTTCTCGATTTTGTCGTTCTTGGAATATGAACATGGCGTCTTCCATCCGACCGGCGGCTGTGGTGCAGTCTCGACCGCGATGGCCCGGATCGCGACCGACATGGGGGTCGAGATTCGCTACAACGAACCGGTCGAGTCGCTCGAGTTCGAGGGGCGAAAGGTGATGGCGGTGCAAACGCCGCAGGCGAGGTATGCCGCCGACGCGACCGTGGTCAACGCCGATTTCGCGAGGACCATGACGAGGCTTGTGCCTGACCGTCTCCGGCGGCGCTGGAGTGATCGCAAGATCGCATCGAAGCGGTTCTCCTGTTCGACCTTCATGCTCTACCTCGGCATCGAAGGTCGTTATGACGACATCCCTCACCACACGATCTACCTTTCGAAGAAATACCGGGAAAACCTCGCCGACATCGAAACTCGGCACCGGCTCGGCAGCGACCCTTCGATGTACGTGCAAAACGCCGGCATCACTGATTCGACCCTGGCGCCATCGGGAATGAGCACGCTCTATCTGCTCATTCCGGTCACCCATCGCCATCCCAATATCGACTGGCGGCGGGAGGCAGCTGGCTACCGGGAGGTGGCCCTCGACCAACTCGATCGCATTGGCATCCACGGCATCCGGGAGCGGATCCGCTACGAGAAGATGATCACTCCCGACGACTGGCAGGACGATTACGAGATCTACCGCGGAGCGACGTTCAATCTGTCACACGACCTGAAGCAGATGCTCCACCTGAGACCGCACAATCGCTTCGAGGATCTCGAGGGGGTTTATCTCGTCGGGGGAGGCACGCACCCGGGGAGTGGACTCCCCGTGATCTATTCCTCGGCCCGGATCACATCCGATCTGCTGCTGGAGGATCTCGGCATCGATGCTGGAAAGTGCGATCAAGTCCCGACCTCCCATGCGACAATCCACGGCACCGAACCGGCCAGCGCCCTCTGACGACCTATCGGGCACCGCGGACCATATCCCTTCAAGCTCATCCAGCCCGACACACGCAGCCCGACACCCGCAGACCAGACGCATCCAGTCAGCGCCCCACACAGCCGAGGACGGCCCCATGATCCCGACACGTGACTCAAACAAGGTGGTGGTAGTGGGGGGTGGTCTGGGCGGCCTGGCAACTGCCTGCACGCTTGCAGCCCGCGGGTATGCCGTGACCCTGTGTGACAAAAACGCCTGGGTGGGTGGCAAGGCGGCCGTGCTCGCGGAGCAGGGTTTCCGATTCGACATGGGTCCGACGATCCTCACGATCCCCGGCGTCCTCAAGCGGATTTACGCGGAGGCGGGCCGTGATCTGGAAAACTATCTCGATCTCGTGCCGCTCGACCCGCAGTGGCGGAGCTTTTTTGACGACGGCACCGCGCTCGATCTCTTCGCCGATGTCGACCGCATGAAGGCGGCGCTCGATGCCTATGCACCGGGCACGGGAAGCGGCGTTGGCTACGGCAAGTTCATGGAACTTTCCGAGCGACTGCACCGCATTTCCGACGACTACTTTTTCTGGCGGAGCGTCGGCGGCCTGAAGGATATGTTCGATGTCCGCCGCGGCATGTCGCTGTCGATCGTGAAGGAAGTGATGGGAATGCGGCCGGGCCGCAGCGTGGCCGGAACGGTGCGATCATTCGTGCCCGACGAGCGGGCCGCGCAGATGCTCGACCATTTCACGCAGTATGTCGGTAGTTCGCCCGACGCCTCGCCCGCCGTGCTCTGCGGCATCGCCCACATGCAGTCAGACGAGGGCGTCTGGTACCCCCGCGGCGGCACGGCGGCTGTTCCCAGGGCGCTCGCCAGTCTGGCCGTTGACCTAGGGGTTGAGATCCGCACGCGGACGCCGATCCGCCGCATCATCGTCGAGGGGGGACGGGTGCAGGGGGTCGAAACGGCGACGGGCGAGACGATCGCCGCCGGAGCCGTGGTCAGCAATTCCGACTCCGTCCGCACGCATCGCGAACTCGTGGACGGCCAACCCCGCGATCGTTTTCTCCACCGCCGTCGTTACGAACCGGCCTGCTCCGGGGTTGTCCTGTACCTCGGCCTCGACAGGCGGTACGAGCAGTTGATTCATCACAACTTTGTCTTTTCCCATGACCCGCACGAGGAGTTTGATTCGATCTACCGTCGTGGAGAACCGGCGGCCGACCCTACCTGCTACGTCTGCGCCCCGGCCGTTACAGAACCTGGCGTTGCCCCCCCGGGGTGCGAGTCGCTCTACGTGCTCGTCCACACCCCCTACCTGCGGCCCCACCACGACTGGTCGAAGATGTTCGCCCCATACCGCCGTCGGATCATCGAAAAGCTCGAGAGCACGGCGGGGCTCAAGGATCTGGAACGGCATATCGTTTTCGAACAGGCACTGACGCCCCAGGACATCAACGACCGCTACCACGTGCTCGACGGTGCGATCTACGGTCTGGCCAGTCATGGGAAGTTTCTCGGTGCCTTTAAGCCGGCCAACCGATCGCCCGACATCGAGGGGCTGTATCTGGCGGGCGGCTCGGCCCATCCCGGCCCGGGAATGCCGATGGTGATGATGTCGGGATGGATCGCGGCCGACTGCGTCGACAAGGATGGCGTGGTCGCGCGGTCTTCATCGCCTGCCAGCCCGGCCGAATGCACCGTCTGACAAGTGCCCCTGACCGCCCCGGGCACCCACCTCCATGCCGACGCTGGACGACATCCGCGAGCACGAACTGCCTGCCTTCTCACGGCGGCTCCACGGCTGGTTCATGCTCTACGTGCGGAAATACTTCCGCCGTCACTTCCACGCCCTGCGTCTCCTGACAGGCCCGAACGGCATGCCGGGCTTGCCTGATATCGCCGGGCAGCCGGTGATCTTCTACACGAACCACCCCGGCTGGTGGGATCCGCTGATCTTCCTGCTCATCACCGAATACTGCTTTCCCGGACGCCTCAACTACGGCCCGATCGACGCGACCGCGCTTGGGAAGTATCGGTTCATGGAACGCATCGGGTTTCTTGGTATCGAACCGCACACGCGGCGGGGGGCCACCCGCTTTCTTCGGCTGGCCAAGGCTGCCAACCGCCGCACCGACGTGATCTTCTGGATCACGTCACAGGGCGAGTTTGCTGATCCGCGAATCCGGCCGCCGGGCATCCGGCCGGGCGTGGCACATGCGGCGGCGGCGGCGGACGGCGGTCTGATCGTGCCGGTGGCGGTCGAGTATCCCTTTTGGAACGAGCGGCTGCCGGAGGCGCTGGTGGGCTTCGGCCCGGCGATGCGGATCAACGACGCTGCAGACCGCACTGCCAAGGAGTGGTTGATCGTGCTCGAGTCGGCGCTGACCGCCACGCAGGACCGGCTCGCCGCAGCGTCGCTGCAACGGAGCTCGTGCCACTTCACGGTGCTGGCCAGCGGCCGGGTGGGGGTGGGCTGGGTCTACGACTGCCTCCGCAGGTTTGGAGCGTGGCGTCGGGGCGAACGGTTCGACGCCTCGCACGGCGGGGAGCAGATGGGATGAGCGGCCTGACGATCTCCCTGCTCGCCCTGACAAGCCTCCTGCTGGCGGCGCTGCCCGCGGTGCTCACGCTCTTCAACCTCAAGGTTTTTCTCCCCACACCGACGCCGGGAACGATCTTCGACGGGGCGGGGAGCGGGACAGACCGTGGTGGGTTGGCCGTAGTCTCGGTGCTCGTGCCGGCGCGGAACGAGGCGGCGGCGATCGGGAGGTGTGCCGCGGCGGTCCTCGCCAGCCGCGGCGTGGTGCTCGAGATGGTCGTGCTCGACGATGCCTCGACCGACGGCACGGCAGACATCGTGGCGGAGCTCGCCTCACGGGATCCGCGAGTGCGGCTCGTACAGGGCCGGCCGCTCCCCCCCGGCTGGTGTGGCAAGCAGCATGCCTGCGCACAACTGGCCGAGGCCGCGACGCACGATACCTGGGTATTTCTCGACACAGACGTCGTGCTCACGCCCGACGCGGTGTGCCGCTGCGTGGCCTTCCTCGATGCCACGCAGGCGTCGCTCGTTTCCGGCTTTCCGCGGCAGGTGACCGGCTCGTTCCTTGAATGGCTGCTTCTGCCCCTGATCCACTTCGTGCTGCTCGGCTTCCTGCCGATCGCCCGCAGTCGGATCGACAACGGGCCGGGGCTGGCCGCCGGCTGCGGGCAGCTGTTCATCACGCGGCGTGGAGATTACCTCCGGGCCGGTGGGCACACGGCCATCCGTGCGTCGCTGCATGACGGCGTGAAGCTGCCGCGGGCCTATCGCCGGGCGGGGCTCCGCACCGACATCTTCGACGCCACCGACATCGCCTCCTGCCGGATGTATACGCGGAGCCTCGATGTCTGGCGGGGACTCTCAAAGAACGCAACCGAGGGGATCGGCAGCCCCGCCACGATCATCCCCTTCACGATCCTCTTGGCGGGCGGCCAGATTCTGCCCTGGGTGCTGATCGCGATGGGGCTTGCCGCCGGCTGGCGGGGCTGGCCGGCCTGGACCGTGCCGGTGGCAGGCGTGGCCGTGATCCTCTCCTTGCTGCCGCGGCTTTTCGAGGCGTTCCGGTTTCAGCAGAGCGTTTTCAGCGGCCTCGCCCAGCCGCTGGGCATCACCCTGTTGCTCGCCATCCAGTGGATCAGCCTCGTTCGTCGGCAGTTTGGACTGCAGACCCGCTGGCGCGGCCGGTCGCTGACGCCGCAGTAATGCCGCTCAAGTACCGGCGTCACGCAAGCCCGTAGCGTCGGCGCTGGGAGCGGCTCCAGCGGCATCAGAATCTTTTTCGCGGCATGCCAGCGACCGTGCCCTTGTCACGTTGGCGATCGCCTCCTCGACCGATTCGGCCAACGCAGTCAGATGCCCCATCTTGCGCCCGGGCCGGGGCTCCCGCTTCCCGTACAGCACGAGGCTCACCCCCGGCACGGCGAGGGCGGCCGCCCAGTCCGGCTCGCCGTTCACCCAGCAGTCACCGAGCAGATTCGCCATCGCGGCCGGCGCAAGCTGTCTGGTCGAGCCGAGCGGCAGGCCGCAGACAGCCCGTACCTGCTGCTCAAACTGCGACGTCTCGCAGGCGTGGATCGTGAGGTGGCCCGAGTTGTGCGGCCTCGGAGCGATCTCGTTGACGAGCACGCGTCCGTCCCGCGTCACGAAGAATTCCACGCACGCGACGCCAACGACTGCGAGCTTCGCGAGGATCGCCGCCGCCATATCGCAGGCCTTCTTGATGACCGACTCGGGCAGCCCCGCAGGCGTGGAGGAGATGTCGAGGATGTGATGGCGATGGTGATTCCGGGTCGGCGCAAACACCGCTGTGGCACCGTCGCTCCCACGAGCCGCCACGACCGAGATTTCACATTCGAAGTCGATCCACCTTTCTAATATCAGCACGCATTCCTTGAAACCGCTCTCTAGCACGCATGGCTCGACACCGTTCTCTAGCACGCATGGCTCGACACCGTTCTCTAGCACGCATTCCTTGAAACCGTTCTCCAGCACGCATGGCTCGACACCGTTCTCCAGCACGCATTCCTTGAAACCGCTCGCCAAATCGTTCCAGGCGGCGTCGATCTCGTGAGGTCCGGCGGTCGCATCGAGCTTGCGTTGCCCCTTGCCGTCATAGCCGAAGGCCGCAGTCTTCAGCACCGCCGGCAGTCCGAGGGCTGCCGCCGCGGCATGGAGCTCCTCCCGCGAACGCACCAGGCGATGGGGAGCACAGGGAAACCCCTCGCGGACAAGAAACGCCTTCTCGCGGCCGCGGTTCTGCGTGGTGAAGAGCACTTCCGGCGCCGGACGCACGGGCACGACACCGGCGAGTGGCCGCAGCGGTTCCGCCGAAACGTTTTCAAACTCAAACGTCACCACGTCCAGCCCATCGGCCATGGCAGTGAGGGCATCAGGATCATCGAATGAACCGACGTGCACCCGGTCGCAATGGTGGGCCGCGGGACAGTCGGCCACGTCAGAAAAGGCCTCGACGCGATAGCCCATCCGCTTGGCAGCCATCGCGAACAGTGCGCCGAGTTGACCGCCGCCAATCACACCGAGCGTCCCGCCCGACGGGATGGCAGTCAGCATGACGGATGGAATGACGGCCGGCATCACTTTTCGCTCGGCAGACCCGATCCTTGCGAGCCCTGCATCTCCAGCCGGTCACCCAGCACGCGATCGGTCTGCGCGGTGCGGTAGTCGATGAGACGTTGCCGGAGGCCGGCATCTTCGAGCGCGAGAATCGCGATCGCCAGCAGCGCGGCGTTGGCCGCCCCCGCGGGCCCGATGGCAAGCGTGCCGACAGGAATGCCCGCCGGCATCTGCACGATCGAAAGAAGCGAATCGACCCCCCGCAGCATCGACGACTCAACCGGCACGCCGAGCACCGGCAGATGCGTTTGAGCGGCCAGCATGCCCGGGAGATGGGCCGCGCCGCCCGCACCCGCGATGATCACCTTGAGCCCGCGATCGGCCGCGGTCGTGGCATAGGCGGCGAGTTTGTCGGGCGTGCGATGGGCTGACACGATGTCGCATTCGTGCGGCACGCCGAACTGCCCGAGCGTTTCAGCGGCCCGCTGCAATGTGGCCCAATCGGACCGGCTTCCCATCACGATCCCCACGCGGGGCAAGGCGTCCGGGTTTTGTCCGCCCTCGTTCGCCACCGGTCGGCTGGATGGCACTGGGCTGTCGGCCATGACACAGGCTCCGTCGAGGTCGGGATCCGGGGGAAGGTCGTGCGCAGAAGTGGCGAAACAGAATTGAGCATCTTGCTCTCACCCCCTCGCCGTTGCAACCATGTGGTCCATGGCCCGCCCACTGCCCGACATTCTGACCGCTCCATGGCCTGCCGGCCTGCCCGCGGCCCCGTCCCGCACGGAGGAGGCGATCCATCGGGCTGTCGGGCTGCTCCGCGACGGCGGACTCGTGGCCATTCCCACGGAAACGGTGTATGGGCTGGCGGCGGACGCGCTCGACTCCGACGCGGTCGACCGCATCTTCGTCGCCAAGGGGCGGCCGTCCACCAATCCGCTCATCGTCCACGTTGCCGATGCCGCAATGGCACGATCGCTGGCCGGAGCCTGGCCGACGTCCGCGGAGCGGATCACGACGAGTCTCTGGCCGGGCCCGATTACCGTGATCGTGCCCCGTGGTCCTCGGATCCCTGACAACGTGACCGCGGGAGGGCCGACGGTCGCCCTGCGGTGTCCGGGGCATCCACTCACTCGGCGGTTGATCGAGACACTGGGACGGCCGCTGGCAGCCCCGAGTGCCAACCGCTCCAGGCAGCTCTCGCCGACAACGGCCGGGCATGTGCTCGAAGGCCTCGGCAACCGTGTCGACCTGATCCTCGACGGCGGCCCCTGCGGCCTGGGGCTCGAGTCGACCGTGGTTGACTGCACCGTTGAGCCGCCGCAGATCCTGCGGCCCGGTCCGATTGACCGCGCGGAACTCGAGGCGGTGCTCGGCGGTCCGGTCCTCGAAGCGGCCGCAGGGACGTCTGGTGCAGAGCCCGTGGTGGCCCGGTCGCCGGGAATGCTCGCCCGGCACTACGCACCGAAGACACCGCTCGAGGTGGCGGCGGTGGCAGCGGAGCGGGTCGCCGCCCTCCGACAACTCGGCAAACGTGTGGCCTGGCTCACGGCCGCAACCGACGACCCGCAGGTGCGTTCGTTGGCCGCGTCGCGGGACGTGCTCGTGGTGCCGATGCCCGCCGAGCCGAGGGCTTATGCCGCCTGCCTCTATGCCATCCTGCATGCGGTCGACCGCCGCAGCCTCGATGTGATCATCATCGACGCCCCGCCCGACTCGCTCCCGTGGCGGGCCGTGGCCGACCGTCTCCGTCGCGCCGCGACGGCCTGAAAGGTCCGGGGACAAGGTACACAATCGCTCACGCTCCCATACAAGCCCCCGGCGTAAGCCGGGGGATCGGATGCCACACCGGGCGTCGCGTCAAACGTCGTGCCGATCCCATCGCTCACGCTCCGGGCTTGTATGACCCGTCCCATACAAGCCCCCGGCGTAAGCCGGGGGATAGGATGCCACACCGGGCGTCGCGTCAAACGTCGTGCCGATCCCATCGCTCACGCTCCGGGCTTGTATGACCCGTCCCATACAAGCCCCCGGCGTAAGCCGGGGGATCGGAAGTCACGAAGTCCCGTCGCTCACTCTCCGGGCTTGTATCCGCGCTCCCATGCCCCCCTCGACGCCCTCTTGGCGCTCTCTGTGTGGCACTCAGGCGGCCGTTGAGAGGATCTCCCGCAGGGCCACGGCGATTTCCGGATACTGAAAGACGAATCCGGTGTCGATCGCCACCCGCGGGATCACCCTCTGCGACGCGAAGAGCACCTTGGCGAATTCACCGAACAACAGCCGCAGCCCGAGATACGGGGCCGGCATGAAGGCCGGACGGTGGAGTTGCCTGGCAAGTGCCTTGGTAAACTCGCTGTTCCGCACCGGGTGCGGCGCGACGGCATTCATCGGCCCACGAATCGAAGCCGTTTCAGCGGCATGGAGGTAGAGCCGGGCGAGATCGGCAACGTGAATCCATGGCATCCACTGCCGGCCATTTCCCAGGGGGCCGCCGGCGCCGAGCTTAAATGGCGTGAGCATTTTTCCAAGTGCCCCGCCCCCGGCACCGAGCACAATACCCGTTCGCGCGGTGACAACCCGCACCCCGTGCTGCTCGGCCACCAACGCCTCCCGCTCCCATTCAACGCAGACATCAGCCAGAAATCG
>Ga0247837_1003597_pt1 | contig 26672 bp, 18 predicted proteins | sample LaCtaG_2_FD_187115 | JGI IMG/M metagenome (GOLD analysis project Ga0247837, IMG submission 187115) | Freshwater microbial communities from meromictic Lake La Cruz, Castile-La Mancha, Spain - LaCruzMarch2015_14.5m | ecosystem: Environmental > Aquatic > Freshwater > Lake | place: Spain: Castile-La...
CAACAATCGGTTTTTATTGCAACCTACAGATGATCAAAATTTTTACCATGCCATTAAAAAGTTACTCACAAGAGTCATGAGATCATAATAATCATGAGTTACAAACATTTATATTGAAGTACTTACGTCCCCTATTATCCGTCCCCTATTATCCCGCGTCCCTATATCTCCGCGTCCCCTATTATCCCCGTATAGGATGCGGTGAGGCACGAACCGCATCGCTCGCGACACGGACCCCCGCGCGTGACGCGGTGCAACCCATTGAGGCAAAATGGGCGGGACCGCCGCCCCGCCCATCCTTCCGCCACGCGAGCGCTGCCCATGGCCGACACCAAGACCATCATCGAAACCGTCTTTCAGGCCATGATCCGGCACAAGACGCGGCTGGCCCGCTTTCTGGAGGCGGACGACGACGGGGACGCCATCGACGTGCGCGAACTGGCCGACCAGGTGGTCAAGGGCTTTCCCTATCCGATCGGCGTGGAGTTGCGGCGGCTCTTCTCATCCGAGCACCAGCGGCCGGATCGCGGTCGGCTCGACCAACTCTTCAAGACCATCGAGCGGACCCTGCAATTCACCGCTTTTGTCATGTTCTCCCAACTCCTGGAGGACAGCAGCCGCCCCGCCGACGGGCGTGTCGGCCCCCTGTGCGAGCGACTACTCAAGCCCGGCGGCCTGACCATGGGCGACTTTGCGTATTTCATCAACGCGCTGGGTGACTGTTTCCGCACCGGTGAGCGGGTCCCTTTCATGCCGGAGATGGCGGCGGTGCTGAACAAGGACTTCTATGCCAGGCTCAATTTCTGGACCCCGGAACGCAATGAGATCGGCCATTATCTGATCAATCTCGACGCCGGGGAGATCGAGAGGCGCTGTTTTGAATACAGCGAACGACTCGCCGTGATCCTCGCCGAACTCGCCTTTCTGATCAAATACCCACTGGTCTCGATGGTCGAGATCCGGGTGGAGAAGACCAAAGGCAGCCCGGTGCGCTTCAGCCACCGCATCAAACCGCTGAGCTCCGCCTCGTCCAATCTGCCCGAAGAAGCCCTGTGCGAGACCTTCTCCGACAGCCATGCCGTGCTGCTGCTGAAATCACTGAAGGACCCGCCCACCGCTTTTCTGAACCTATCGCCATTTGTCATCGATACCCATCATGAAGACTTGGTGAGTCGCGCACAGGTGGAGAGCGTCAAGAAGGACATCTTTCTCTTCAGCCGCCGCGACCGCGACGGCCGGCTGCGCTATCTGGGCACCACCGTCACCGAGCAATGCGACCTGCGACACCTTCCTTGCTATAGCCGGCTGCAGGCGGAACTAGGCGACTATCTGAAAGCCGCGGGGGGTGCGCAATGACCGGGGAGATCCGACCGCCCTTCAAGTTCCTCGACCCTTACACCAAGGCCGATCGCGATATCTTCTTCGGCCGCGACCGGGAGGCCGACGAGCTGTATTCACGGCTGCTCGCCGCCGGTCTGCTGCTGGTCTATGGCGTCTCCGGCTCGGGCAAGACCAGCCTGGTGCAGTGCGGACTGGCCAACAAATTCGAGGCCGCCGACTGCCTGGCCATCACCGTGCGCCGCGGGGCCAACATCCTGGACTCGCTCACCGCGGAACTGGACCGCCAGGCCATCGTCCCGCCGCTGGCCGGGGCGCCGCTCAAGAAGCGGGTGCGCTCGCTCTATCTCGACCACTTCAAGCCCATCCATTTGATCTTCGATCAATTGGAGGAGTTGTTCATCTTCGGCGACCGCGAGGAGCGCCATGCCTTTGGGCTCGCCTTGCAGGAACTGGCCGCCCTTGAAAAGGATGTGCGGCTGATCTTCGTGGTGCGCGAGGAGTACCTGGCCGCCATGACCGAGTTCGAGCCGCTCCTGCCCGACCTCTTCCGTAGCCGCATCCGCATCGAGCCGATGGACCGCTTCCGGGCGCGCGAGGCGATCGAGGGACCCTGCCGTCAGTGCGGGGTGCCGCTCGAACCCGGGGTGGCCGAGGAGGTCCTGACCCGGCTCGCCCCCGCCGAGGCCACGGTGGAACTGACCTATTTGCAGGTGGTCATGGACCGCTTCTACCGGCAGGCGGTGGAGCAATCCCCGGCGAGCCCGGCGCTCACCCTGGCGGGACTGGCCACACTCGGGCGATTCGACAATGTACTGGGCCGATTCCTGGAAGAACAGTTGACGGCCCTGGACAATCCCCTGGCCGGCGAGGCGCTGCTTAAGGCCATGGTCAGCGGCGACGGCACCCGCCGGGCCATGAGCCTGGCGGCCATCGCCGAGTCCGCCACTGTTCGGGCGCTTGGGGTCACCGGGGATGACCTGCAGTCCCTGGTCCAGCGCCTGATCGCCGCCCGGATACTCAGCGACCGCGACGAGCACGGCCACTACGAGCTACGCCACGACAGCCTGGCGCGCAAGGTCTGGGAGCGGATGACGGCGCGCGAAAAGGAACTGCTGGAGATTCGACAGACGATCGATATCCGGTTCCGCGACTATCAGCGGCGCGGGCTCTTGCTGGACGCCGATACGCTCAACTATCTGTCCGCCTATGAGGATGGGCTATTGCTGCCGGCAGAGCAGGCGGCCTTTGTGAAGGCCAGCCGGGAGGCGGCGGCGCGCAAGCGGCGGCGGTGGCTAATCGTGGCCTTTTCGACCCTGATCCTGGTGCTGCTGGTCGTGTCGGGGTTGGGAGTCTATGGGTATCTGAAGGCGGTCGAGGCGGAGCGGCAGCAGGCCAGGGCGGAGCAGCAGGCAGAGGAGGCGATGCGCAAGGAGAAGGACGCCAGGCACAATCTCGGGTTCGTGTTTGTCGAAAAGGCCGAACGGTCGGTGGCTGACCGGAGATTCAACGAGGCGAGGCTGTATGCGCTGCATGCGCTTGCCAATTTCGATACGGCGAGGAAAGGGCCGGATCAGGCGATCAATGTCATCTTGAACAATTCGGTCTATCCGTTGGCCTTTTCCTCGATTCTTAGCGCCCATCATAACGGTAACGCCATTAATGTCAGCTTTTCCCCAAATGGCCGGACCCTGGCCTCGGCGGGGGCGCGGGACAACACCATCCGACTGTGGGACCTGGCGACGGGCAAGGAACAGGGGGTGTTGGCGGGCCATACGTCTCCGGTTACCAGCGTGAGCTTTTCCCCGGACGGCCGGACCCTGGCCTCGGGGTCGAGGGACAACACCATCCGACTGTGGGACCTGGCGACGGGCAAGGAACAGGCCGTGCTGGCGGGCCATACTGATCTGTTAACCAGCGTCGTGAGCTTTTCCCCGGACGGCCGGACTCTGGCCTCGGCGGGGGCGTGGGACAAGACCATCCGACTGTGGGACCTGGCGACCGGCAAGGAAAAGGCGGTGCTGGCGGGCCATACGGAGCCGGTTACGAGCGTGAGCTTTTCCCCGGATGGCCGGACCCTGGCCTCGGCGTCGTGGGACAAGACCATCCGACTGTGGGACTTGGCGACCGGCAAGGCAAAGGGGGTGCTGGCGGGCCATACGGATCCGGTTGAGAGCGTGAGCTTTTCCCCGGATGGCCGGACCCTGGCCTCGTCGTCGTGGGACAAGACCACCCGGCTGTGGGACCTGGCGACCGGCAAGGAAAAGGCGGTGCTGGCGGGCCATACGCACTGGGTTCGCGACGTCAGCTTTTCCCCGGACGGACGGACCCTCGCCTCGGGGTCGGACGACCACACCATCCGACTGTGGGACCTGGCGACGGGCAAGGAACAGGCCGTGTTGGCGGGACATGCGAACGTGGTTTACAGCGTGAGCTTTTCCCCGGACGGCCGGACCCTCGCCTCGGGATCGGACGACCACACCATTCGACTGTGGGACCTGGCGACGGGCAAGGAACAGGCCGTGCTGGCGGGCCATACGGGTTCGGTTGACAGCCTGAGTTTTTCCCCGGACGGACGGACCCTCGCCTCGGGGTCGGGCGACCACACCATCCGACTGTGGGACCTGGCGACGGGCAAGGAACAGGCCGTGCTGGCGGGCCATATGTATGGGGTTAGCAGCGTCAGCTTTTCCCCGGACGGCCGGACCCTAGCCTCGGGGGGATCGTGGGACAACACCATGCGACTGTGGGACCTGGCGACGGGCAAGGAACAGGCGGTGCTGGCGGGCGATATGTATCGGGTTAGCAGCGTCAGCTTTTCCCCGGACGGACGGACCCTCGCCTCGGGGTCGTGGGACAACAACATCCGATTGTGGGACCTGGCGACCGGCAAGGACAAGGCGGTGTTGGCGGGCCATACGTCTCCGGTTACCAGCGTGAGCTTTTCCCCGGACGGACGGACCCTCGCCTCGGGGTCGTGGGACAACAACATCCGATTGTGGGACCTGGCGACCGGCAAGGACAAGACGGTGCTGGCGGGCCATACGAATCGGGTTCGCAGCGTCAGCTTTTCCCTGGACGGCCGGACCCTCGCCTCGGGGTCGGACGATCAAACCATCCGACTGTGGGACGTGGCGACGGGCAAGGAACAGGCCGTGCTGGCGGGCCTCCATACGGATCTGGTTACCAGCATCGTGAGCTTTTCTCCGGACGGCCGGACCATCGCCTCGGGGTCGAGGGACAACACCATCCGGCTGTGGGACCTGACCACGGGCCAGGAACGGATACGGCTGGCGGGCCATACGGGTAGTGTGACCAGTGTGACCTTTGCCCCCGATGGCCGGACCCTGGCCTCGGGGTCCGAAGACCGGACCATCCGCCTGTGGGACCTGTCATTCCTCTACGACCCCCGCCCCATCGCGGAACAGACCCAGGCCGCCGAACGGCAGTTCAACCTGCACCTGGTCGACCTGCAATTGCAGCCGCTCCCGCCCGACTCAGCCCCCGACGGGACGCCACCCCAGCCGCCCCGATGGTCGCCCCGCCACCCCCTCCACTGGCTCCCCGCCGCGGAACGGGGCGATCCCCAGGCCATGCTCGAACTCGGCATCATCTATGACCGCGCCGACGATCTGCCCCGCGCCGAAACCTGGTACCGCCAGGCCGCCGACGCCGGTGCCCCCGAGGCCAAAGACCGCTTGGATTTCCTCCATCGTCGGCAGACTCAGCGCGCGGCAGACAGCCAGGCTGGCGGCCCAACGCCACCGCCACCGGGAGATCCACCATAAGCACCCACCCCCACTCCACGACGAGAAGGCGATCCCCCTGATGTCGGACCAGACCGCCCTGACCACCGGCCCCCTGGCCGATTTGCCTCAATTCCGGGGGCAGTTAACTTATTTCATACTCTGCGGCAGACGCAATTGAGCAAACTGTCCCCGGAACCGGCGCTAAACGAACGGCGCCACCCGCAGGGGCAACCGGTCGCGCAGGAGGTCGAACAGCGCTGGCGACACGATGCAGCCCGACCGCTCGTATTGGTCGGCAGGGTGATCGAGCATCACCGAATAGTAAGCGGAGTGATTCGGCGATGCCGCCTGGGTACGTACATAGGTGCCGCGGACCTCGACGACTACGACCTGGAAATAGATGCCCTCCAGGGCGTCCACATAGAAGGCGGTATCGCCCGGACGCGGCTGCCAGTCCCGGTAGGCGGGGACGACGAAGCCCGCCAGGAGCCGCGCCGTGTCTCGGTCGAGCCGTTCCAGGCGCCGCGCCAATTCCTCGATCTGCTGCCGCAACTCTGTCGCCTGCCGGCGATTGCTCCCCAGGCGCTCGAAACGCTCCTGGTCCTGCATCAAGGGGGGTTCGTCAGTCGTTGCCATCGCGTACCGTGGTGGTTGCCATTGATGATTGCATATCCGGACCGCGAGCCTCGTGGCGAGGCGGATCGGTCAGCCCCTGCATTCCGGGGACAATTTACCTATTCCAAACTCTGCGGCAGACGTAATTGAGTAAACTGTCCCGGGAACTGGCGCCCGCTTCCGGCTGAAGCCTCGACCTCCGGTTGCCGGGTACCGAACCCGTCCCGCTACCGAGGATTATCCCGCCTCATCCACCCCCCGGCAAGCGCCCGACCTCGGCGGGCAATTCGCCCGCCTAGCAGCGGCACTGGCCGTGGCTGCGCAGGCTCTGGTCGTGGGCGAGACACAGTTCACCAGTGCGGCCCGGGCTGGGGGCGCCGCACCCCAATGCGGCGCGATCTTGCGGATAACCTCGGCGGTGCGGGTTGACCAGAGGCCGCGCCGCACTGGGGTGCGGCGCTCCCAGTCGCCGTTGCGGCTTAAGATGAACTCCGGATAACTTTGTATCCGCAAAAGAAACCGGAGGTCGAGGCTTCAGCCGGATGCGGCGCCGCTGCCCGCTAACGGCCATGTACTGTCTTGGACACCCCGACGCATGAAAGGGCCGCCGTAGGGGCGGGTTTGAAACCCGCCCCTACGTGGTCGCATCGCGGCGGGACCTGGCCACCAAGGATGAGCCCGACCTGACTTTCACGCTAAAGCGTCGGCCTCCGGTGGCGGACGGACCGCTCCGGCGGCAACGATGAGCAAGCCCACCGCTGACGCCGCAGCGCCGGTTCTCAGGCACTAGGCCGCGGCCCTCCCGGGGTCGCCACCCACCGCACCACGGCCTTCTCCAACTCGACCACCAGGAAGATGGCGACGCCGATGCCGACCGGCGGCAGCCAGTCGCGCGGGGCCAGGGGCGCGGTATGAATTCCGGGGACAGTTTACTTATTTCATACTCTGGAATTCCGGGGACAGTTTACTTATTTCATACTCTGCGGCAGACGCAATTGAGTAAACTGTCCCCCGGAACTGGCGCGTACCCGGAACGGGAATATGCGGCCAGGCTCGAATACCACTGACTTAAGCCCGAGCATTTAAGAGAAAAGGAAATCATTCATCCGGCCGTTGTCTCTCGGTCAGCTCTAACATGGCCCTGAGGTGCGGTCTGTTACCGGTTTCGTGCGCCGGTTCGCCCGGCTGGAAGCCGGGGAACCCAGCCGGCACGGATGCCGGCGCTCCGCCGGAGCGCCGGCTTCCAGCCGGCCCTGGGTCTGGCGGCTTCCAGCCGCCAGTGTGGGATGATCGCACCCGGCAGCCGCGCCCACGACCTTGGCCTCTGCCAGGGTCTCGCTAGAGATTAGATCAGCCGAGGGCGTCCCACAGCACGGCGTGTGTCCCCGGGTGCGGTCGTCCCCGGTTTCGCCGGGAACCGAGCGGTGATTGGCGGAACCGCTGCGCGTTCCGCCCTACGATGAGAACCAGCGGACCCTGTCGAAGGGCGATACCAAGCGTTTCGAGTGGATACATGACGGCCACTGACCGCGCCAAGAGTGCAAGAATATCGACGCCATCACCCTGAAACTGACGCCCCCATGAATCTGATCGGTCGCCGTCTGGCGCTGCTGGCGCTGCTGCTGGCGCCCTTGTCCGCGGTCGGCGACGACACGGTGCGGCTACAACTGAAGTGGCAGCACCAGTTCCAGTTCGCCGGATATTACGCGGCCCAGGCCATGGGCTACTACCGCAACGCGGGGCTGGAGGTCGAAATTCTACCCGCCGAACCGGGAGAAGACGCGGTGCGGCAGGTGCTCGAGGGCCAGGCCGAGTTCGGCGTCGGTTCCACGGAGCTGCTGCTGCTGCGGGAACAGGGGGTACCGGTCGTGGTCCTGGCGGTCATCTTCCAGCATTCACCCCTGGCGCTCATGACCCTAAAAGAAGATGGCATTCAGACCATCCATGACTTGGCTGGCCGCAAGGTCATGATCGAGCCTGGGTCGGCCGAACTCCACGCCTACCTGCGCCGAGAGGGGATCTCCGCCGACAAGCTTACGCTGGTGCCCCACACCTTTGACGTCCAGGAACTGCTCTCGGGCGCGGTGGACGGCATGTCCGTCTATGTCACCGATGAACCCTTTGCGCTGAAGCAGGCGGGGCGGGAATACCTGCTCTATTCCCCTCGGGCGGTGGGGATCGATTTCTACGGCGATAACCTCTTTACCACCGAGGATCTGCTCCGCAGGCAGCCCGAGTTGGTCAAGAAGTTCCGGGAGGCGAGCCTCAAGGGGTGGGACTACGCGATGCAGCACCAGGAGGAGGTGGCACGCCTCATCTACGACCGTTACAGCCAGCGGCACAGTCTGGAGCACCTCCGCTTCGAGGCCCGGCAGATGGAGTCGCTGCTCCAGACGGCGCTGATCGAGGTCGGCCACATGAATCCGGGCCGGTGGCGCAACATCGCCGAAGTCTATGGGGAAATGGGCATGCTGCGGCGGGACTTCGACCTGAATGGCTTCCTCTACGACCCCCAGCCGCGGGACCTGACCTGGCTTTTTGGTGTGGTTGCCGTCGTTGCCTTCCTGTTGCTGATTGCCGTTCTGGCGGCGGTCCGTTTTGCCCGGCTCTCCGGGGCCTTGCACAAGAGCAATGACGAGCGGGAGAAGACGGAGGTGGCGCTCCGGGAAAAGGAGGAAAAGTACCGCATTCTATTCCTGGAATCACCGGACGCCTATCTGATCGTCAGCGACGGTGTGTTTGTCGATTGCAACCGGGCCGCCGAGGCCATGCTGGGGGCCGGACGGGCGGAGATTGTCGGTCTCGCGCCCGACGAGATCTCTCCCGAATTCCAGCCCGACGGCAAAAAGTCGATGGATGCGGCTCGAGAAAAGATCGCCCTGGCCTTGCAATGCGGCCGTCTCACCTTCGAGTGGGTCCATCGCCGCCGGGACGGCACGGATTTCCAGGTCGAGGTCTCCCTTGCGACGATCCGCCTGGACGGAAAAGACGCCTTCTTTATCACCTGGCGCAACATCAGCGAACGCAAGCAGGTAGAAGCGGCACTCGCAGAGCGAGAAAAGCAACTCCGGAATCTATTCGAAAATGCCCCGGTGGGGATATTCCACTCCAACCTGGAAGGACGGATGGTGGAGGCCAACCCTGCACTGGCGAACATGCTGGGATATTCATCTCCGGATGAATTGACAACAGCCATCGCCAACATGACCACCCAAATCTACAATGACCCGGAACTGCGCCCGCAGATCATGACTGCATTGCTGGATACCGAGGGTTGGGTCCACTATGACGATGTCGTCTGGCGCTGCAAGGATGACCGCCTCATCACGGTTGATATGACCGGGCGGAAAGTGCTGAACAACACGGGAGCCATCGCCTACCTGGAAGGCTTTATCGAAGATATCACCGGGCGGAAGCAGGCCGAGGAGGCTCTGCGGGAGAGCGAGCAATTTCTTAAGAACGTCATTAACAATAATCAGGACGGCATGCTCGTGCTGGATCGGGCGCAGCGCGTGGTGCTGGTCAATCCGGCGGCGACGACGTTACTGGGTACCACCGCCGAGGCATTGCTGGCGCACGAGTTTGGTTATGTGGCGGCCGATGTCCCCGTTGAGATTCAGGTGCTCAGCGCGGCAAACCGCACGACTCTGGAAATATGGACCACCGACCTGGCGTGGAAAGGCGAGCCTGCCCAATTGGTGACCTTGCATGACATGACCGAACGCAAGCGGGTCGAAGAGGAGGTTTTGCGCAGCAACACCCGGTTACAACGTTTGGCGGACATTCTTCAACATCCTTCCGAAACGATTCAGGAGTTTCTTGATTACGCCCTGGAGCAGGCGCTCCAACTGACCGAAAGCAGGCTCGGCTTCATTTACCATTATCATGAAGATAACCGGGAGTTCGTCCTCAACACCTGGTCTCGGGACGTCATGCCGGAATGCGCCGTGGTCAATCCTCAAACCTGTTATGCGCTGGACCAGACCGGGCTATGGGGTGAAGCCGTCCGCCAACGCCGTCCGATCCTGGTCAACGATTTCCAAGCCGCTCATCCCTTGAAGAAGGGGTATCCGCCCGGCCATGTTCACCTGTCCAGGTTCCTGACGGTCCCCGTCTTCAGGGGTGAGCGCATCGTCGGCGTGGTGGGTATGGCCAACAAGGAAACCGATTACGCCGAAACCGACATTTTTCAGATCTCCTTGTTGATGGATGCCGTCTGGAGCGTCACCGAACGCCGACAGGCGGAAGCGGCGCTGCAAGCCAGCGAGGCGAAGTTTTCCCAGGCATTCATCGCCTCGACCTATGCCATCATCATTACCCGTGCGGCGGATGGCGTCATCGTGGAAGTCAATCCGGCCTTCGAGACCATGGTCGGCTACGCTCGAGCCGAGGTGTTGGGAAAATCCACCCTCGACCTGGCGCTCTGGGAGGACAGCCAGGACCGTCAGCACTTCCTGTCACTGTTAGTCGAGAGAGGGCGCGCCGATGCCCAGGAATATCGTTTCCGAAAAAAGAGCGGCGCTATCCTGATCGGGCTGCTTTCCGCCCGCCTCTTCACGCTGAACAATGAGCGGGTGTTGCTGGGAAACATTACCGACATCACGGAACGTAAACAGATCGAGGAAGAACTGGCCCGGTCGAGGGATGCGGCGCAGGCGGCCAATCGCGCCAAGAGTGAATTTCTGGCCAACATGAGCCACGAGATCCGCACCCCCATGAACGCGGTCATCGGCCTGACCCACCTGGCGCTCGAGACCGACCTGACGCCGAAACAACAGGATTATCTCCACAAGATCCAGAGTTCGGGCCAGGCCCTGCTGGGGCTCATCAACGACATCCTCGACCTGTCCAAGATCGAGGCGGACCGGCTGGAGTTGGAACAAATCCCCTTCAGCCTGGACGAGGTTCTGGACCGCATCGCCACCATGACCAGCCTGAAGGCCGAGGAAAAGGGGCTCAAATTCAGCTTCCACCTGGACCCGGCCACGCCGTGCCGCCTGCTGGGGGACCCGCTGCGCCTGGGGCAAATTCTTCTCAATCTGGTCAACAACGCCGTCAAGTTCACGGCCCAGGGCGAAGTTGTCGTCTCCGTGTCACCCGCGGCCCGGGCCGGCGCTGCGGTCCGGCTCGGCTTTGCGGTGCGGGACACCGGCATCGGCATCCTGCCGGCACAGCAGGCCCGGCTGTTCGAGGTGTTTTCCCAGGCCGACGGCTCGACGACTCGCCGCTACGGCGGTACCGGTCTGGGGCTGGCCATCAGCAAGAAGCTGGCGGACCTCATGGGGGGTGACATTAGCGTCGAGAGTGCTCCCGGTGTCGGGAGTACCTTTACCTGTACGCTGCCCTTCAGCCTGGATACGACGGCTGGCGACGCGCAGCAGGAGGTCAAGCCGACCGCCGGCGTTGTTGCAGTCGCCGCTGAACCGCGGCCCACCCTGTCCGGAGCGCGGGTGCTGCTGGTGGAAGACAACGACATCAACCAGATGGTGGCGCGGGAGATTCTGGAGCGCTTCGGCCTGGTCGTGGAGGTCGCCCGCGACGGGCGAGCGGCCGTGGAGCTGCTGCGCGCCCATCCCACCCGCTGCACCCTGGTCCTCATGGACCTGCAGATGCCGGAGATGGATGGCTTCGAGGCCACCCGGATCATCCGAGAGGAGTTGGGGCTTGACCTGCCGATCATCGCCATGACCGCTCATGCCCTGGCGGACGAGCGTCAACACTGTCTGGCCTCTGGTATGAATGACCACGTGGCCAAGCCCATCGATCCGCCGACCCTCCTGACGGTGCTCGCCCGCTGGCTTCCCCCCCGCGGCGATGCGGGAGAGGCTCCGAACGAGACCGCTGCGGCCACTGATCTCCCCGCTGTGCTTCCCGGGGTAGACCTGCCGGCGGCCCTTAGTCGACTCTCGGGCAACCGGGAACTGCTCCTGAAAATGCTGCGGCACTTCAGACAGGAGTGGTCAGGAGCGCATGAATCCATACACGTCGCCCTGTCGGCGGGCGATCTACAGCAAGCCCGCCGGACGGTCCACGCCCTGCGCGGAGTGGCGGGTAACCTGTCGATGAGCAACGTCTTCGCCGCCGCCGAAGCACTGGAACAGTCGCTGAAGCGGGAGGAGAATCGGGCGATCGAACGCTGCCTGGAGACGCTGACTGCGGCCCTCGCGCCGGTGCTGGCCGGACTGGAACGGTTGCCGCCCGCGTCGCCGCTCTCGGTCGACGTCGGCCCCTTGGATCACCCGCGGTTGGAACATCAACTCTCGGATCTGGCGCAATTGCTGCGCCGACAGGACATGAAGGCCGAAGCCTGCTTTGCCGAATTCCGGGAATGCCTGGGAGCCGGTGAGTGGGCAGACGCGATGGCGCGCCTGGGACAGCAGCTTGACCGGCTGGATTTTGCCGCGGCCAGGATAACGCTGGCGGAGGTGGCTGAGCTTCTGGGAATGGCGGCATTGGACCGACGAAGCGACAGGGACGTAGAGCCGGAGTTCCTACCCGACCCCCGTCCAAGGAACCAACCGGCCCGATAACGCACCTGGACCGAAATGGACATGACGGCCGCGCGAGAGCCACCGTGGATTCGCCGATAGGCTCAAACCGCGTGCCGCAACCGCCAGGCATGGACGAGCGTCGGGACATCGGTGCGCCACTCGCGCAGGACCACCGATACGGCCAAGTCCTCAAGGGCCGCCAGGATCCCCAGCCAGATCACGAGCGTAATCCAGACCCCGTCGGACTGAAGTACCAACAGCGCATAGAACCCGAGAAAGAGCGCGAACCCCCAGACCTTCGACGACCACAGGTGATAGCTGGCCTCGCGGCCGAATTTGGCGTAGCTCACGGCATAGCGGAGCAACCCCAGGGCGATCAGCACCGTAAGCGCTCCCGCATGGCCGGTGAGCACCCCCGGATACAGCCACCAGAGCGCGAACAGGGCGGCCAGAAAGAACAGTAGATCGGCCAGCGAATCGAGCCGCCGCAAGCCGGGCGTGACGATCGCGAGGTGCCGCGCAATGGCCCCGTCGAAATAGTCCGATACGGCGGCGAGGCTCAGACAGGCAGCGAAGGCCACGGGTAGCGGGGCAAAAAGCGCAAGCAGGACCAAGACCGGCGCCAGGCCCGCGCGCAGCAGGGTGAGCAGGAGGGGGACATGCTTGATCATCCGGGCGCTTGCGGCTTGCGCCATCAAGGGCCTTGGGTACCGGGATAGAACTCCAGGTCCAGCAGTTCGGTCTTGCCCATCGACTCCAATTCCTCGGCAAGATTGACGGCGTCGATCTCGGCGAACCGCTGTTCACGCACCAACCGTGCGGTCTGCGTGGCCCAACGGCACAGGTCTTGATCGTAGAGGGATTCCTGCATGCTGACCTCCCGACTTACCGCCGCTTGTTCAGGCTCTCCTGCAACAGCGCACCGAAGCTGCCCATGGTCTTCTCCGGGACCGGCTCGGCGGCCTTGGCGGCAGCGGCAGCAGCCCCCTTCGCGGCCGGCTTGGGCGGGGCATAGTTACGCACGTCCGGGATGTCGGACGGCTGCTTGGAGGCATCGAGCGTCAGGGCGATCCGGCGCCGCTCCAGGTCGACCCCGAGCACCGTCGCCTCGACCGTGTCACCGATGTTGAGCACCTCGCTCGGGTGGTTGACCCGCCGGTCGACCCCCAGTTCGCTGATATGGACCAGCCCGTCGAGCCCGGGGGCCAGTTCCACGAAGGCGCCGAAGGGCTGGAGACGGCTGACGGTTCCCGCGACCCGCGTGCCCACCGGGAAGATCTCCACCGCGTCCGCCCAGGGGTCGCGCGACAGGGCGCGGATCGAGAGCGCGATCTTGTCGCGCCCCTTGCCGTCCTTGGACGGTTCGATGCGCAGGATCGCCACCTCGACCGCCTGGCCGGTGCGCAGGACCTCGCTCGGATGCTTGATGTGACCGAAGGCGAGTTCGCTGATGTGGATCATGCCCTCGCAGCCGCCGATGTCGACGAAGGCGCCGTAGTCCTTGAGGGTGGTGACGACACCGGGGAGGATCGCGCCCTCTTTGAGCTGGGCGCGGGTCTCGGCGGCGCGCTGGCGTTGCTCCTCTTCGAGGATGGCGCGGCGCGAGACCACCAGGTTGGGACGGCGCCCGCCCTCGATCTTGGTGACGCGAAAATCCAGCCGCTGCCCGACGAACTCCGAAAGGTCCTCGATGAAGCGGATATCGATCTGTGACGCCGGGCAGAAGCCGCGCATCCCCGCGATCTGGACCTCGACCCCGCCCTTGACCGCACCGGTCACCTGGCCCTGGACCGGCAGCCCCTGGCTGTACGCCTGACGCACCTCCTCCAGGCCGTGGTACTTGTGCCCATGCTGGCTGCCGAGCATGAGAAAGCCGCCCTCGATGTCCTTGCCCGTGACCGCCGCCTCGATCGGGTCACCCACGGCCACCTTGAGCCCACCCTCCGGGTCGCGCAGGGCCGCCAACTCCATCCGCCCCTCGGTCTTGCCGCCTAAGTCGATGAAGGCACAGTCCTCGCCGATGGAGACGACAGTGCCACGCACCTTCTCCCCCACCTTGGGCTCGGTCTGCTTGGCGGGCTGGGACTGATTGAACTGCTGCAAGAGGTCTTTGAAACTGTCGGAACTGGACATCACTGTGCTCTGGACGATGGACAGGAGATGGGCGCTGAGGCCCGCTGTGCCGCAGGACTTGCGGTGGTGCCCAGTATACCCGGTCAACTGCACAAGCTCAGGCCGCAGTCGCCCGAATTGTTCCGCAATCCGATGCTATAGTCTGCCGCCTATCTGACATCATCACCGGAGAACGACCCATGGCGGCACAAAAGATCCTGATGCTGGTCGGCGATTTCGTGGTCAACGAGACCGCCTCCAATGCCCACACCGATGGCCGCCTGGTCACGGCCCCGGCCTGGCCGGCCCACCCGCAGTGGATCCGGCTGTTCCTGGAGGTCCTGGGCAGTCGCATCGAGCCCTGAGCGGGACCCAGGCCCAGCACGCCCATGCACCACCGGGTTTTCGTCTATGGCACCCTGTTGCGGGGGGAGGTGAACCACCACCTGCTGCGCGGGGCGCGGTTCCTGGGAGCACACCGCACGGCGCCCTGTTTCACGCTGTTCCTCCTGGGCGCCTACCCGGGGGCGGTCCGGGCGGGCGGCACGGCGCTCGCGGGGGAGGTCTACCGGCTGGGCACCAGCGCCCTCGCACGGCTGGACCGGTTGGAGGAATACCCCAGCCTCTACGCCCGCCGGTCGCTGCCGACCCCCTATGGCCGCGCCTGGGTCTACCTCTACCGCGGGCGGCTGCGCGACCGTGCAGTGCTCCCGGGTGGGGATTGGCGCGCCCTGGTCGCCGACCCGGACTCCTGCCGGGCGGCCGGGGTGCGCCACACCCGCGACCCCAAGAACCGCCCACGCCGGACGGCGGCTTCGGGTGCGATCAGAACTGATGTGGTGACCGAGATCCCGGGAACGCTGTCGTTGTCGTTGTCGTAATCGAACAATCCGATCACGACCACGATCACGATCACGACAACGATCACGACAACGACGCCCGGTCCGTGGGAACGTCTGATCGCTGTAGGCTCGACCGGAATCAACCCATAAACACTCAGGTATCCCCATGTCCGAAGAAGGCCGCTTCACCATCCACCTGGAGCAACAGGAAGGGTTCCAGATCAACGTGAAATTCGACGCCAAGCGCGTCCCCGACCTGCTCATGGACGAACCCCCGCCGCTCGGCGAGCAGGCCGGCCCCAACGCCTCCCGGATGCTGGCGGCGGCGGCGGCCAACTGCCTCGCCGCCAGCCTGTTGTATTGCGTCTTCAAGGAGGAGCCGCCGGACGCTTGCCTGCGGGCGGAGGCGACCTGCGTCATCGTGCGCAACGAGAAGAAACGGATGCGGGTCGGCGGGCTTGAGATCCGCCTGATCGTCACCGACGCGGTCAAGGAGGCACCGCGCTTCCCCCGTTGCAAGAATCTATTCGAGGACTTCTGCATCGTGTCGGCCAGCATCCGCCAGGGGATCCCGATGCAGGTCACCGTCCTGGACCAGGCCGGCACCGTCCTGCATCAGTCGTCCTGAGCCGCGCCGGTGTCCTGGCGTGAGCCGCCCTTGTGGATCGCCGGGTCCGCGCCCCTGGCCCGGCGGGTGGCCGCCGGCCTGCAACGCCTTCAGCGGCGGGTCCGGATGGTAACCGTAACGGACCTGTCCGGCCTCACCCCGGGGGCCTGTCGGACCCTGGTCCTGGCCGACCCGCCAGGCCCGGCCGAACTGCTCGCCGGTCTGCAGGAGCGCCTGCGCGAGCGCCCCGGACGCGGCGCGCGCAGCGCGCCCCTGCGGCTGATCCTGATGCACCAGGCGGACCCGCCGCCGCCCCTGCCGGACCTGGACCCGGCGGGCCCCCTGGCGCTGGAAACCGTCGCCCTGGAGGACCGGGCGGCGCGCGCCCTGCTCGGGCGCTGGCCGTTGCACTGCGGCCTGGACCCGGTCTTCGGTCAGGTCCCGCACCTGCTGGTGGCCGGCTTCGCCCCCCCGGCCCGCGCCCTGCTGGTCCAGGCCCTGCGCCTGATGGCCTACGGCGAGGGGCGACCACGGGTCACCCTGGTCGGTGCCGACCCCCAGGTGCAGGCCGACTTCGCGCTGGCCTACCCGCAGGCGGAACAGGTGGCCGAGGTCCACTGGGTCGGACCCGACCTGCCCGGACTGGCGCAACTGCCGCCCGTCACCCTGGTCCTGGTCTGTCCGGAACTGGCCAACGCGGACCCCGTCGCAACAGCGCGCAACCTCGCGCAACGGCTCGCCGCCGACCAAGGCGTCTCCCCGCCCATCCTGCTGGAGGTTGGGGACGCGACCCCGGGCGGCACCCTGGCGGACTGGGACGGCCAGACCTTCCCCTTCTCCTATCTCGACGAGGCGTGCCGGCCGGCGGTCCTGTTCGACGGCCTGGGCGACGAACTGGCCCGGACCATCCACGAGCATTACACGGACAGCATCGCGGCCCAGGGGCGGGACCCGGACCGCGAACCGGCCGGGCGCCCCTGGTCACTGCTCACAGCCTCCTATCGCGACGCCAATCGGCACCAGGCAGACCACCTCTGGGCCAAGCTCGCGGTGATGGACTGCCGGGCGGTGCAGGAGGAGCGGGTGGAGTCCTTCACCTTCGCCCCCCTGGAGGCCGAACACCTGGCGGTCATCGAACACCTGCGCTGGGCCGCGGACCGCCACCTGGACGGCTGGAGCTATGCCCCGGTGCGGGACAATGCCCTCAAGCACCACCCGCAACTGATCCCCTATCCGGCCCTCAGCGAGCCGATGAAGGACCTGGACCGCTTCGCCGTGCGCGGCGTGCCCACCCTGCTCGCCCGCTCCGGGCTCGGGGTGGTGCGCATGCTGATCGTCGCGATCCTGCCCCCGACCGCGGACTGCCCCGCCGACACCCGCCTGGAGAGTCTCGCCGTGGGGGTACTGGAGCGACTGGTCGCGCGCTACCCCGACCGCTCGCTCGTGATCGCCACCACGCTTGCCGACCCGGCGTCGCGGCTGGTCGCCCGACGCGCGCTCGAACGCGCCGGGGCCGGGCTCTTCCTGCTCTGCGGGCAACCCCTGAGCGCGACCTTGAACGCACAGCCGGATGAGGCAGCCCGACTGGACCTGCTGTGGCTGACCAGCCGCGCCGAGCGGCGCATTGCGCTGCCGGGGGCCAGGGAATTGGAGCGTTGGATCGCGCAACGGGCGACGATCAGGCTATGCCTGGGGCACGGGCTAAGCGATCAGGAAACCCGGTCTGGTGCCGACCGACCGGGCAACGCGAAACAGGTGAGGCTCGACCCCAAGACCGGGCATGCCGAGTGGGGCTTCGAGTACTGAAGGCTGGCCTTGATCACACTCCCGGCCAATCCGCCTACCGCGAGGTCTGCGGTCCGCACAGCGGACCCTAGGGGAGCGCAGCCGTAGCAGTCGTAGGGTCCGCTGTGCGGACCAGCAACCTCCCGTTCGGCACGGTGGCCGCAGTCACGGTCAAGGTCTGAAGGTCCAGGCGCCGCCCGCGGGCCGAATCACTCTCGCTGTCGGGTTACGGCGCGCGATAAGCCTTTGAGCAAAAACGCGAACTCGTGCCGCGCGCGCCTAACCCGACCTACCGGGCCAGCCTTAATGATAACCCCGGCCAATCCACCTAGCGCGAGCTCTATGGTCCGCACAGCGGACCCTACGGCCGCACTCCCGGAGGGTCCGCTGTGCGGACCAGCGATCAAGCGCCCAGCAGGGTTGCCGGATACCACTCCCACGCGGGATTTTCCATTAAAAATCAGTAGCGAAGCGGCGCACCGCCCCCGAGGGGGCGGTGCGCCGGTTCGCTAGGGGACCGCCTTCTGCGGCTTGGCGGACTCCTCGACGATCTTGCTCAGATCGGCCGGGGTCAGCTTCTCGTCATAGATCCCGGCGCCGACCTGGATATCGGACTTAAACGAGACTGGGGCACTGTGGACATAGGAGATCTTGCGGGAGGCCTTCGCCTCGCCCGGCTTCGGCCACCAGTACTCCACCCAGCCGCCGTCGGCATTGCCGGCCGCCTTGCACATGTCCTGGAACAGCGGGTGATCCTTGTCGTCACGCATCTGCAGGATGGGTTTGCCCACCAGGTCAGGGCGCAGCGGGTGGGCGATCATCACGTCATCGCGGCAGCTATAAACGAAGACGTAGCTGTCTTTCCACACCCAACGGGCGTCCTTGTTGTTGTTGAAGTCGGCGAAACCGGCCAGGCCCTTCGCATTCAGGTACTGGGCGGCCTCACGCACCTTGGCCACGACCTCTTCGGCCGAGGCGGAAGCGGGGGTTGCGGGTTCTGCGGCCCAGCCGGCGGCGGGGGCGAGCCCCAGAGTCATGACCAGGCTGGCCAGGGCAAACGGTGTTTTTCCCATTATCGAGTCCTCTTGAGTCGTAGTTGTGATCGGTGACAGGAAAGGCAGGAGCGGCAGGCCGCTCAACCCACCCAGGCTTTGCCCGCGGGCAGCAGTTCACGCCCGTAGAGCTCGTTCAGGATGATGCGGGCCATCATGTACCAGGCGGCCAGGGCGCAGAGGATCAGGGTGTAGCCGGCGACCACCGTCATCTGGGGATAGCCGAAGTGCGCCAGGTCCAGCAGGATGAAGCCGGCCAACAGCAGGGTAAAGGTCACGGCCATGGCGCCGTGGATGCGCAGCGAGCCCACCCAGAGGATCGCGGTGAACAGGGTCCAGGCGACCAGGAACCAGCCCACGTCTTCCGTACTCGCCTTGAAGATGTCGAACTTGTTGGCGATCAGCATCAGCGCCAGCGCGATCCAGAAGGCGCCGTACGAGGTGAAGGCGCAATAACCGAAGTTGTTGCCGGTCTTCTGCTCCTGGAGCCCGGCGATGAGCTGGGCCAAGCCGCCGAAGATCAACCCAAGCCACACCACCGGCCCGATGCTGGGCATCCAACCGACGTTGTGGAATTGCAGCACCAGCGTGGTTAGACCGAAGCCGGCGAGACCCACCACCGCCGGGTTACCGAGTTTTTGTTCTGCCATTATGTCATGCCCAAGTGCTTAAAATGAGGAAGGGAGCCCCCCCGCGTGACGGCGGGGCGGGCGGATGTTACCCGATATCCGCGCCACGTGCAGGTGTGACGTGATCCGCGCCCCGGGTTTCGGTGCCGCCGCGGAGCCGGCGCTGCATGAACAACCGAATATGCTGATTCTCTTATGGAACCGCAACGCACCCCGGGCGCGGCCAGCCGGCTGCACGAGGACCGGGTACGGCACCGATTCGCGCCCCGGCGCGACCTGGTCCGGCCGCCGCGCAACCCGCCGGCCGGCCGCCCGGGACCCTGGTATCCTGTCCCGGGGACCCCGCGCCGGCGACTAAACGCCCGCGTGGGAAAACCGCTCCGGACGCATCGAGCGTCGTGACCAGAACGCACGCGAGGGCTGACCCCGATGCCGTGGAGATACTCAAGGCACTCCGGTTTTTCGCTTTCTTCGCAAGTAACCGACTGTGTCGAAAGTGCAACCTTGCCACTCGCGACTCGCCACTCGCCACTCGCCGGAAGCAATGCGGCCGGGCGGCGCCGGTCATGAGTAACCCCCGCCCCATCGGCGCGCGCGAGGAACCGGACCGACCCTTTTCCGGCGCCCGCGGCTGGGTCGAGGGCGTCGGGCTCGCGACCGACGCCCTGGTCCGCTGCCTGGGGCTCTATCTGCGCATCCTGGCCGGCCGGGCGCGACTCGACGTCCCGGCCTTCGCCGCCGCGCTGCGCCTGTCCGGACTGTCCATCCTGCCTGCCATCACCCTGGTCGCGCTGGCGGTCGGGGCCATCCTGGGTCACCAGGCCGGCGTCTTCCTCGCGCAATTCGACCTGCCGGAGTTGGTGCTCCTGTCCACCACCTATGCCGTCGTCATGGAGGTGGTGCCGATCCTGGTCGGCATCCTGGTGGCCGGGCGCGCCGGGGTGGACCTGGCGGTCCGCCAGGCGACCCTGTCGGTCAGCGGTGAGGTGGACGGGCTCCTGGCCATGGGGATCGACCCCATCGCCTTCACCCTGGGTCCGACCCTGCTCGCGATGCTGATCATGAGCTTTGCCTTTGCGGTCTGGGGCAGCCTCATGACCTTCACCGCCGCCTTCCTCTGGCTGTCACTGGAGGCGCAGGTCCCGCCGGCCCTGTTCCTGGACGCCTTCACCAGTGTCATCGCGCCCGCGGACCTGCTGCAGGCCATCGGCAAGCCCATGCTCTTTGCGCTGCTGATCGGCCTGATCGCCACCGTCAACGGCACCGCCGCCGGGCGTGAACCCCAGGGCATCGGGGCCGCGGCCACCCGCACCATGCTCGGGGCCGTGGCCGCCATTCTGCTCGCGGATCTCGCGGTCATCCTGCTGGCGGGCCGCTGACCATGACCAACGCCCTGGAACTCACCGGTGTCTTTCAGCACGTCGGGGGGCGCTGCGCCCTGGAGGCGATCGATTTGGCGGTCCCCCAGGGGGCCTGGCTGCTGCTCGTCGGCCCCAATGGCGCGGGCAAGAGCCTGCTGACGCGCCTCATCCTGGGGCTCGATGCCCCCTCCGCGGGCCGCGTCCGGGTGCTGGGCCATGACCTGCAGACCTTGGCGCCCCGTGCCCTCACGGCACTGCGCGGGCGCCTGGGCGCCGTGCTGCAGGGCGGCACGCTCTTGGAGGACCGCAGCGTCATCGAGAATCTGGTCCTGCCCCTGCGCGGTCTCCCCGGCGGGCGGGCGCACCTGGCGCGGGCGGCCCGCCTGGTCATCGCCACCCTGCGCCTGGACGGGCTGGAGAATCACCCCCCCCGCTCGCTCTCATTGGGCCAGCGGCGCCAGGTCGAACTGGCCCGCGCCCTGATCCACCGACCCGACCTGCTGGTCTGGGACGGTCTCACCGACGGGCTGGACCCGGCCGCCGTCCGCGACACCCTGGCCGCCCTGCGCGCACAGCGGGGCAATCACCCCCTGACCCTGATCGCCACCGACAACCGGGCCGACGCCTTAGGCGACGGCTGCGACCAGGTGGCCGTGCTGGAGCGCGGGCGGCTGATCTTCGACGGGTCCCCGGCAGCGCTAGCAGCGGCACTGCCGCAGCGGCTCGATCTCCGCTATGTCTTGACCGGCCGCCCATAGGGCCCTCAAGTGATGGCGGAACGCGCAGCGGTGGTGATTTCGACCTGATGAAGCCATTGCGAGCCTAGGGTGGACAAGCGCAGCGCAGTCCACCAGCGGTGCGGGATTCGGTGGACTGCACTATCGCCTGTCCACCCTACGACCGGAATGATGATCAAGGCCCGCGGCGGGTTTGCGTTGGTCAATGGATTCGCGGCGAAGGTCACGCCAAGACGCCAGGAAATGGAAGAATTCTCACGCAAAGGCGCAAAGACACAAAGAAGAATAGGAATGATCACGCCAAGGCGCCAAGCTCGCCAAGGAAGACCAGGACGATGATGGTGCTGTCCCAATCGCCCGCTTTGCGGGCCGGACGGGCGGGACGGGGCATTCGCCCCGTCCGAAACAATTTCTCCGGGCCCGCGAGCCAAGTGAGCAGTTCGGCGATGGCATAAACGTTCGGGACTGGGCGAATGCCCCGTCCCGCCCGAGCACCCCATTCCAGCTTATCTTGCGGTTGATCTTAAGCCCCGAAGGGGCGGGACATACCAGCCCAGGGCAAGGCCCTGGGTTGGCCGTTCGATAGAATCGAGCCCTGAAAGGGCGTGACATAAGGAGCCGCGCCCCGATGTCACGCCCTTTCAGGGCTAATCCTCTGTATTCGCTCGACCCAGGGCGTTGCCCTGGGCTGGTATGCCGGACTGCGGGCCGGACGGGGCATTCGCCCCGTCCGAAACGTTTTCTCCGCGCCGCAAGCCTTCGGGCGTGGCGGCACACAGGTGATCGAAGAGCCGGGCATGGGCGGCGGCGAAGGCGGCGGGCTGGTGCAGCCGCAACTGCTCGGCGAAGTAGCCGCGGATCAGGGGATGGGCGTCGATCCCGTCGCGCTCGTCAGGCTCGGGCCGGAGCTTGATGAGCCGCGCGTCGTGCAAGCGCGCCAGGAGTCCGTGCCAGGGGATGTCGCCCAAGCCCACCAGGGCATCGGTGAGTCCGGGGATGGCCGGCGAGGCGCGCAGCGCCGCGAGCAGGTCCGCACCGGCGGGGCGGTCGAAGAGTCCGGTCAGGCGCAGCAGGGCCAGTTCCCGGGGGTCGTCGGCGCCCTGGGCGCGGGCGAGCCAGGACTCGTAGGTCTCCAGCACCCGCCAGGCAGTGCGTTGGCGCAGGTCGCGGGTCTCGGTGTCGGCCTCGTGCAGGTCGCGGATGCAGTCGATGCGGCGGATGTCATTGCGATGGAAGCGCGCCAGAAACCGCCCGACCAGGTCGAGGCTCAGGGCATGACAGCCGAAGCGCTCGCAGGCCGCGGCCAACTCCGCGTCGGTGCCGGTGATCTGGAGTCGGCGCAGCAGGGCCACCGCGGTGTCGCGGGTCAGGTCTTCGAGGTCCCGCCGGCCGTTGCCGACGAAGCCCCGCAGATGCTCGCGGCTGGTGATGACGAGGAGCCCCGGGTTGCGTTGGGCCAGGGCATGGATGAAGGTCGCCAGATCCGGGTCCAACAACTGGCCGGCCTGCACGCTGCCCGGCGGGTATTGCAGCGGCTCCAGTCCGTCGAGCACAAAGAGCGTGCGCTGGGCCTGGACCAGCCGGGCCAGGCGCTCGCCCTTGCCGGGGCGGTTGGGGTCCGGGTCGCCGAAGAAGCCGAGTGCCTGCTCGAAGAAGGCACCCAGGTTGCCGGCACGGGCGGCGGGTTGGTCGCCGTCGCCCCTGCCGACGCCGGCGGTGCCGGTGCCCTGGTCGTAGAAGCTCCAGTCGAAGTAGGCGTCCAAGAGCGGCGCGCCGTCCGCGTCCTGCCAGTTGCGGTCGATGAAGCGGGTCTGTAACCAGTTGATCAGGAGCGCGGTCTTGCCGACCCCGCCCCAGGCGACGATGACGAGCGCGTGGGTGCCGTCGGCCCAGGCCTGATCCAGCCAGGCCAGTTCCGCGTCGCGGCCCAGTAACTCCTCGGCAGAGTGCCGGTAGACGATGCGGGAGGTTGCGATGCGGGGCGCGGGGGCCAGCGTCGGGATGATGGTGCGCAGGTCGCCCAGGAGTTGGCCGTAGAGGTCGCGCTCGGTCGCGAACGGTTCGCCGGGGTAGCGGCGGGCGAGTCGCAGACGGTCCAGGTGCTCGCGCTGAGCGGCGGCGCCCGCGGGTGTGACGTACAGGAAGAGCCGCACGCCATAATGCAGCGCCTGGAAAGCCTCCCACTGCGTATAGGTCAGGTCGCCGAAATCGCCGAGTGCGGCGCGCAGATCCGGGTACTTGGCGAGAAACGCGGGCTCGGCTTGCAGAAAGTCCGCCACCGCCCTGGGGTTCGCCGGGTCGCCAGGCTCGGCGCCGATCAGATGGATCACCGCCGCACAGTCGCGGATAGAGTCGCCGACCTTGCGCACGGTGTCGGTGTCGTCGCCGGGCTGGCTGAAGACCTCCTGCCACTTGACCTCGCAGTCGGCGCGGACCAGTTGCCGGGCCAGGTGGTCGCGCAGCCCCGCAAAGGGTGCGCCGGGGTGTTGGAACTCGCGCGAGGCGCAGGAGATAAAGACGCGGTTGTTGTCCGACATGTCGTGACGCCTCGCGTGATCCGCGGCCGGGTGCGCGGCTGGTGCCCCTGGATGGGCCAGTGTAAGGGTTTGCCGGCCGGGCGACTACGAGCACCGTGCAGTATTGCCACCGCGGCGGCGAAACCGACGTTGGCGTTGCGCGCGACCGGGTAGGGTTGTCGGACGTTCCTGAAACAGACGATGAAAGAGGGAATCGGTGTGCATGGGGCAATCTTAATCCAACCCAGGGACCAGTTGGCTGGCCTCCCGCTCGATCCGGGCGATCAACTCTGCCATCGGGTAGGCGTCGGCGGGCAGACCGCGGGCCTTTTGGTAGCCCGGGCGGATGCCCGCGAGGCTGATCCGCCATCGTGCCCGCCGGCGCAATGGCCCAACCGTCGGCGGCGGTTCGCCCTACGCGCCAAAGGGGCGCCCCCACCGCTGCCTGGCCGGCAGCGCTTGCGCTCCGTGTCGGGTGGCCGATGACGACGCAGACCATCCGAACCTTCTGATCTGAACGCCGCGCGTGCTACGCTAGGCCGATTCAGATGGGAATGAGGAGCAACCATGGCAAGCACGTCCATCTCACAGCCGGTCGCCAAGACCCTCAGCGTCGTCGATCTGGTCGGGGAGACACTCAAAGGACGTATCCGCATCCCCGAGTTTCAAAGACCACTGCGTTGGCAGTGGGAAGACGTGCGCCGATTGTTCGACAGCATCGTCAAGGGTTACCCCATCGGCAGCGTGCTGTTGTGGATTCGGCCGGCGCCGGAGGCGGCTATTCGCCTGGGCGGGCTGCGCATCCCCTCGCGGCAGTTCGATGATGGCTGGTGGGTCGTCGATGGTCAGCAGCGTTTGACCAGCCTCGCCAACGCACTCTCCGAGGAAGGCTCGCGCGATGATCGATTCGCCCTCGCCTATGACTTGGAGCAGCAGACCTTCTGCCATCCGAGCCGAGAGGACCTCGGGCACATTATCCCCCTGGCTGTCCTCTTCGACCTCCAGCGGCTGATTCGCTGGTTCACCAAGGAGCATCCGGAGGCCGGCGAGCGTTTGGACGAGGCATCGCGGGTCACGAGAGCGATTCGTGAGTACCAGGTTCCGGCTTACCTGGTGAGTCAGGAGGAGGAATCGGTCCTGCGCGATATCTTCGACCGCATGAACAACTACGGCAAGCGTCTGAGCCGCGCCGAGGTATTCGCCGCTCTGCATCCCGCGCAGGGAAGTAGTCTGGAGCCCGCGTCGCGCTTCCAGCAGATCGCCGAGTCCATTGACGCCGAGCGCGGTTTTGGGCTCGTGGATGATGACACGGTGTTGCGATCCGTGCTCGCCAGACGTGGCGGCGATGTGACCCGCGATATCCGGGTCGAATTCTTGGAAAGTACCCAGGCGGCACGCGATTTCGGCCGGGAACAGGCAGAAACAACCTATTGGGAAGGGGCAATGGCCCTCTCGCGAGCGGTGGCCTTCCTGCAGGAGGACGCGGGCGTCCCGCACTTCGCTTTCCTGCCCTATCGCTATCTACTGGTGGTGCTGACCCGCTTCTTTGCCCACTTCCCGGAGCCCGAGCCACGCAATCGCATCCTCCTGCGCCGCTGGTTCTGGCGTGCGGCCATGGTTGGTCCGGGTCCATTCACTTCAAGTTGGACCAACGCCATGCGGACCCTTGCGACACGCATCCGCACGGACGACGAAAGCGGGTCTGTCCAGCGACTCCTGGCCTCTCCTTTCGACTCAACCCTTCGCCTCCCGCCGCTGACCGGATTTCGCACCAGTGCCGCCGCGAGCCGCATCGTACTGTCCGCCCTGTGGGCGCTCCGACCCCGCTCCCTGTTGACCGGTCGGCCTTACGATCGCAGCGACCTTGCCGAGTCTATGCGACCCGAAGGCACGCCCGCCGTCATCGCACGGCGCATCCTGAATCGCGCACCGAACGACCAACTCGCCTGGGCAGCGAATCGCATCTTGGTGCTGGATCCGGAATTGCCGGGTACGCCGGCCGACTTGCTGGTCTCCCCGCCCTTGGAGCGGGAAAACAATGCGGCCGAATTCCTGGCCTCCCATGCCTTGGACGACACGCTGATCTTTGCCCTTGCACAGGGTGACAAGACCGCCTTCCTCAACACGCGGCAGCAACGCCTGGCGGAGATCGTCCGCACCTTCCTGGAGGCGATGGCCGAGACCCAACTGGAGGACACGCCCCCCTTGGACAGCCTCGATCTCGACGATCCGGACGAGGACCGTGATGACAGCCTCGCGTGAAGAACAGTTCTGCGTCTACCTCCATGAGCGGCTGGTCGGCCACTTGGTGAATCGCGTCCTTGCCGAGTGGCCGGTGGCGGCGACACTACTTGCGGACCGGCCCGAACTCTGCCGCCCCATCGAGCGGATGATCAGAGAACGGGCCGCGCAACTCCTCATGAGGCGCTGACCCTCCCCTCACGGTTGTCCCATCACGGGATTGATCAGCCCGCGGCGCCACGGACCTTAACCCGAGGACGCCGCGCACTGGTCCCGGTCAGCCCAGATTCTCGAAGATCGCCGCGATGCCCTGACCGCCGCCGATGCACATGGTGACCAGCGCGTACTTGCCGCCGATGCGCTGCAGCTCATACAGGGCCTTGGTGGCGATGAAGGCGCCGGTGCAGCTCACCGGGTGGCCCAGGGCGATGGCGCCGCCGTTCGGGTTGGTCTTGGCCGGGTCCAGTTCGAGTTCCTTGGCGACGGAGAGGGCCTGGGCGGCGAAGGCCTCGTTGGACTCGATGACGTCCATCTGGCCCAGCGTCAGGCCGGCCTTCTTCAGGGCCAGGCGGGTCGACGGGATCGGACCCTCGCCCA